>Ga0265320_10000462_pt1 | contig 31842 bp, 31 predicted proteins | sample 4827metaG_FD_202087 | JGI IMG/M metagenome (GOLD analysis project Ga0265320, IMG submission 202087) | Rhizosphere microbial communities from Carex aquatilis grown in University of Washington, Seatle, WA, United States - 4-8-27 metaG | ecosystem: Host-associated > Plants > Roots > Rhizosphere >... | reverse complement strand
CCCTCCACCGCTTCGCGGTCCCCCTCCCCCGCTGTGCGGGGGAGGATCACTCTTTACGTCCCGCCGCTGCCGAAGATCTTGTTGATCAGCCCTTCGATCGTGTCCGGTTTCTTGGCCTTGTCGCCGTCGGGGGCGTCCGGCGCATCGGGCGTTGTCGCCGGCGCTGCCGCATCCGGCGTCGCGGCGGCCACGGTGTCGGTCGGCGCGATCTGTCCCGCCAGCGGCCGCACCGGCAATCCGGCCTCGGCCGCCGTCATGAAATTGTGGAAGATGCGCGCGGGCAGCGTGCCGCCGGTGGCATGGACCATCGGCGCGTTGTCGTCATTGCCGATCCACACGCCGCAGATCAGATCGGCGGTGAAGCCGACGAACCACGCGTCGTGGAAATCCTGCGTCGTGCCGGTCTTGCCCGCCGTCGGCCGCCCGTCGAGTCTGGCCGCCTTGCCGGTGCCGGTGGTCACGGTCTCCACCATCAGCCCCGTCATCTGCTGATCGTTGGCGGCCGACATCACGTCGCCGATGCCCGAACTGCTGCGCTGATAGAGCACCGTGCCGCTGCGCGTCTTGATGCGCACGATGGCGAAGGCGTTGACGCCGTGGCCGCCATTGGCGAACGGCACATAGGCGGCCGTCAATTCCAGCGGCGTCACGGTCGAGGTGCCCAGCGCCAGCGACGCCACGGCCTCCAGCGGCGATTGGATGCCCAGCCGCCGCGCGGTCTTGACCACCGCGGCGGGGCCGACCTCCTGCGCGAGCTGCGCCGCCACCGAATTGGACGATTTCGCGAAGGCGTGCGTCAGGCTCATCGCACCTTCGAAGTGGCCTTCATAGTCGCTGGGCTTCCAGCCATGGATGTCGACCGGTCCGTCATTCATGACGTCGTCGGGGGTGCGGCCGTGCTCGAAGGCGGTGAGATAGACGAAGGGTTTGAAGGCCGAACCGGGCTGGCGCAGCGCATCGGTGGCGCGGTTGAACGTGCTCTGCTCGTAAGATCGTCCGCCGACCATGGCGCGCACCGCGCCGTCGGGCGTCATCGCCACCAGCACGGCCTGGCTCGCGCGAAGCTTGTCGCCGTCGGTCGCCAGGCCCTGCGCGACGGCGCGCTCGGCCTGGCGCTGCGCGTCCAGATCGAAGCTCGTCTCCACGATCAGCGAATCGTCGGCGTCGCCGACATAGCCGGAGAGCCGGCTCAGGATCCAATCGACGAAATAGCCCGAACCCGGCGTGCCCGAACCGCGCACGATGCGCGGCCGCGTCGCTTGGGAGTCGGCGCGGGTCTTGTCGTCGATGAAGCCGGCGTCTTCCATCGCGCGCAGCACGACGCCGGCCCGCTGCATCGAGGCATCGGTGTCGGCCAGTGGGTTGAATCGCGCCGGTGCCTTGACGCTGCCGGCCAGCATCGCGGCCTCGGGCAGCGTCAGTTGCTCGGCATGCTTGCCGAAGAAACGCTGCGCCGCCGCCTCGATGCCGAACACGCCGGCGCCGAAATAGACGCGGTTGAGATAGAGCGTGAGAATCTGGTCCTTGGAGTAGCGCGACTCCAGATAGAGGGCGAGCATCGCCTCCTGCAGCTTGCGCTCGAAGGTGCGGCTGGGCGACAGGAACAGGTTCTTGGCGAGCTGCTGGGTCAGCGTCGAGCCGCCCTGGCGCACATAGCCGGCCTGCATGTTCTCGGCCGCGGCGCGCAGCAGGCCGATCGGATCGATACCCAGATGCGAGCGGAAGCGGCGGTCCTCGATGGCGATGAAGGCATTGGGCACATAGGGCGGCAGCCGCCCGACATCGACGCGCTCGCCCTGGGTCAGGCCGCGCCGCGCGATCAGCCGTCCCTGGTCGTCCAGGATGGTCACGTCGTGCGACGAGCCGGCGATCATCAGCTTGGTGGTGTCGGGCAGATCGGAAAGGAAATGCGACCAGAACACCGCGCCGAAGATCGCGGCCCAGGCTAGCAGCAGCAGGACGGCATAGGGCCAGACGCGGCGGCGGCGCGGCTTTCCGGGCCCCGAAGGGGGCATCTCGCGGCGGGGTGCCCCGCCGTCCGAAAACCTCGGCTCGTTCTGCGCGCTGCGTGCCATGGTCCGACCTTCACGACCTGCTTCTAGGCGCCAAGTGTTAACGGGGCTTAAACATATCGGGCCGGAACCGCGGAGCCATCCCGATGAAATCCCTACGGGCCGTCCCGCAGGCAGGGCGCCGACCTCGCGCTCCGCTACAGGCAGTATGTGCAAAGATGTGGGGATTGAAGTGGTACATTCATACCTGATATTATGTTGAGGGGTTGACCCTTGACTCTCCGGGATTCATTCTCACAACACAGACTCATTGGTCGCGTCCTGCGAAGACGCGGCCTACCGATTCACGAGGACACTATGGGTGCCGTCGCAAAACTTCAGCGGACGACAGACAGAGACGATCCAGAGCTGTTTGAGATCATTCGTCTCCGTTCCTTTAGGAGGGGACGATTTCGGCTGGCATCGGGTGTTGAAAGCGAACTCTACTTCAATCTTAAGCCGACCATGATGGGTCCTCGCGGGGCCTATCTTTCTGCGCGCGCATTCTTGGCGCGGATTGAGGATCAAGAGGTTGAGTTTGTTGGTGGACTTGAAATGGGAGCCGTCCCCATTATCGCGAGTTTGGCCGCAGTGAGCGAAATTGAAGGGCATCCAGTCAAGACTTTCTTTGTTCGCAAGGCGCCCAAGTCGCATGGAACAATGGATTTGATCGAAGGCCTTGCACCGGATGAGACGCTCGCCGGGAAGCGCGTGCTCGTGGCCGACGACGTGGCAACAACCGGTGGATCAATTCTGAAAGCAATCGAAGCTGTTCGTAAGGTCGGGGCTATCGTTGAGACGGCTTTGGTTCTCGTCGATCGGGAGGAGGGGGCTTCGGAATTTCTCGCAAATCACGGCGTCCGACTACTCTCGGTGTTTCGGGGCCGCGAGTTTCTCTGACGGCTCGGTACGAACATATCGCCATTGAATTTCGCTCGGCGGTAGGCGGTGGCCTGCTGCTTGAGGCGGCGATCTACTACAAAGTTCAGCGGGACTGCATCGCGCAGCTTTCGAGCGCGGCACCCAAAGCACGCGTTGCGTTGTTCTGTGCTGCCCAACTTGCCGAGCGCCTGGCGTTTGAGTTGCGGGACGATACAATTGAGGCTGATGCAGATGGCGATTGGCATGCTTATGCCGATGCGCTCGAACGCACAATTCGACTTGGAGATTCCGATCTGAGCCCACAAGAAGTCATGTGGGCACTATCGGCTTCAATCGTCAAAATTATGCCACCCCGCGGACATCCGGACCCCGGCTAGACGCCGAATTCCACGATCATGGCCTCTTGCTTACCTTTTACATTGAAGGTTTCAGTCTCCGGCATTACCTCTGTCGCGGCTTTTCGGGGTTAACGGCCGGTGCCGGACTTTTCCTTTGTCGCGCGGGCTTGGCAGGAGTTTGTGGGCCGTCTCGCCCTCAGCGGTATCTCCATCCCGCAATTCACCCGCCGGCAATGGTGGTGGATCGGCGGCGGCGCGGTGGCCGTGCTCATCGCGCTGCGCCTTCTGTTCGGCGGCGGCGCGGCGCCGGTCTATCTCGCCCAGCCGATCGCGCGGGGCAATCTGTCGCTCACGGTCAGCGCCACCGGCACGCTACAGCCGCGCGACCAGGTCGATGTCGGCGCCGAGGTCTCGGGCAAGATCGACGCGATCTATGTCGATTTCAACGATCGGGTGAAGAAGGGCGAGAAGCTCGCGCGCATCGACACGCTGGTCTTCGACGCGGCGCTGGCCCAATCGCGCGCCAGCCTCGCCCAGGCGCAAGCGACCCTGGCGCAGACTTCGCGCACGCGCCAGCGCACCGCCGCGCTGTTCCAGGGCAATGCCGCCTCGCATCAGGACCTCGACACCGCCAACGCCGATTTCGCCCGCGCCGCGGCCGGCGTGAAGCTCGCCCGCGCCCAGGTCAATTCCAACGAGACGACGCTGTCGAAAGCCACGATCTATTCGCCGATCGACGGCGTGGTGCTCGACCGCAAGGTCTCCGCCGGCCAGACCGTGGTGGCGGCGATGACGACGCCGGTGCTGTTCACCCTGGCCTCGGATCTGTCGCAGATGGAGCTCGACGTCGACATCGACGAGGCCGATGTCGGCCTGCTCAAATCCGGTGCCGCCGCCACCTTCACGGTCGATGCCTATCCCGCGCGCCGCTTCGCCGCCAAGCTGATCTCGATCCACAATGCGCCCAAGACGGTCAACGGCGTCGTCACCTATCAAGGCGTGCTTCTGGTCAACAACCGCGAGGGCCTGCTCAAGCCCGGCATGACCGCGACGGCGGAGATCGCGGCGCAGGATATCCGCGACGTCCTTCTGGTGCCCAATGCGGCGCTGCGCTTCGTGCCGCCCGATGCGGTCAAGACCGCCGCGCCGCCCCTGCCGCCGCCGCAGCCGGGCGTGAGCTGGGGCCGGGTGTGGGTCCGCCAAGCCGGCGCCATCGTGCCGCGCGACGTTCGCCTGGGCGCCACGGACGGGCGGCAGACCGTCGTGCTCTCAGGCGATCTCAAGTCCGGCGACGGCGCCGTCACCGACATCCAAGGTCATCCGTGGCAACAGAAGCCCTCATCTCCCTTCGGTCCGTGACGAAGGTCTACGGCCACGGCGAAGCCGCGGTCGTGGCGCTGAACGGCATCGATCTCGACATCGCCGACGGCGAATTCGTCGCCGTGATGGGCCCGTCGGGCTCGGGCAAGTCGACCTGCATGAACATCCTAGGCTGCCTCGATACGCCGACCGCGGGGCATTATCTGTTTCGCGGCGCCGATGTCGGCGCGATGACCAAGGACGCGCGCGCGCTTCTGCGCCGCGATCATCTGGGCTTCGTGTTCCAGGGCTTCAATCTCCTGAAGCGCACCACGGCGGCGGAGAATCTGGAGCTGCCGCTGATCTACCGCCACGTCCCCAGGGCCGAGCGGCATCGCCTCGCGCGGACGACGCTGGCGCAGGTGGGTCTCGCGGACCGCGCCGATCACACCGCCGCCGAATTGTCGGGCGGCCAGCAGCAGCGCGTCGCCATCGCCCGCGCGCTCATCACCAACCCCTCCGTGATGTTCGCCGACGAGCCGACCGGAAATCTGGACAGCGTCAAGACGCATGAGATCATGGATCTGCTGCGCGCGCTCAACGCGACGCGCGGCCTCACCATCGTGCTCGTGACGCATGAGGAAGAGGTCGCCGCCTATGCCAAGCGGCGCGTGCGCTTCCGCGACGGGCGACTCGAATCCGACACCGGTGCTGCGCCATGATCGCCAACGCCTTCATGCTGGCGCTGCGCGAGATCCGCAACAACCTGCTGCGCGCGGGCCTGACCACGCTCGGCATCGTGATCGGCGTCGCGGCGGTGATCGCCATGGTCACGCTGGGCAACGGCGCGACGCAGAGCATCACCTCGACCATCTCCTCCATGGGCCGCAACCTTTTGTTCGTGACGCCGGGCCTGCGCCGCGGGCCGCCCAGCGCGGCGGCGAATTTCGACGAGGCCGACGCGGACGCCATCCAGCGTGACGTCAGCGGGCTTGCCGCGGTGGCGCCGTCCGTGACGCGCTCGACCGTCGCGGTCTTGGGCAACCGCAACCGCATCACGACGCTCACGGGCGCAACCGGTCCCTTCTTCGTCGCGCGCGAATGGTCGGTGGCGCTCGGCCGCGATTTTTCGCTGTCCGAGGTCCGGGCCGGCAAGTCGGTGTGCATCCTGGGCGAGACGGTGCGCGCCGATCTGTTCGGCGACAGCGATCCGATCGGCCAGAAGATGCGGGTCGACAAGGTATCCTGCGAAGTGGTTGGCGTGCTGACGCCCAAGGGCAAGTCCAGCATCGGCGGCGATCCGGACGATACCGTGGTCATGCCGCTGCACACGGTGCAGCGCCGCTTCGTCGGCAATAACGGCGTCAATATCATTTGGCTCTCGGCGAGCGATGCCGCCGACATTCCGCGCATCAAGGCCGCGATCGCGGCGCTGCTGCGCGTCCGCCGGCATATCACGATGGGCGCCGCCGACGATTTCTCCGTCAACGACATGCAGGAGATCGCGAGCATGGTGACGACGACGACCGGTGTCCTCACCGCCTTCCTTTCCGCCGTGGCGGCGGTCAGCCTCCTGGTCGGCGGCATCGGCATCATGAACATCATGCTTGTCTCGGTGACCGAGCGCACGCGCGAGATCGGCATTCGCCTCGCCATCGGGGCGCGCGAGCGCGACGTGCTGCTGCAGTTCCTGGTCGAGGCGGTGGTGATGTCGGCGTCCGGCGGCGTCGTCGGCATCGTGCTGGGGCTCGGCGGCGCGGCGATGCTGGCGAAGACCCTGAACCTGCCCTTCGTCTTTCAGCCCGGCATCGTGGTGATCGCGGTGGGTTTCGCGGCGCTGGTCGGCGTCGCCTTCGGCTATTTCCCGGCCCGCAGAGCCGCCCGCCTCGATCCCATCGAGGCGCTTAGGCACGAGTAGACTTCCTGCACCGTCATGGCCGGGCTTGTCCCGGCCACCCATGATCACTTCTGATGCAGTTGAGAGTATGGGTGGCCGGCATAAAGCCGGCCATGACAGTTGTATTTAACAGCGTCGCTTAAGCGACGCCTCAATTGTCGTCGTCGTCATCGTCGCCGGCATGATGCGGCGGTGCCGGCGGGTTCGCGGCGCGGCCCGGCACCGGCGGCGCGGGCGGTGCCGGCGGCGCGACGCCGTCCGGCATCACCTGGCCGCCGACCTGCACGTCGGCCATGCCGTCATTGCGCAGTTTGCCCTTGTACGCCTTGAGGCGGACATTGCCCGACCCCATCGCGCTGATGGAGGGATCGATCGCCAGTCCGCCGAAATACAGATCGCCCGCGCCCATGATGTCGACCTTGAGCGGATCGGCGACGCCGTCGGCGATCTTCACATTGCCCGAGCCGGCGATGGAGATCTTGACCGGCCCGTTGACCTTGGAGGCGGTGAAATCGCCCGAGCCGGCGATGTCGACCGTGGCGCCGCCGTTGATCGATCCGATCTGGGTGTCGCCCGCGCCGGCGATGTCGGCGCGTACGTTGCCGGCATGGCCGGCGGTGACGCGGCCCGAGCCCGCGATGTCGACGCGCAGCTCGCCCGCGACGTCGGCCACGGCGGTCTTGCCCGTGCCCGCCATCGAGATGCGCGCCGTCGCCACGCGCCCGACCGAGGAATCGCCGGCGGTGGTCTCGAGCCGGAGCGGACCGAACGTGTCGCCGACCGTGGCGTTGCCCACCAGGTCCTCGATGCGCACATCGGTGCCCTTGGGCACCGTCACCTTGATGAACAGCTTGCCGTCATTCTCGTCATGGATATGGGAGAAATCGAACCACTTCTTCCAGTCCCAGACGTTGAAGCTCGCCACCTCGCTGCCGGAGATCAGAAGCGTGCCGTCCTCGATCTTCACCGTCAGCGCGTTGACCATCGGCCTGGAGCCGGACACGTCGACCTTCATCGGCCCGTCGGCGACGTTGACGCGGACCGTGCCGACCACGTCTTCGACCTTGAGCGTCTTGGCGGCGAACACCTTGGTCGGCCACACCACCCAGCCATTGTCGCCGGCGGTCGCCGGCCACACCAGGAACGCGGCCACCGCCGCACCGATCAGCATCGAATGTTTCGCGTTACGCATAAGCTTCGCCTCCTGGGCGGGCGTCGATCTCTCGCAGCCACACATAGGGTGTCCCCATTAGTGGCGCATGAACGCTATTATCGCGGGGCGTCCATGCGCGTACGGAAAGGGAACAAACTAGTCTTAACCCTCTGGCGGCACAGCACGACAAAATCTCACGGCATCAGCCGATAGCCGCCGCTCTCCGTCACCAGAATGCGCGCCTGGCCGGGATTGGCCTCGATCTTCTGCCGCAGTCGGTAAATATGGGTCTCCAGCGTGTGCGTCGTCACCGCCGGATTGTAGCCCCACACTTCGTGCAGCAGGGTCTCGCGCGGCACCGTCTCGCCCGAGCGGTAGAGGAATTTGAGGATGTTGGTTTCCTTTTCCGTCAGCCGGATCTTCTTCTCCTTGGCGTCGAGCAGCACCTTGGCGCTGGGCCGGAAAGTATAGGGGCCGATGCGGTAGACCGCTTCCTCGCTCTGGCCGTGGCTGCGCAAATGCGCGTGCACGCGCGCCATCAGCACGGCGAAGCGGAACGGCTTGGTGACGTAGTCGTTGGCGCCCGATTTGAGCCCCTCGATCGTGTCGGCGTCGCTGTCGGCGGCGGTGAGCAGGATGATGGGCGCGGTGACGCCGCTGTCGCGGAAGGCGCGGCACAGATGGCGTCCGTCGCCGTCCGGCAGCCCGACATCGAGAATCATGAATTCGTAGAGCCCGTCCTGGCCGCGCTGCCGCGCCTCGGCGCAGTTGGCCGCCTCGATGATATTGTAGGGCCCTTCCGTCGCCAGCTGCTCGGCCAGCGAGCCGCGCAGCATCAGATCGTCGTCGACAAGAAGAACGCGCTTGGCGCTGGGCATGGGTGCGATGGGTCCGGATTGGCGCGCGGACTCTACCCGGTTTTGGGGCGCGGGTGTATGTGGAAAGGACATGGCCCCGTCGCAGCGTTCCCGCCGTCCGCCCCGCGCTTCCGCCGTCGATCGCGTCATCCGCGCCGTCGATGCGCTGCGCCGCGGCCGTCCCGTGGCAATCGCCGGCAAGGGCGGGCCGGTGCTCGCCTGGTCGCTGGAAACCTTGAGCGCGGGCGACCTTAAGACCCTCAAACGCGCGCCCCGCGCCCGCCTGGTGCTGAGCCACGCCCGCGCCCGCACCCTGAAGATCCGGCTCTACACACCCGACGTCGCGGCGCTGGCACTGCCCGCCCAGATGGATTTGGACACGCTGCGCGCCGTCGCCGATCCGACGCAGGACCTGGCCTTTCCGCTGAAGGGCCCGTTCGCGGCGGTGCGCGATGGCCTGCCGCCCGGCTATGCCGCCTCGGTCAAGCTCGCCAAGCTCGCCGGGCTGCTGCCCGCGACGGTGGTGCGGCCGGCGCGCGGCGCGCCCAAGCCGGAGGAGACGCTGTCGGCCGACGACATTCTCGGCTACGACGCCGAGATCGTCCGTACCCTGAAGATCGTGGCGCGCGCCCGCGTGCCGCTGGAAGGCGCCGAACAGACCGAGCTCGTCTCGTTCCGCCCCGAGGATGGCGGGCCCGAGCACATCGCCATCGTGATCGGCGCCCCGCCGACCGGCAAGCCGGTGCTGACGCGGATGCATTCGGAATGCTTCACCGGCGATTTCCTGGGCTCGCTCAAATGCGATTGCGGCACGCAATTGCGCGGCGCGATCGACGCGATTTCGAAAGCCGGGGGCGGCGTGCTTCTTTATCTCGCGCAGGAAGGCCGCGGCATCGGGTTGATCAACAAGCTGCGCGCCTATCGGCTTCAGGATCAGGGCTTCGATACCATCGACGCCAATGCGCGGGTGGGCTTCGAGGCGGATGAGCGGCAATACGGCATCGCCGCGCGCATGCTCTCGCTGCTCGGCTACAAATCGGTGCGGCTGATGACCAACAATCCTTCGAAGGTCGCGGGGCTGAAGGAGGCCGGCGTCAAGGTCGCGGCGCGCGTGCGCCACGCCTTCCCGGACAACGCGCACAACCGCGCCTATCTGCGCACCAAGGCCGAGCGGGCAGGGCATTTGCTGTAATGCCCGCGATTGGCGCCGCGCATCCTTCGACAGTCGATAGCGACAGCGCGTCGACCAGGATGAGGACCCTAAAGTGAGATCCTCATGCTGAGCTTGTCGAAGCATGAGGAGCGCCGCTGTCCATCCGAACCGGCAAGATTTGCCGCATCGTCACGACGAACCCGCGCTTTCCGCGCATATATTCCTGGCCCGGCTCTTGCGACGTAGGCCGCGATGAGCTTCGTCGACTTCTCCGCCCATGCGGTCAATCCGCTCGCGTCCGGCGCCGCCGCGGCGGCGGCCAGCGCGGCTGCCGCGCCGTCCGAAGGCGGCTTCACGTTCGACGACGCGCTCGACATCGTCAATCCGCTGCAGCATCTGCCGGTCGTCTCGACCCTCTACCGCGCCATCACCGGCGACCAGATCAAGACCTTTCCCAAGATCGCGGGCGACGCGCTCTATGGCGGCGTTCTCGGTTTCGCCGGCTCCCTCGCCGATTCGATCTTCGAGAAGGTCACGGGAAAAAGCGTCGGCGACACCGCCCTCGCCATGGTCGAGAATGCGATCACGCCGTCGGATACCGCCGTCGCCGATGCCGCGCCGCAGCCCGTCGCCGTCACGCCGTCGGTGATCGACACCACCGCGACCGCCGTCGCCTCCAATGCACCGGCCTTGGCCGCGCCGGCTTCGGTCACGCCCGCCGCGCTCGACACCATCGTCGTGCCGGGGCAGGAGGCGCTGCTCTCGGCGCTGTCGCGCAACGGCGTGGCGCCCGACGTCGCACTGCGCGCCGCCGATGCCTATCGCCGCACCATCGCCGTCGCCGGCGCCGCGGCGAACGATGCGCTGAGCGCGCCGCCGCTGCGCGCCTCGCTCGTTGAATAACAGCCGGAGCCGCTTGCGCTCGCAGAGAACGGACGCTCCTCATCCTTCGACAAGCTCAGGATGAGGACGCCAATACAACTCTTCATGCTGAGCTTGTCGAAGCATGAGGGGGCAAGCGAAGCTCAAACCCTTTCCCGCGCGCCGAAGATGGCGCTGCCGACGCGCACATGCGTCGCGCCGAAGCGGATCGCGATCTCGAAATCCTCCGACATGCCCATGCTGAGCAGCGGCAGATCGTGCACGCCCGCGATCTTGGCCAGCAGCGCGAAATGCGGCGCCGGCGCTTCGCCCACCGGCGGGATGCACATCAGGCCCTTCAGCGGCAGGCCGATCGCCTTGGCGTGATCGATCAGCTTGGCCGCGTCGCGCGGCGCCACGCCGGCCTTCTGCGGCTCCTCGCCGGTATTGACCTGCACGAACAGGAACGGCGTGCGCCCCGTCCTGTCCATCTCGGCGCGCAGCACATCGGCCAGCTTCTCGCGGTCCAGCGTGTGGATGGCGTCGAACAGAAGCACCGCCTCGCGCGCCTTGTTGGTCTGCAGGGGTCCGATCAGATGCAGTTCCAGGTCGGCGTATGCGGCGCGGAGCGGCGCCCATTTGGCTTGCGCTTCCTGCACCCGGTTCTCGCCGAACACGCGCTGGCCGGCGATCAGCGCCGGCTCGATCGCCGCGCGGCCATGGTTCTTGCTGACGGCGATCAGCGTGGTGGACGGCGCCGGCTTGACCGCGCCCTTCCGCGCCGCCTCGATGCGCGCGATGATGGCTTCGAGGTTCTCGTTGATCTGTTCGGGGGTCATGTGAGCGATGCTCTTTCGCGGCGGAAGCTAGCAAGTGCCGCGGCGCGGCTCAATTGCTTGTCCTCGGGTCGCGCCTTTGGCGCGAGCCCGGGGGCAGCGCATGTCATGGCCGGCCTGTTGCCGCCGCTGGTTCTGATGACCGACGACGATCGGTTGGCCGATCCGCTCGCCGCCGCACAGGCGCTGCCGCGCGGCGCGCTGGTGATCGTGCGGGCCCGCGATGGGGCGCGCCGTGCGGATTTGGCCCAAGCGATGCTGGCGCTGGCGCGTCGGCGCGGGCTCGTCGTGCTGGTCGCCGCCGATCCGGCGCTCGCCGCAAGGCTGGGCGCCGACGGTCTGCATCTACCGCAAGCGCGCGCGCGCGAAGCGGCGCATTGGCGGGCAACGCATCCGAACTGGCTCATCAGCGCCGCGCGACATGGCGCCGGTCCATCCGCGTCCCATCTCGATTTCGTCGTGCTGTCGGCGGTGTTTCCCACCGCCTCGCATCAAGGTCGCGCCGCGCTCGGCGCCGCCCGCGCCAACGCGCTGGCGCGGGCCGCGCGCCTGCCGGTCTATGCGCTTGGCGGCATCGACGCACGCAATGCGAGGCTGCTGCACGGCTTCATCGGAATCGCGGCGGTGGGCGCGCTGGCACTCTAACCTATCCCGCTAGCGGGATAGGTCGAACGACGCGAAGCGGCGTTCGGGTGAGGGATTGTGCGAGCCCGTACCCCTCACCTGGCGAAATCCAAGCACTTGGCTCCGCTACGCGCTGCGCCAAGTGCGGGATTTTGCGTCCTCTCCCGCAAGCGGGAGAGGTCAAATATTGATCACGCTGTGCAGGAACACCGCGTCCATCTGGATGTGCGGCGCGCCGTTGAAGAACGTGCCGATGTCGCGGCCGTAGTGGAACCGCTGCCAGCCGGCGCTGAGTTGCAGATTCGAGTTCACCGCATAGCCGACATCGGCGACGTAGTCGTGCACGTTCAGGCCGGGCAGGCCGAGCGAGCCGTCCGCCGTGCCGTGGCCGAACTCCGCTCCCACCGACCAGGAGCCGTAACTCAGCACGCTGCTCGCATGCAGGCTCTGGCTCGCGCCATGCAGCAGCGCCTGATTGATGTCGAACGTATAGGTGTTGGCCTGGCGATAGGCGCCGCCGACCGACAGCTTGGTGTCGTCGTCGATGTTCCAGTCGATCTGGGTGCCGACGGCCCAGTCGGTGAGCCCGGCATGGCCCGGCGTCTTGCGGTCGCCATGCCCCACGGTGAAGCCGGCATAGGCGCTGGCCGTGATCGGCCCGAAACTGTCGGAATAGTTGATCGCGCCTTCCCACAGGCTCTTTTGCCGGTTGGCGACGTTGGGGCCGTTGTTGAGGAACGGCACCACGTCCTTGCCTTCCGACGGCGTGTAGGAGAAGCCGAGCTGCACGCCGAACAGCTTGGGCGTGAAGTAGGAGATCTTGGCGTAGTTCAGCGAGGATTCGACCGCGCTATTCAATTCGAAGGTGTCGACGAAGGCCGCGCCCGTGGCGGCGTCGACGAAGAAGGTCGCGTCGGGATTGTCGGTCGTCACTTCCCCGTTGACCATCGGCCCGATGACGGCGAGCGTATAGGCGGCGCCGTCCGCCATGCCGAACTCGACACGGCCCAAGCCCGTCTGCACCTGGCCGTAGACCTTTTCGACGAAGTCGCCGCCGTAATTGTCGAGCGAGAGCTTGTCGCGATAGAGCTCGAAATTGCCCTTGAGCGCGATCGACATGCCGCTGTCGTAGTCGCGCTGAAGGCTGGCGTTGAGCGAGGCGGCGCCGGTCACCCCCTGCTTGGCGACATGGCCGGGCTGGTCGGCGCTGAACGCGCTGCCGAAAGCCTGGCCGCCCAGCGAATAGCTGATGTCGGCATCGTCGATCGACCCGGTCAGCGGCGACACGCTCCAATCGTCCCAGGCGGCTGAGGCCGGCCCGGCCAGGGCAAGCGACGCCAACGCCGTCCCGGCGAGCAGGAAAATCCTCATGCGCAATCGACCCCACGGCTGCTTTTTCATCGCTCATAGCATGTTTGCGCGCCGGCGTGGGGCCCGGCCGCGTCGTGCGGTTAAATGCCTGTCGGCGCGTTAACAATTTGGCCGGGGCGGTCCGGTTGCGCCGTCTCTTGGGGGCATTTATAAGCGCGGGCTCTGAGGGGCCCCGATGTGCCCCCGTAAGGACGCGCACGAGTGGCGTCCCAGCGACCAGACAACGAAAGCGGCTCCATGCGTATTCTCTCCGTTCTTGCCGTCGCCTTGGTCCTGGCCGGTTGCGGCAGCACGGACAACACGATGCCCGACACGTCTGGTGCGACGTCGATCTCGGCCGCCAACGGCGCCCGCACCCTGGGTGTAAATTCCTATCTGTGGCATGCCACGCTGGACACGCTGTCCTTCATCCCCCTCGCCTCGGCCGATCCCTTCGGCGGGGTGGTGATCACCGAGTGGTACACCGCGCCCCAGGCGCCCAATGAGCGCATGAAGGTCACGGTCTACATCCTGGACCGCAAGCTGCGGGCCGACGGCTTGAAAGTCGCGGTGTTCCGCCAGACCAAGGCGGCGGACGGCTGGGCCGACGCCGCGGTGTCGGGCGACACCGCGACCAAGCTCGAGGACGCGATCCTGACGCGGGCCCGCGAGCTTCGACTTGCGAGCGAAGGCAACTAATTTTCCGCAAATCGCTGTAGCCTGATCCGTGCCGGAGGCCTCAGCGCCATCCAAATTCCGGCAGCGATGAAGGTCACGAGCATGGCGCGGTACAACGCCAAAGAGTCGGAGCAGAAATGGCAGGCGGCGTGGAACGCGCGCCAGGCCTTCCTCACGCCCACCGATTCCGCCAAGCCCAAATACTACGTGCTGGAGATGTTCCCCTATCCGTCGGGGCGCATCCATATGGGCCATGTGCGCAACTACACGATGGGCGACGTCATCGCGCGCTTCCGCCGCGCCCAGGGCTTCAACGTCCTGCATCCGATGGGGTGGGACGCGTTCGGTCTGCCGGCGGAAAACGCGGCGCGCGACGGCGGCGTCAATCCGCGCGACTGGACCTACGCCAATATCGACGCGATGCGCGGGGAGTTGAAGGCCCTGGGCCTCGCCATCGATTGGACGCGCGAATTCGCGACCTGCGATCCCAGCTACTACAGACATCAGCAGAAGCTGTTCCTGGATTTCTACAAGGAAGGTCTTGTCTACCGCAGCGAGGCGGACGTGAACTGGGATCCGGTCGATCTGACCGTGCTCGCCAACGAGCAGGTGATCGACGGCAGGGGCTGGCGCTCCGGCGCGCTGGTGGAGCGGCGCAAGCTCTCCCAATGGTTCTTCCGCATCACCCGCTATTCCGAGGAATTGCTGCGCGCCCTCGATACGCTCGAGAACTGGCCGGACAAGGTCCGGCTGATGCAGAAGAATTGGATCGGCCGGTCCGAGGGCCTGCGCTTCTCGTTCGATCTGTCGAACGGCGAGAAACTCGACGTCTTCTCCACCCGGCCCGACACGCTGTTCGGCGCCAGCTTCGTCGCGCTCTCGCCCGATCATCCGCTGGCGGAGAAATTGGCCAAGGCCGATCCCAAGCTCGCCGACTTCGTGGCGCAGTGCCGGCGCACCGGCACCGCCGCCGCCGAGATCGAGACGGCCGAGAAGCTCGGCTATTTCACGAGCCTGACCGCGGCGCATCCCTTCGATCCGGACTGGAAGCTGCCCGTGCTGGTCGCCAATTTCGTGCTCATGGGTTACGGCACCGGCGCCATTTTCGGCTGCCCCGCGCACGACCAGCGCGACCTGGATTTCGCGCGCAAATACAAGCTGCCGGTGCTGCCCGTCGTCGTTCCGGACGACGCCGACCCGAAAGACTTCGAGATCGACACCGAGGCTTATGTCGGTCCCGGCAAACTCGCCAATTCGCGCTTCCTCGACGGGCTCGAAGTCGAGGCCGCCAAGAACGAGGTCGCCGCGCGTCTGGAGGCGCGCGGCATCGCCAAACGCACCGTGAACTACCGCCTGCGCGATTGGCTCGCCTCGCGCCAGCGCGCCTGGGGCTGTCCCATCCCGATGGTCCATTGCGCCCAATGCGGCGTGGTGCCGGCGCGCGAAAGCGATCTGCCGATCAAGTTGCCCGACGATCTGGACTTTTCCGTCAAGGGCAGTCCGCTGGACGCGCATCCCACCTTCAAGAAGACGACGTGCCCGTCCTGCGGCGGCGCCGCCACGCGCGACACCGACACGCTCGACACCTTCGTCGATTCATCGTGGTACTTCGCGCGTTTCGCCGATCCCTTCGCGGCCACGCCGGTGAACCGCGACGCGGTGAACTACTGGCTGCCCGTCGATCAGTATATCGGCGGCATCGAACACGCGATCCTGCATCTGCTCTATGCGCGCTTCTTCACCCGCGCCATGCACGCCACGGGCTGGACCAGGATCGACGAGCCGTTCTCGAGCCTCTTCACGCAAGGCATGGTCTGCCACGAGACCTATTCCATCGCCGACAACAGCGCGCTCGGCACGCACTTCGTCGAGCCCGCCGAGGTCGAAAAGCGCGGCGACAAGGTCTATCTCAAGGGCACCGAGGTCGAAGTGATCGTCGGCCATTCGGAAAAGATGTCGAAGTCCAAGAAGAACGTCGTCGCGCCGATGGGCATGATCGACGCCTACGGCGCCGATGCCATCCGCTGGTTCATGCTGTCGGACAGCCCGCCCGAACGCGACACCGACTGGTCGGAGACCGGCGCCGAAGGCTGCTGGAAATTCGTCCAGCGCATTCATCGCCTCGTGACGGAGACCGAAGGCCTGCCCGCGCCCGGCACGGCCGTCGGCGAGTCGAGCGGCGGCGCGCGCGAGCTGCGCCAGGCGGCGCACCGCGCGGTCGCCGCCGTCACCGACGACCTCGTCCATCTGCGTTTCAACCGCGCCGTGGCACAGGTCTACACCTTGGCCAACGCCATCCAGGCCCACGCCGGCGTCGACGGCGCGGTGCGGCGCGAGGCGCTGGAAATCCTCGTCAAGCTGGTCGGCCCGATGATGCCGCATCTGGCCGAGACCTGCTGGCAAGCGCTCGGCCACGCCACGCTCCTGGTCGACACGCCCTGGCCGACCTTCGACGAAACGCTGATCAAGGCCGACAGCGTCACCATCGCGATCCAGGTCAACGGCAAGCGGCGCGACGAGATCACCGTGCCGGTCGGCGCCTCCGAAGCGGCCTTGCGAGAGGCCGCGCTGGCGACCGAGGGTGTGCTGCGCGCGCTCGAAGGCAAGACGCCCAGGAAGGTCATCGTCGTGCCCAACCGCATCGTGAATGTCGTCGCATGAAGCGCGCCGCCCTCGTCCCGCTCGCGCTGACGCTCGCCGCTTGCGGGTTTCATCCGCTTTATGGCGGGCTCAACGCCGACATGCAGGTGCGGCTCTCCACCATCTTCGTCGAGCCGGTGGAGGACCGCATCGGCTACGAGTTGCGCAACCGGATGATCGATCTGCTCGACGGCCCCGGCACGCCGCGCGGCGCCGCCTACCACCTCAAGCTCGACCTCACCCAGACGACGCAGGGCATCGCGCTGCAGACCGACACCACGATCACGCGCTACAACGACACGATCAAGGTGACCTATACGCTGACCGACCTGTCCGGAAAGCTCGTCACCTCCGGCACCGAGACCGGGCTCTCCTCCTACAACGTGCTGCCCTCCGGCCCGCCGCCCTCGGGCCTTGGCCAGCGCTCCAACGCCAATTACGGCACGCTGGCGGCGCAGCAGGACGCCGACAAACGCGCGGCGGAGGACATCGCCGAACGCATCCGCCTCGATCTCAACGTGTTCTTCGCCAAGCGGTAGGGCGCCCAACGTGCTATGATGGTCAAATGAAGAAGACCGACCGCACCAAGTCCGGTTTCATCCTCGGACGCGAACGATTTGCCAAGATCGCCGCCGTCGAGGGCATCCGGCCAAGCGCGGAGTTGAGCGCGGATTTTCGCGCCTTCGATGATCGAAAGCTGCGGGCCGCCGAGCGCCGCAAGCTTCTGATGCAAAAATATGGCGAAAAGACTTGAGTTGCACGGCTACGATGCCGCGGCCGATCCGTATTGCTATGCGGGCACGGCAATCCTGAAGAACCTGCCCGGCATTCGCGATCAGCATTCTCTCGACGCTTACGAAAAAGCGATGACCGACCAGAGATCCGACGAACCTCTTCCCAACGGTCGGCTCGGTGCCGCGCACTATCGCGCAATTCACCGCCACCTGTTTCAGGACGTCTATGCCTGGGCGGGAAAATACCGCACCATTCGCATCGCCAAGAACGGGAACGCCTTCTGCTATCCGGAAAACATCGTGCGGGAAATGAACACCGTGTTTGCGGCGCTTGGGAAAAGTCGCGGCCTGCGTCGTCTATCGAAGTCGCATTTCGCATCGGCAGCGGCGGCCTTTCTGGCCACGTTGAACGCGATTCATCCCTTTCGCGAAGGCAATGGGCGCGCGCAATTGACCTTCATGGCCCTTCTCGCCGAGCGTGCGGGCCATCCGCTCGATCTCGATCGTCTCGATCCGCGCCGATTCTTGCGCGCCATGGTGCAAAGCTTCGGCGGCGACGAGCGCGTCCTGCGGCATGAGCTTGCCATGCTGGTGGGCCGCCGATGACCGAGATCAAGGGCGCTGGGATCGATCGAGCCCTCGCGCATTTCCCCAAGGAGATGGTCGCGGCGCTGATCTTCGGTCCCGACCAGGGCCTGGTGCGCGAGCGTGCCGAGGCGCTGATCAAGACCGTGGTCCCCGATCTGAAGGACCCCTTTCTCATCGCCGACCTCGACGACAGCGCGCTCGCCGCCGATCCGGCGCGGCTGTTCGACGAGGCGGCGGCGATCTCCATGCTGGGCGGGCGCCGCGTGGTGCGCGTGCGCGGCGCCGGCAACGGCCTCGCCAAGCTGTTCGAGCGCTTCCTGGACGAACCGGCCGGCGATGCGCTGGTGGTGGTCGAGGGCGGCGATCTCGCCAAGGGCACGGGCCTGCGCAAGGTGTTCGAGAGCGCCGACAACGCCGCGTCGATCGCCTGCTATGGCGACAACGCCCGCGACCTGCCCGACGTGATCCGCGACGCGCTGCGCGCCGAAGGCCTCACCATCGCGCCCGACGCGCTGGCCGATGCGGCGTCGCGGCTCGGCTCCGATCGCGGCGTGACGCGACGTGAGCTCGAGAAGCTGGCGCTCTACATGCACGGGCAAAAACAGGTGACGCTGGAAGACGTCCGCGCCGTGCTCGGCGACGAGGCGGAAGTCCGCGCCGAAGAGGCGCTCGACGCCGCCGGGCAGGGCGATCTCAAGCGCCTTGATTTGGCGCTGGAGCGGCTCTGGGTCGCCGGCACCTCGGCCGCCGCGATCCTGCGCATGGGGCTGTCGCATTTCCAGCGGCTGGCGCTGACCAAGGCGGAGATCGAAAAGGGCGACACGCTCGACAACGCCTTGCGCAAGCTGCGTCCGCCGCTGCATTTCATGCGCCAGGCCGCGTTCAAGGCGCAGGTCGCTCTGTGGGACGGCCAGCGCCTGCTCGAAGCCTGCGACCTGCTGCTGGAGACCGAGGCCCTGTCGCGCACCACCGCGGTCCCGGCCGAAACCGTCACGGCGCGGGCGCTGTTCAACATCGCCGCGATGGCGCGGCAGAAGCGAGTAGCGAATAGCGAATAGCGAATTGGGAAGAAACGCATTACCCTACTCGCTACTCGCTACTGGCTATTCGCTATGCTCAAAATCCGCATCATCCCCTGCTTGGACGTAAAGGACGGCCGCGTCGTCAAGGGCATCAATTTCGAGCAATTGCGCGATGCCGGCGATCCGGTGGAGCAGGCGATGCTCTATGATGCCGCCGGCGCCGACGAACTGTGCTTCCTCGACATCACCGCCTCGCATGAAAATCGCGGCACCTTGCTGGACGTCGTGCGCCGCACCGCCGATGTCTGCTTCATGCCGCTCACCGTCGGCGGCGGGGTGCGCACGCTCGAGGACATCCGCGCCCTGCTGCTGGCCGGCGCCGACAAGGTCTCGATCAACACCGAAGCGGTCCGCCGCCCCGAATTCGTCAAGGAAGCGGCCGAGAAATTCGGCAGCCAGTGCATCGTCGCGGCGATCGACGCCAAGAGTGTATGGGAGCATCGGCCAGGCGAAGTGGGCACCGGTTCGCCGTCCGGCCGTGCGACCCAATTTGAAGTCTTCACCCATGGCGGCCGCAAGGCGACCGGCATCGACGCGGTGGCGCATGCCAGGCGGCTGGTGGAATTCGGCGCCGGCGAAATCCTGCTGACCTCGATGGACCGCGACGGCACCCGCGCCGGCTACGACATCCCCCTGACCCGCGCCATCGCCGATACGGTGTCGGTGCCCGTGATCGCCTCGGGCGGCGTCGGCAAGCTCGAGGATTTGGTGGCCGGCGTGCGCGACGGCCATGCCAGCGCCGTGCTCGCCGCCTCGATCTTCCATTTCGGCGAGGTCTCGATCGCGCAAGCCAAGGCGGCGCTCGCACAAGCCGGATTGCCGGTGCGCCTCGGTTGAGCGACACTCGCTTCATGGAAGAGCCGCGCGTCGCCATCGTCCGCACCTATCGCCCCGCCCACGGCCATGCGCCGGCGCGCGCGGTGAACGCAAGGCGCGTGCATCTGGCCAAGCGCATGCGCGGCAGCGAGGCGTTCCGCGCCGCGGTGCTCGAATGCCTCGCCCAGGTCAGCGGCAACGCGCCGGCCATCCGCGCCCGCGATCCCGAAGGCGTGCACCAGGTGCGCGTCGGCCTGCGCCGGCTGCAGATGGCGCTCAAATCCTTCGGCGAGGAGACGGCGGATTTGAAGGCCCTGGGCAGGCGCGGCCGCACCATCGCCGGCGCTTTCGGCCCGGCGCGCGAGCTCGATGTCTTCGCGCAGGAATTGCTGGCGCCCGTGGCGCGCAAATACCGCCAGGACGAATCCTTCGCCGCGTTCGAGGCGGCGCTGCGCCATGCGCGCGGCGAGGCTTGGGACGACGCGCTGGGCGAAATCCTCAATCCCGAATTCGGCGCCTTCCTGAACGACGTCGCCGCCGCGGCGGAGCAGGCGCCGGCGGCCGGCGGCCGGATCGGCAAGATCAGCCGCCGCGCGCTCGGCGCCCATTGGAGGAAGGCCAAGAAGAGCGGCAAGAAGGTCCGCAAGGTCTACGACAACCGCACCCACAAGCTGCGCATCGCGCTCAAGAAGCTGCGCTACGCCGCCGAGTTCTTCGCGCCGCTGTACCCGAAGAAGAAGTTCGGGCCCTACCTGAAGGAGCTCAAATCGCTGCTCGACGCGATGGGCGAGGCCAACGACGTGCACGGCATTTCCGGCACGCTGGCCCATCTGGGCGCCGGGCCCGAACTGCGCTTCGCCGCCGGCGCGATTTCCGGCTGGCACGCCGGCCGCGAGAAGGCGCTGGTCAGGAAGGCGATGAAGGGCTGGCGCAAGTTCAAGAAGAACAAGCCGTTCTGGGAGTAGGTTACCTCTCCCGCCGATGCTCCGCTGTCATCCCCGGCGAGCGTCGCGCGTTAGCGCGATGCGAGGGAAGGGGACCCAGGCCGCAAAGACCGTCACGGTATTTTCGACCTGGGTCCCCTTCCCTTCGCGTTGCTGCGCAACGCTCAGCCGGGGATGACAAGGTATGCGCGGCATTCACCTTCGCCCCAACGCCACATTCATCGCCGCGAGCCGCACGGCGCCGCTCGGCTCCGCTTCCACGATCAGCGCCGCCGACAGGTCCAGCTTCTCCGGCATCGCCGTCGCCATGTCCCAGCCGGTCGCCAGCGTGTAGGCGGAGCGCAGCACGCCGCGATGGGTGATGGCGATCGCATCGCTCGACTCGCGCGCCGCATCGCTGAGGAAATCCGCCACCCGCGCCAGAAGCGCGCGCGTGCTCTCGCCGCCCTTGGGTGTGAAGTCGATGGCGCTGCCGGCACGCAAGAACGCATCGGCGCCGTCGCGGCTGAGGATTTCCGCGCGCGTCAGTCCCTCCCAGTCGCCCCAATGGTGCTCGGCCAGCCGCACGTCGGGCACCGCGTCGGGAAAGCCGAGCAGCGCCGCGGTCTCGCGCGCGCGCCGCAAGGGGCTGGTGAAGGCCCGTGCCCGTTCGAAACCTGTCGGTGGGGCAAGTGCCGCCATCTTGGCGCGTCCGGCGTCCGACAAGGGCGTGTCGATACGGCCCTGGATGCGGCCCTCTTCGTTCCACGCGGTCGGCCCGTGCCGCAGCAATGCGATGCGCACTTTGTCTTCCTTCGAAGTTCATGCACGATGGGTGCATCGATATCAGAAATTGGAATGAGATGCGCCGCGTCGTCGACAAAACCAAGCCGGAAGATTTTCCGCCCAACGTCCAGGCGATTTTCAAGCGCCAAGCGCCGTGCTCGGCTTGGCTGAACCAGGAATTGCTGGAAGTCGACGTCGAGGAAGGTTGGGTCAAGATCGGCTACGACCTTGGGCAGCCGCATTTCAACCGCTTTGGCGCGCTGCATGGCGGCGCCATCGCCTGCGTGATGGACGATGTGCTGGCCGTCGCCGCCGGCTTCGTCGCGCAATGGGGCGAGATCGCGCCGACGCTGGAGATGAAGGTGAGCTATCTCAACCAGGGTGCTGCCGGCCCTCACATCGCCGAGGCGAAAGTGATCAAGCGCGGCCGCGCCGTCAGCTTTCTCGAAGCCACGCTGGCCCGCGCCGACGGCAAGGTGATCGCCACCGCCACCGCCACGATCATGATCGCGCCGATGAAGCGATAACAAAAACCGTCATGGCCGGGCTTGACCCGGCCACCCATCGCGCTCGCGTCTGCGAGCGCGAGAGACCCATTGGCGCGCCGACGCGCGCCAGATGGATGGGCGGCTCAGGGCCGCCCATGACGGAATGGTTCACGCATTCTTCCCTGCCGCCGCGCGGCTCCCCCGCGCCGCGTCGCCATAGATGCCGCGCGCCATCAGCGACAGCTCGCTCTTCATCCGCGACTCGTAGACGTCGGCCCGCGCCGCATGCGCCGCGCGCGAATCGGGATCGGCCAGCACCGCCATCTCGGCGAGGTGACAGGCGACGCGATGATCGCCCGCCTCCGACACCTCCAGCGCCCGCGTCGCCAGCGACGCCGCGCCGCCGGCCAGCCGCGCCACCTCATGCGCCACCGCGGCGTCCGGCGCGGGCTTGAGGTTCGCGGGATTGCCGTCATACCAGCCGCCGAACTGCCGCCAGATGTTGCGCACCACGAATTCCGGCTCGTCATAGACCGGCTTCAGATACGGCTTTTCCAAAATCTCCTTGGGCAGGCTCACCGCGTGCAGGATGGCGTTCAGCCGCTCGCCGCGGTTCATCATCTCCAGTGTCTGCTTGACGAGCGATTCCAGCGCCGACGCCACCTCGTCCAGCACCCTGGCGATGCGGGTGCGCCCCGCGATGGGAAGGCCATGTGCCGGCAGCAGCAGCTCCGGCTCCAGCGCCGCCATCTCGCGCAGCGCCACCGCCCAATCGAGCGGATAGCGCTGCACCTTCTGCGGATTGCCGGCATTGGGAAACACCCAGGTCAGAAAATCGCCGACCACCACCGCCTTGTGGCTGGGCTCATAGGCCCAGAGGTGATCGTCGGTCTCGCCGCGCGCGTGCTGGAAATCGAAGCGCAGCGCGCCGCTGGCAAAACCCATGCGTTCCGAGAACGCGGTGTCCGGCTCGATCCATTCCTTCGGCCCGAACTGGTCCGGCGCGGTCGACATCGAGACGCGGCTCTTGCCGCCGCCGCCGCCGAACTGCCGCGCATTGATCGCGGCGTTGTAGCCGTTGGTGAGGCGATAGCGCGCGAAGCGCGGCTGCACGTTCTCGTGCCCGATCACTTGCGGCCGCGCCCGGCCGCGATCGGTCGCCTCGTGCACGATGGCGGCGGCGCCGCCGATGTGATCGATGTGTCCGTGGGTATAGGCGATGGCGCGCACCGGATCGTCGGTCCAGCCGCGCATCGCCTTCACCACCTGGCCGCCGAACGATTCCAGGCTGGTGTCGAACAGCACCAGCCCATCCTCCGATTTGAACAGCACGACATGGCTGAACGCCTCGATCATCGCGACGCCGTCGGCAATCTCGGAGATCTCGCCGTTCAGCCGGTTCGCCGGCTCGTCGGCGACGCCCGTATCGATGAACCGGCTGGAGAGCTTTAAGAGATCGGCCATGGGATGGCTCCAACGGATTGCGAATTATGGTTCTGGTTCGGATGTTACAGCGAATAGCGAATGGCGAATAGCGAATAGGGGGCGCTCGCCCTACTCGCTATTCGCTACTCCCTATTCGCTACACCTCGATCTCCGCCACCACCGGCACGTGATCCGATGCTTTCTGCCAGCCGCGCATCTTGGTCACGATGGTCTGGCTTTTCAGCCCGCCCTTCAGCGCCTTGCTGACCCAGATGTGATCGAGCCGCCGGCCGCGATTGCTCAGCTGCCAGTCGGCGGCGCGATAGCTCCACCACGAATAGCTTTTCTGATCCTCCGGCACGAACTGCCGCGTCACGTCGGTCCATTCGAACGCGGCCTTGACCTCGCCGAGCAGGTTGGTCTCCACCGGCGTGTGGCTGACGACGTCCAGGAGCTGCTTGTGACTCCACACATCGTGCTCCAACGGCGCCACGTTCAGATCGCCGACCAGGATCGCGGCGGCGCCGCTGCGGTCCTTGCGCCGCGCGAAGTCGCGCTCCATCGCGCGCAGGAAGTCGAGCTTGTGCGCGAATTTCGGATTGACGTCGGGATCGGGGATGTCGGCGCCGGCCGGCACATAGAAGTCGTGAATCTCCACGCCGTTCGCAAGCTGGACGCACATATGCCGCGCATGGCCCTCGCGGCAGAACGCCTGCACCTCGCTCTTCGCGAACGGGATCTTCGAGAGCACGGCGACGCCGTGATAGCCCTTCTGGCCGTTGATCGCCTGATGGACGTAACCCAGCTTGGTGAACGGCGCGCCGGGAAACAGTCCGTTCTCGACCTTGGTCTCCTGCAGCGCCACGACGTCCGGCTGGTGTTCTTTCAGGAATCGCGCCAGCAGGGGCGCGCGCAGGCGGACGGAATTGATATTCCAGGTGGCGATTTTCACGGGCGCTCGCGGCGGGGCATCGAGCTCTCAACTAGCCCCTGGCGACGGCGCGAACAACCGCCCGGGAAAGCCGATATTATGAGCTTCACAATAGCGGCATCTCGGCCATGCGATTCGCGCATGGCTTTACGTTGCAATGCACCATTATTGAATATTATCAATTAGTTATACATCGTAAAACAATGACTGAACGCTAAATATTTCCAATTTCATTTATTGAACTCTCAGGAACCCGCCCTATATCACCCCTGTCGGCGACATCGCCGGCACGAAATTCGAAGCGGCGAAACCGGCCCGGCCGGTCCAGCCCAAAGCAAAAGGAGAGGCAGTCATGACCAACGTTACGTCCCACATCCCGGCCCAGAATTCGGCTCTTGCCAGCTCGGTCGCCAGCCTGTTTTCGATCGCCATCCTGGTGATGGCCGGCGTCGTCGCCTTCACGGCGTTCCTGAACGTCTAACCAGCTTCGCCGGCGCGCCCTTACTCCCCCCGAGCAGGCGTTCCGGCAAGCGGCCAGCGGGCCTTCGGCGATACCCCCAACGCGTCGAACAAGCCTCGCTGGCCATATTCCACCCCCGTCCAGGCGATCATCGCGGCGTTGTCCGTGCAAAGCCTGGGCGGGGGTATTTTTATCTGGAAGCCCTCGCGTGCCGTGAGCGTGCGCAGCGCCGAGCCGATCGCCGCATTGGCCGCGACGCCCCCCGCCACCACCAGCGCCGGCGTCTTCGCATCGGGAAAATCGCTCCGAAAACGCTTCATCGCCGCCGAGGTGCGATCCGTCAGGATGTCCACCACCGCCGCCTGGAACGACGCGGCAAGGCCTGCGGCATCGACGTTTCCCGCATCCGCGATCAGCCGCACCGCCGTCTTCAGTCCGGAGAACGAGAAATCCGCGCCCGCGCGCCCCAGCAAGGGACGCGGCAGCGCATAGGCCTTGGCCTTGCCGCCCGCCGCCAGCGTTTCGATCTGCGGCCCGCCGGGATAGGGCAGCCCGATCAGCTTGGCGACCTTGTCGAACGCCTCGCCCACCGCGTCGTCGATCGTCGTGCCGTAGAGCCGATAGCGCCCGACATCCTCCACGCCCAGCAATTGGCAATGCCCGCCGCTGATGAGCAGGAGCAGATAGGGAAACTCCGCGCCCTCGGTCAGCCGCGCGGTGAGCGCATGGGCCTCCAGATGATTGACCGCGACCAGCGGCTTGCTCGCCGCCAGCGCCAGCGCCTTGGCGGTGGTCAGCCCCACCATCACCCCGCCGATCAGGCCGGGGCCGGCCGTAGCCGCCACGGCATCGAGATCGCCCAGCGTCGCGCCGGCCGCCGTCAGCGCTTCTTCCACGATGGCGTCGATCCGCTCGACATGGGCGCGCGCCGCGATTTCCGGCACCACGCCGCCATAGGGCTTGTGCGCCTCGATCTGGCTGAAGATGACGTTGGAGAGGATTTGGCCCGGCCCGGGCGCGCGCCCGCGCACCACCGCCGCCGCGGTTTCGTCGCAGCTCGTCTCGATCCCCAGAACCGTCAGGTCGCGCAAAACGTTTGATCTTGGATAAGTCCGCCGCGGTCTTTAAACCCACAAGCGCCATGTCGCAAAACCGCATCCTTCGCCTGGGCACGCGCGGCTCCAAGCTCGCGCTGGTGCAGGCCCATATGGTGCGTGACCGTCTCGTCGCGGCCGGCGCCTTTTGCGACATCGTGATCCTCAAGACCTCCGGCGACCGCATCCAGGACAGAAGCCTCGCCGATGCGGGCGGCAAGGGCCTCTTCGTGAAGGAGCTGGAGGACGCGCTCCTGAAAGACGAGATCGATCTTGCCGTCCATTCGATGAAGGACGTGCCGACGCAATTGCCGCCCGGCCTATCCCTCAGTGCCTTCCTCGAACGCGAGGATCCGAGCGAGGCCTTTCTCTCCAACACTGCCAAAACTCTGGCCGATCTGCCCAAGGGCGCGCGGCTCGGCACTTCGTCGGTGCGCCGCCGGGCGCAGGCGCTGCGGGCGCGGCCCGATCTCGAAATCGTGCTGCTGCGCGGCAATGTCGATACGCGGCTGCGCAAACTCGACGAAGGCCGGATGGACGCGATCTTCCTCGCGCTCGCGGGTCTGAAACGTCTCGGCCTCGACTCGCGCGCCACGCATGTTCTCAGCCCGAAGGATTGGCTGCCCTCGCTCGGCCAGGGCGTGATCGGCATCGAGATCCGCGAGACCGATACTTACGCGCGCGAGATCACGGGGACGCTCAATCACGTGCCCAGCGAATTGGCGCTCACCTGCGAGCGCGCCTTCCAGGCGGCGCTCGACGGCTCCTGCCGCACGCCCATCGCCGGCCTCGCGACGGTCGACGGCGACATGCTGGCCTTCAGCGGCGAAGTTCTCGCGCCCGACGGCAGCGACAGCGTCGCGGCCGCCTTCACCCTGCCGCTCGGCCCCAATCCGCGCGCCGAAGCCGAAAACGCCGGCCGCGAAGCCGGCGAAAACCTCAAACCCCGCGCCGCGCCGTGGCTGGTGCTGTAGTGCGCGTCCTGATCACCCGACCCATCGACGACGCCGAAGAGACCGCGTCGGCGTTACGCGCGCGCGGCCACGACCCCATCGTCGCGCCGCTGCTCGCCGTGCGCTTTCACGATGGCCATCCCCTGCATCTCGACGATGTGGGGGCGTTGCTCTTCACCAGCGCCAATGGCGTGCGGGCGCTGGCGCGGCGCACCTCGCGGCGCGACTTCATGGTGTTCGCCGTGGGCTCGCAGACGGCGCAGGCCGCGCGCGACGCCGGCTTCGCCGAGGTGCGGAACGCCGATGGCAATGCGCGCGATCTCGCCGCGCTCGTCGGCCAAACATTTGAGCCGCAAACCGGCGTGCTGCTGCACGCCGCCGGCGCGGAGGCGCAGGCCCGTCTCGCCGCCGCGCTGACCGACGCCGGCTTCACCGTGCGCACCGAGGTGCTCTACGACGTCCCCGTCGCCGACGCGCTGCCCGATGCGGCGCGCGCGGCGCTGGCGGGTGGCACGGCCGGCGCCGTGCTTCTCTATTCTGCGCGCAGTGCCCAGGCCTTCGTCGCGCTCGTCTCGCAGGCGGGTCTGCGCCAGGTCTGCGAGAGCCTCCTCGCCTGCTGCATCAGCGAAGCCGCCGCCGCGCCGCTGGCCGGCCTGCCGTTGAAAGAAATTCGAATCGCGCCGCGGCCGAACCAGGAAGCCCTGATCGCCTGTCTTGGTTAGGGGACGCCGGCGCGCCATACTTCGCCGATGCCCGCCGCCGATTCCGCGTCGCCCAAGCCTCGTTCGTCGCTCGCCGGTGCAGCGCTGGTCGGGCTTTTGCTTGCCGCGTCGGTGCTGATCGCCGCCGGCTTCCTGATCGCGTGGCAGATCAACCATCCCCCGCCGCCCGCCGCCAGTCCGGCCGAACTCGCATCGCTGCGCGCCCGGCTCGCGACGGACGAGACGCGCCTCGCCGCATTCGACAAAGCACTCCACGCGCAAGGCGATCTGGCCGCGCGCATTGCCAAGCTCGAGACCACGCCCGATCCGACCGCCGCGGCGCGCCTGGCCGATATCGACCTGCGCCTCGCCGCGCTGGAACGCGCTTATGCCGACCTGCCGCAGCGCCTTGCGACGTTGCAGGCCGACCAGTCGACGCTGGCAGGCCGCGTCGCGCATCTGGAAACCCTCGACCCCACCGACACGATGAAGCGCGCCGCTGCCGAGCTCGCCTTCGCCAATCTGGCGCGCGCCAGCGCCGACGGTCCGTTCGCGGCGGAGCTGAAGACCTTCGCCGCGCTCCTGCCCGGCACGCCGCAAGCCGCGGCGCTCGCGCCCATCGCGCCGCATGGCGCCCCGACGCGCGCGGTCCTCGCCGCGCAGTTTCCGGATGTCGCCGCGGCGTGCCTGGCGGCGGAGAAGTCGGCCTCCGCCAAGACCTGGTTCGGCCGGCTCCTGGCCAACCTCGCCAATGTCGTCGTCATCCGCCGCGTCGGCGCCGTGAAGGGCCGCGACAGCGAGGCCATTCTGGCCCGCGCCGGCGGCGCGCTGCGCGCGGGCGATCTTGGCGGCGCGGCGGCCGAGGTCGCGACGCTGAAGGGCGCGGCAGCCCCGCACGCCCAGGCCTGGCTCGCCGACGCCAAGGGACGGCTCGCGATCGAGCGCAATCTGGGCGCGCTCGCCGACCAATTGGCCAGGCGTCTGACCGCGCCATGATCCGGCTCTTCGCCATCATCCTTGCCGCGTTCGCCTTCGTGGCCGCCATCGTCTGGCTGGCCGACCTTCCGGGCGATCTCGTCTTCACCATCGACGCCTATGAAGTGCATATGCGCACCGCCGTCGCCATCGCGCTGGTCGCGCTCTTCGCGCTCGCCGTGTCGCTGCTCGTGCGCCTCGCCGCTGCGCTGATCGCCAGCCCCGGCGCCATCGGCGCCTGGTTTGCCGCGCGCCGCATGCGCCGCGGCAATGACGCGGTGAGCGAGGGCCTGCTCGCGGTCGCATCCGGCGACATGCTGGAGGCGCGCCGCCATGGCGAACGCGCCCACGGCCTTCTGGGCGGCCATCCGCTCGCGCTGCTGCTGCGGGCGCAGACCGCGGTCCTGGCGGGCGACGCGACGGCGCAGCGCCACATCTATCGCGCCATGCTCGATCATCCGCAGACGGAGTTTCTCGGCCTGCGCGGGCTGTTCCTGCTGGCCGGGCAGGAGGACAAGCCCGCCCAGGCGCTCGAATTCGCGCGGCGCGCGCACGATCTGCGCCCGCGCGTCGGCTGGGCGGCGCAGGCGCTGTTCGAGCTTGCGGCGGCGCATGGCGATTGGGCGGCGGCGCTGGGGGCGCTGGGCGACGCCCAGCGCTTCAAGCTGATCGAGGGCGCGGTGGCGCGCCGCCGCCGCGCCGTGCTGTTGGCGGCGCAGGCGCTGGAGGCCGACCGGTCGGGCGCGCGCGAGGCGGCGCTCGAATTCGCGGATCAGGCGCTCTCGCTCGACGCGGGCCTGGTTCCGGCCGCCGTGCTGATGGCGCGCCGGCTGGCGGCGTCGGGCAAGACCTGGCGGGCGCAGAATGTGATCGAGGCGTGCTGGGCGCTGGCGCCGCATCCCGATCTCGCGGAGGCCTATGCCGCGATCAAGCCGGACGAGACGCATGCCGAGCGCATGGCGCGGCTGGTGGGCCTGGCGCATCTCAATCGCGATCATGTCGAAAGCCGCCTGCTCGAGGCGGAGGAAGCGGTGCTGTCGAAGGACTTCGCCGAGGCGCGCCGCCTGCTCGCGCCGCTCGCCGGCGACGAGGCGCGCGCCCGCGTCTGCGCCCTGATGGCGGAGATCGAGGAGGGCGAGAACGGCGACGCCACGCTCGCCCATGCCTGGCTGGTGCGCGCCGCGCGCGCCCCGCGCGACGCCGAATGGCGCTGCAACAATTGCGGCGCGAGCCAAGCGGACTGGTCGGCGGCGTGCGGCCATTGCGCGAAATTCGACACGCTGGGATGGACCGGCGGCGCCGACCCGCCGGCGAACGCGGAAATCCTGCCCGCGCCGGCGCGCCGCCTCGCACCCAAGCCGCCCGGCATTGTCACCCTGCCGCGCCCGCCGGGCGATCCGGACCCGGGCGGTATTGAGTACTAGCGGGCGTTGCGAACGCATAGAATCAAAAAAAGGGTGTCATGGCCCGCGCATGCGGGCCACCCAGGTGCCGCCACGCGCGAATGCTGTTAGACTTGTGGTCAAGAAAACCTGCGACGCATCCGCAAGGTTTCAACTGGGTGGCCCGGTCCGTAGCGACAGTGTACGGACGCGGGCCATGACAGGTGGGGGAGGGTAATTCCATGCGGTGGTTCATCGGCATTCTTGTTGCGCTCGCGCTGCTGATCGGCGGCGCGCTCTACGTCTTCAGCGCGCCCGACATTCCGCGCGCCGTGCTGGAGGCGAAATACGCCACGCCGCCGTCGCAATTCGTCGGCCTGACCTATCTCTCGACCGTCGGTGAACCGAATTTCCCGTCTGAGACTGTGGCCGGTGTCACCGCCCGCGCGCATTATCGCGTGCGCGGTCCGGCAGACGCCCCCGTACTGCTCCTGCTGCACGGCTCCAACGCGACCCTGTTCACCTGGGAGCCGTGGTCGAAGACGCTTAGCGATCACGTCCGCGTCGTATCCGTCGATCTTCCGGGTCATGGCCTTACGGGCGCGACGGCCAATCGCGACTACACCCAGGCCGGCATGGCCAATTTCGTGCTTGCCTTCGCCGACAAGCTCGGCCTCAAGACCTTCGCGCTTGCCGGAAATTCCATGGGCGGCGGCGTCGCCGCGCGTTTCGCCGAAGAGCATCCGGGCCGCGTCTCCGCGTTGATCCTGGTCGATGCCGGCGGCTTGCCGAGCAAGAAGGGGGACCGCCCGCCCCTCGCGTTCTGGATCCTGCGCCAGCCCTGGCTGCGGCCGCTGCTCGGGAAACTGGATCCGACCCCGCTCGTCAAGGAAGGCCTGAACGACGCCATCGTGCGCAAGGCGGTGCTGACGCCGAAGATGATCGAACTCTATGCCGATGTGGCGCGGATGGAGGGCAATCGTCCGGCCACGGCGGATCGCTTCGCGGAATATGCGTCGGCGACCGATTGGACCTATGTGAAGGACCACACCGGCGCGCTGAAGATGCCCACGCTCATCTTGTGGGGCGAACAGGATCACCTGATCCCCGTCGCGATGGCGGGGGTGTGGCACAAGCTGTTGCCGGGCTCGAAGCTGATCGTCTATCCCCAGACCGGGCATATTCCGATGGAGGAGGTTGCCGACCGCTCCGCCGCCGATGTGCGCGCTTTTCTGACGGGCTTGGGCCATTAGCGCCTGCGCGCTTTTGGCCGGTTCGCCCCGTCACCCGTCCAAAAGGACCGCTTGACGCGGCCCCCTGTCTTCCCATCCACTTCGCATATGCAGCACGACGTCCTGGCGCATACGGAAGATTTCGGCGGGCCCGACCATCACGTCGCCAACCGCCCCTGCGCCCCGGGCCACGATCCGCCCTATGAACACTACGTCCTGGGCAAGCCCTATGACGAGATGTTCGCGCCCGACGGCACGGTGCGCCCACACTATGCCGCGCTCGACGGGCGGCTGACCACGCTGCCGGCGGGGGAGCTTTCGCGTCGGCAACAGGCCTGCGAGCTCTCCTTCCTGCACCAGGGCATCACCTTCACCGTCTACAACGACAACCAGGCGACCGAGCGGATCATCCCGACCGATCTTCTGCCGCGCATCGTCACCGCGAAGGAATGGGCGCGCATCGACGCGGGGCTGCGCCAACGCATCAACGTGCTCAATCTCTTCCTGCGTGACATCTATAGCGACGCGCGCGTGCTGAAGGACGGCATCGTGCCGCGCTCGATGATCTACGGCTCGAAACACTATCGAAGGGAAATGCGCGGCCTGCCCGTGCCGCACGGCGCCTACGTCAATGTCTGCGGCTCGGACCTCGT
>Ga0265320_10000460_pt1 | contig 31859 bp, 29 predicted proteins | sample 4827metaG_FD_202087 | JGI IMG/M metagenome (GOLD analysis project Ga0265320, IMG submission 202087) | Rhizosphere microbial communities from Carex aquatilis grown in University of Washington, Seatle, WA, United States - 4-8-27 metaG | ecosystem: Host-associated > Plants > Roots > Rhizosphere >... | reverse complement strand
ATCGCCGCTCGCTCCGGCCGTCGACCGATCGGGGCGAAACGGGTCCAGCGAGTTGCGGGTCGCCGCGCGCGCGCTGCCCGCGGAAACCCACGCGATCAGGACCGCCGCGCCCAGGCCCGCGGCTAGCCGGCGCATCTCAACGCTGTTCGATCAACCGGAAATCGGCCGATGAGCGGATCGGATCGTCGGCCGGCATCCAAGCGAGCCGCGAGCGAACGGCATCGGGCTCGCGAAGTCCACCACCTCATTGCGGCGGGAGCATCTTCCACTCGCCGTTCTCCTTCACGAAGGCGATCTCGCCGGTCTCGGTCTCGTCGCCCTTCTGGCGCTGCACCTTGAGCATCGCGGTCTCGCCCTTGGTCGAGGTGCCCTTGATCTCGAACTTCGTCCCCTCGATCTCCTTCTGCATCTTCTTGAAGCCGTCGGCCTCTTTCCCGAGGCCCATCTGCGTCGCGAGCACGCCCTGGTACATCAGCGCATAGCACTCGACCAGCCGATCGGCGGAGCCGTCGGTCATGGCCTTGCGCCAGCGGTCGAACGTCTTCTCGGGCGTCGCGAACTCCGGCCGCGCCGGGGGCGTCTGGAACGTGATCGAGCGGATCTTCTCGCGGGGCAGCTTGATGGTCTGGTTGTTGGTCTCGATCGAGTAGACCCCGTCGTAGTAATGGATGATCTTCCCGGACATCTTGGTCTTGTCGATGAGCTCGATGACCTCGCCGCGCGCGGGAGCGGCGAGGGCGCAGAGGCCGATGGCGGCGGCCAGCGTTCCGGCCGCCATCCGAATCTGAAGGCTTTGAGACAGCATGATTCCTCGGGCGCTTCGACCGGGCGGGCTCAGGCTGAGATGCCCGGCGCCGGGAACTTCCGGGTCAGCTCCAGGACCTCGCCCCGCACCTGGGCGGCGTTCTCGTCGCTGGGGTTGGCGATGACCCGGTCCATCCAGGCTGCGATCTGGCGCATCTCCGGTTCACCCATCCCGCGGCTGGTGACCGAGGGAGAACCGAGGCGGATCCCCGAGGGATCGAACGGCTTGCGCGTGTCGTAGGGAACCGAGTTGTAGTTCAGCTCGATGCCGGCCTTGTCGAGCGCGCGCGCCGCGACCTTGCCCGGGACGTTCTTGTTGGTGAGATCGACCAGGATCAGATGGTTGTCGGTCCCTCCGGACACCACCTGGTAGCCGCGCGCCACCAGCTCCTCGGCGATCACCTTGGCGTTGGCGACCACGCTGTGGGCGTACTCGCGGAACGACGGGTGCGCCGCTTCGTGCAGCGCAACCGCCAGCGCCGCCGTGTTGTGCACGTGCGGGCCGCCTTGCAGCCCGGGGAACACGGCGCGGTCGATGACCTGCGCGAACTCGGCGCGCGACAGGATCATGCCGCCGCGCGGGCCGCGCAGCGTCTTGTGGGTCGTCGTGGTGACGACGTCGGCGTTCGGCACCGGCGATGGGTGCGCGCCGCCGACGATCAGCCCGGCGATATGCGCGATATCGGCCGCGAAGCGCGCGCCGACGTCCTTGGCGATCGACGCCATGGTGGGAAAATCCCAGATGCGCGAATAGGCGGTGCCACCGGCCCAGAGCAGCTGCGGCTTCTCCCTCTTGGCCAGATCGCGGACCTCGTCATAGTCGATGCGGCCGGTGTCCTTGCGGACGCCGTAGCCCACCGACGCGAAGTAACGGCCGGTGATCGACACGTTCCAGCCGTGGGTCAGGTGGCCCCCCATGGGAAGGGCGAGCCCCATGACCTTGTCGCCCGGCTTGAGGAACGCGAGGTAGACGGCCAGGTTGGCCGGCGACCCCGAGTAGGGCTGGACGTTGGCGTGCTCGGAGCCGAACAGCGCCTTGGCGCGGTTGATCGTGAGCTGCTCGAGCGGGTCGACGACCTGCTGTCCCTCGTAGTAGCGTTTGCCCGGGTAGCCTTCGCTGTACTTGTTGGTGAAGACCGACGCCGAGGCCTCGAGAACGGCCTTGGAAACGTAGTTTTCCGACGGAATGAGACGGATGCTCTCGGCCTGGCGCCGCGCCTCGGCGCGACAGAGCTCGTAGGTTTCCGGGTCGCCGGCTTTCAGCGCATCGCCAATCATGGGTGCGCAAGCTAGTCTCATGCTCCGCGTGAGTCAACGCCGAAGCAGCGCCCGGGAGGGGTCGGGAGTACTTGGCAAACGTATCGCCGTGACTACGTTTTCCGCCGCGGCCCCGTTCGGATCGTCGGGCGCGGCGCCGCTCCAAGGACCCCGGGAGACGACGTCGTCGCGCAGGTTGCTTGACCTAGCCACTTGAAACGGGATTTAAATGGCGACACGGTATCGACACTCAATGGCATTCCGGTCACAAACTCGACAAAAGTTGAAATGAAACCACCCCTCCGAGGCGCCATCATCGGTTACGGCTTCATCATGGAGAAGGGGCACGCCGCGGGCTATGCCCAGAGGGCGAGGGACGGACGCGACGTGGAGATCGTCGCACTCGCGGACATCTCCGAGAAACGCCGAGCCGTGGCGCGGGCCCATCTTCCCGGCGTTCGGATCTACGAGGATCACGCCGCGCTGCTCGCGGCTGAGCAAGGCAAGCTCGACTTCGTCGACATCGCCGTGCCTCCCGCCGATCATGCCCCGGTGGCGCACGCGGCCCTCGATCATGGGCTGCACGTGCTGTGCGAAAAGCCGCTGGCGACATCGATCGACGAGGCGCGGTCGATGCTCCGGCACGCCGCCGAGGCCGGCCGGGTCATCTACCCGTGCCACAATTACAAGCACGCGCCGGTGATCAAGACCGTGCGGAGCGCGATCGACGCGGGCAAGATCGGCAAGGTTCACTTGGTGACCCTGCAGACATTCCGCAACACCCACGCGAGGGGCGTCAGCGAATGGCGGCCCAACTGGCGCCGGGAGCGCAAGTTCTCGGGCGGCGGGATCGCGATGGATCACGGCAGCCACACCTTCTACCTCGCCTTCGAGTGGCTCAAGAGCTACCCCACGTCGATCTCGGCGCGCGCCACGGCGATGGCGCCGTTCGACACCGAGGACGACTTCAGCTGTAGCCTCAAGTTCCCGACCGGCGTCGCGTCGGCGCACCTCAGCTGGACCGCGGGCGTGCGCAAGGTGATCTACACGATCCATGGCGACCGCGGCGCGATCCGCGTCGAGGACGACGCCATCGAGATCGCGTCCTTGCTGCCGTCGGTGGACGGCAAGCGAGGTGACGCCGAGAGCGCTGGCGCGAAGTGGTCCTTCGACCGCAAGGAGATCTCGTCCGACTGGATGGACTCGAGCCACGTCACCTGGTTCAACTCGCTGTTCGACGACTTCAAGGGCGCGATCGACCGCGGCGACTTCGTGGGCAAGGAGGCGCGCGAGGCGTTCCTGTGCGTGCAGCTCATCGCCACCGCCTATGCGTCGGCGCGCGAGGGGTGCCGCGAGCTGCCGCTCGGCGGTCCGAGCTCGATCGCCGGCCACGATCTCAGCGACATGATCGAGCGGCGAACCGTCGGTCCGTGATCATGCGGGACATCTACTTCGGTCTCGTGATGTGGGGGATCGCCCTGGTGACGATCGTCGCCTACGTCGTGCGCGCGCTGCTGCGCGGCCGCGCGCGCTCCGCTCGCACCGACGCCGACGGCGGCAGCGTCTTCCTCGACAAGCGCGCGATGGAATACGCGTACTGGCTGCTCGACCCGCTGATCAATCTTCTGATCTCGTTGCGGGTCACGCCCAACATGGTGACCGGCTTCTCGATGATTCCGGCGCTGGGCGCGGGCGTCGCGATCGCGTTCGGGTGGTTCGGGCTCGCGTCCATGCTGGGCACCATCGCCACGCTGTCGGACATCGTCGACGGCGTGATCGCGCGCCGCACCGGCGTCTCGTCGGACGCGGGCGAGGTCGTCGACGCCGCCGTCGATCGCTATGGCGAGTTCTTCCTGATGGGTGGTCTGATCTTCTACTACCGCGACACCTGGAGCGTGCTGTTGCTGGCGCTCGCGGCGACGGTGGGCGCGTTCATGATCAGCTACAGCACCGCGAAGGCCGAGGCGGTCCGCGTGCCGCCTCCGCGCGGCGCCATGCGCCGCAGCGAGCGCGCGGTCTACCTCATCGCCGCGGCCGGGCTGACGTCGATCACCAAGGTGATCTTCGCGGACACGCCGACGCTGTCGCTGCGCGAGGCGCCGATGATCCTGTCGATCGCGATTGTCGCCGGCGTCGCCAACGTCTCGGCGGTGCAGCGGCTCGCGGCGATCATCCATCTCTTGCGTGCGCGGCAGCCGCCCCCGCGCGCGGCCGACGCCGAGGAGACCGACGGTATCGTCACCAAACGCGAGACTCCCATTCCCGGCGGCGGCTGAACAGCGTGCAGCCGAAGAACCAGAGAGCGAAGCTGCGGACGGCGGTGCCCGGCCCGCAGAGCGCGGCGCTCCGCGCGCGTGAAGACGCCCATGCCGCGCCCGGCCTGCAGAGCTATGCGGTGATGGCCGGCATCGTCGTCGACGAGGCGAAGGGCAGCGCGGTCACCGACGTCGACGGCAACACCTTCCTCGACTTCATCGGCGGCATCAACGTCAACGCGCTCGGGCACTCGCACCCGGCGTACGTCAAGGCGGTGCAGGACCAGGTCGAGAAGGTGTCGGTCGGATCCCTCACGTCGCGCGCGCGCGTGGAGCTTGGCGAACGGGTGGCGGCGCACCCGCCGGCGCCCGGCGTGCACCGGCTGCAGCTGTACTCGGGCGGCGCCGAGGCGGTCGAGAGCGCGCTGCGGCTGGCGAAGTGCCACACCGGCAAGTACGAGATGGTCAGCTTCTGGGGCGGCTTCCACGGCAAGACGCTGGGCGCGCTGTCGCTGATGGGCTCGACGTTCAAGCACGGGCTCGGACCGATGGCCAGCGGGTCACACCTGATCCCGTACGCCGACTGCTATCGCTGCCCGGTCGGCCTGTCCTATCCCAGCTGCGGCATCGCGTGCGCAGAGGTCGGGCGCAAGACACTGAAGAAAGTCTCAGCGGGCGCGATCGCCGCGGTCATCGTCGAGCCGATGCAGGGGACCGCGGGCAACGTCGTTCCACCCAAGGAGTTCCTGCCCGCGGTCAAATCGATCGCCGAGGAGAACGACGCGCTGCTGATCGCCGACGAGATGATCACCGGCCTCGGGCGCACCGGGCGCCGCTGGGGCGTCGACCACACCGGCGTGAAGCCCGACATCGTCACCGTCGGCAAGGCCTTCGGCGGCGGCTTCCCGCTGTCGGGTGTGCTCACGACCGACGCGATCTCTCGCGCGCTGCCCTGGGGTGCCCCGTCGGGCTCATCGTCGAGCTACGGCGGTAACCCGCTCGCGGCCGCGGCCGGCGCCGCGGCGCTGCGGATCATCGACGAGGAGCAGCTGGTCGACAACGCGCGCGACGTCGGCCAGGTCATGCTGCATGAGCTGGAGGCGTTCCCCGACCGCTACCCCTTCGTGGGCTTCGTGCAGGGATCGGGCCTGTTCCTGCGCATGGAGCTGGTGAAGAACCGCGCCACGAAAGAACCCCTGCCGCGCAAGGTGACGGAGCGTATCTTCATGGAGTGCGTGCGTCGCGGCCTGCTCACGATGTCGTACTCGGCCAGCTTCCGCATCCAGCCGGCGCTGACCATCGACGAGGCGACCGCGCGGAACGGCATCGAGATCCTGCGCGAGACTTTCGACTACGTCGCGCGCGAGCGGCTCTGGGAGTAGCCGTGTGGGCGTGAGCAAGGCGCGCGTCGCTCACGTGCTGGCCGTCTGGTTCGGCTGCGGTCACGTGCCGCGGGCGCCCGGGCTCGCGGGCACGCTGGGCGCGATCCCGCTCTACCTCATCGTGCGGCCTTTCGGGTTCGGCGCCGTCGCCGCGACCGCGGTGCTGGTGACGCTGGTCGGCACCTGGGCGTCGGGTGTCATGGAGAAGAAGCTGGCACGCAAGGATCCGCAGATCGTCTGCATCGACGAGGTCGCCGGTGTCTTCGTGACCTGGCTCGCCGCGCCGCCGACCTGGCTCGGCTTGCTGGTGGGCGTCGCGCTGTTTCGTATCTTCGACCAGTTCAAGCCCTGGCCTGCGCGGCTGTGCGAGCGCCGGCTCGGCGGTGGCCCCGGCATCATGGGTGACGACGTCGTGGCGGGTTTGTGGGGCTGCGGCGTGATCCTGATCGGCCGGCGCTTGGGTTTGCTCTGATCGCACCGCGTCGGCGACACATGTAAGCGGCGGTGGTCGTGGGTGCCCAGCGCGCCGGCGGTTCCACGAACCTCAACATGCACCGCGTGGGTGCCGATGGTGGGAGCACGAGCACCATGGCCTCGGCTCTCCCGTCACGGGACCGTTCGGACGCTCCGCTCCTCGCGCGTGGCGCACCCATCGGCCGTTATCTGGTCCTCGGCCTGGTCGGCCGAGGCGCGATGGGGGACGTCTACGCTGCGTACGATCCGGAGCTCGACCGCAAGGTCGCCGTCAAGCTGCTGCACGTGAGCGGCAGCGTCGGCCCGGAGCTGGTCGAGCAGAAAGCACGCTTGCTGCGCGAGGCGCAGGCGATCGCGCGCCTGTCCCACCCCAACGTCGTCGTGGTCCACGACGTCGGCAGCTTCGAGGAGCAGGTCTTCGTGGCCATGGAGTTCGTCGACGGGCACACGGTGGCGTACTGGCAGAACGCCGCGCGCCGCTCCTGGCGCGAGGTGCTGGACGTCTTCATCGCGGCCGGGCGCGGGCTCTCGGCGGCGCATGCCGCGCAGCTGGTTCACCGCGACTTCAAGGGCGAGAACGTGATGATCACCAGCTCGGGCCAGGTGCGCGTCATGGACTTCGGGCTCGCGCGCCACGCCGCCGATCGCTCGGGTGGCGATCCGATCCTGATCTCGTCGGAGATCACCATCACCGACCTCGGCACGACGGTGGCGCTGCCCAAGCAGCAGGCGGTGGTCGTCGGCGAGGCGCTGGCGGGCAGCGGGCCGCCCGATGTCCCCGCCGACAGCAAGATCCGCGCGGCGGCGCTCGACGCCAACCTCACGCAAACTGGCTTGCTGGTCGGGACGCCGGCGTACATGGCGCCCGAGCAGTTTCGCGGCCAGATAGCAGACGCGCGCAGCGATCAGTTCAGCTTCTGCGTCGCGCTTTACGAGGCGCTCTACGGCGAACGGCCGTTCAGCGGCAAGACCCTGGCCGACCTGGCCGACAACGTGCTGCGCGGCCGCTTGCGCCCAGTGCCGGCGACCAAACGCGTGCCCGGCTGGCTCAAGCGCGCCTTGCTGCGCGGCATGGCCAACAACCCGGACGAGCGGTGGCCGTCGATGGACGCGCTGCTCGCGACGCTGGCGCGGCATCCGCGCGCGCGCGGCTGGTGGTACGTCGCCGCGACGGTCGCCATCACGTCGTCGGTCGTGGCGATCATGGCCCTGGCGCCGGTGGCGCGGCCGCGCCCGACCTGCCAGGTCGGGGAGGATCGGTTCGCCGGCGTCTGGGAGCGCCCCGGCACGCGCAGCGGGCGGCGCGAGGCGATCTCGCAGTCGATCCAGGACAGCGGCAAGCCGCGCGCGAAGGAGACCTTCGACAGCGTCGCCCGGTTGTTCGACGGCTACGTCGCGCGCTGGTCGGGCATGTACCGCGACGCGTGCGAGGCTACCAACGTACGCGGCGAGCAGTCGAACGAGGTGCTCGACCTGCGCATGACCTGCCTGCGCGACCGCTGGAACGAGCTGCGTGCGCTCTCGGACGTGCTCGTCGAAGGGCACGCCGTGGTCGTGACCAACGCGGTCGCTGCGGCGACGGCGCTGACGCCGATCGAGCGTTGCGCCGACGTGACATCGGCGAACGCCAGCGTCGCGCCGCCCGCCGACGCGGCGACGCGCGAGAAGGTCGACGCCCTGCGCGACCGGCTGGTGGCGATCAAGGCGCTCCACGACGCTGGACGCTACAACCGGGCGCTGGATTCCGCGCGGCAGGTGGTCGCCGAGGCACGCCAGGTCGGTTACCGCCCGCTGATCGCCGAGGCGCTGAACCGCCTGGTGCTGCTGCAGGTCGACATGCACCACCCGCAGGACGCCGACGAGAGCGCCGAGGAGGCGCTGTGGATCGCGGAGGCGTCGCACCACGACGAGCTGGTGATCGAGCTCGCGGCGGTCGAGATCTACGTCGCCGGTTACATCGAGCACGACATGACGCGCGCGCGCCGCTGGATCAATCAGGCGCAGGTGTTCCTGGAACGGATCGGCGGCCACGACCTGTTGCGCGCGTGGGTCTTGAACAACATCGGGGTCGTGCTCGACGCCAACGAGGACCACGAGGGCGCGGCGACGCAGTTCTTTCAGGCGCTGCGCATCAAGGAGCGCGTTCTCGGCAAGGATCATCCCGACGTCGCCTTGACGCTGGCGAACCTGGCTGACACCTTGCGCGCGCTCGGCCGCTTCGGGGAGGCGCTCGACGACATCAACCGGGGCATCGACATCCTCGAGCGAACCCTGGGCCCGAGCTACCCGCAGCTGGTGCTCCAGCTGGTGAACCGCGCGGAGATCCTCAACCAGCTCGGCCGTTTCAAGGAAGGGCAGCACGACGCGGAGCGCGCCATCGCGATTCAGGAGGTCGAGGCCGGTCCGCACACCGAGAGCATTTATGCCCGCGGGTTGCTCGGCGAGGCGCAGCTCGGCCTCGGCCAGCCGGTTGCGGCGATCGATACGCTGGAGCTCGCGATCAAGATGGCCGAGAAGACGACGCTGGAGGACGAGCTGCCGCGGCTGCATTTCGCGCTGGCGCGAGCGCTCTGGGACAGCGGGCGGGATCGGCGGGGCGCGCGTGCGCTGGCGGCGCGCGTGGCGGCGCGGCCTCTGCACGGCGCCAAGGGCGACCAGGCCGACGAGACGTTGCGGCAGCAGGCGAGCGCCTGGCTGGCGGCGCACCGGGGTTGAGGGGAGGGGGCCGCCCCAGACGTAGACGCGGACGTAGTCGTAGTCGTAGTCCTGTACGACGTCACCGATGTAGCTGGTCTGCCCTTGGTTAACGACCCTGCGCGAACCAGGATGTGCAACCGGGGTACAGACCAGGTACATGGGCGACTACGACTAACGACTACGACCACGTCCACGTCCGCGAAACCGAGGGCAAAAAAAAACGGCGGCTCCTCGGAGCCGCCGTTCGGAAAGGACTGGGGGGGTTGGCTTACTGGTGGAAGACGTTGATGACTTCGTTCCACCCCGAGCAGGCCTTCACGCCCTCGCCCTGGTGCGGGTAGTCGGCCGGCGTGCAGGTCGGCAGGCAGAGGCCCTTGGTCCCGTAGGCATCGACGTACGGAGGCGTCACCTGGGCGCTGCCGATGCGGCCGGGGATCGGGCTCACGCCGAAATCCTTGCCGCCGCAGTAGTACGCGTAGGGCGGCGACGTGAAGATGTCACCGAAGAACGCGCCCTCCTGGAACGGGTAGCCCGGGTCGAGGCCCCAGCTGATCGCCGAGTTCTGCGCCACCAGCCACAGCGGGTAGTGGTCGCCCGTGGTGTTGACGAGGGCGAGCATGCAGGCGCTCACCCAGCGCTCGTCCGAGGCGCTCATCGCGCCGGTCTCCCACCCGGGGGCGACGCCGATTCCACCGGTGAAGGTGTAAGGCCGGCCGTACTGGTCGTTCTTGGTGATCGAGTGCCCGGTCGGCAGCGCGCACCGCACCAGGTAGGACACGGTGGTGCGGCCGTCGGCCGTGGTCATGAGGCCCGAGCCCGAGCTCAGCCCCGCGGCGCTCTTGAGGCTGGCGCCGACGCTGATCCCGTTGTCGAGCGTCGCCAATCCGTTGTGCGCTTTGAGCCCGTTGATGGTCTTGAGCCCGTTGTCCGCCTGCAGATCTTCCGAATCAGAGGCCATGTCCGAGGGCATCTCGGTGCAGCCAGACAGTGCAGACAGGACCACGGCGAGACCGACCGACAAGATCGGGAATCGACGCGAAGAGAGGGAGGCAATCAGTCGCATGGAGTGTCCTTTCCTGGGTCTCCCTCTCTGCAGTTTGTATGCTAGGAAACGGTTTCTCTCTAAACGTAAGAATATCGCCACCCGGCGCAGACCTACACTCAGCTCGATCCCCGTAAATGCGTTGCGGCCGGCGCAACATGTTGCTTCCCCGGCGTCTACCTCCGACCAACGACGACCGGCGCGGCGGACCGGGCTTGGCCCGTCGCGTGAGCGTCAGGGCCGAGCGCGCGAGCGGGTCGCCGACGGCGCGGCCGCGTCGTGCTCGCGCGGCGACTGCGCCGCCGCGTCGGTGCCGCGATCCCATTCGAAGCCCGGGATCGGCAGGTCGGGCGATTTGCGCACGAGTTGCAATATCGCAGGCATGACCACGACCGCCGTCGTCAGGCACGTGAGCTCGCCGAGCACGGCGAGCAGCCCGAAGAGGAAAAGGCCGACGTTCTGCGCGATCAGCAGCGACGAGTACCCGATGATCGTGGTCAGCGAGCACAGCCCGACCGCTCCGCCGGTGCCGCGGATCGCTCCGGCGATGTCCCGCTCGCCGTCGCGCAGGTAGCGCGCCATCACATTGACGGCGTAGTCGACGCCGATGCCGAAGGTGATCGGAAAGGCGATGAAGTTGACGAAGTTGATCTTGATCCCGAACGCCATTGCCGCGCCTAGCAACCAGGCGACGCCCACGACCAGCGATCCGATCACGAGCGGCGTCGCCAGGCCGCGGCGGAAGATCACGATCACCGTGGCGACGACGCCGGCGAACGCCAGGCCCGATGCCAGCGGCCCATCGCGCTGCATCGATCCAATGATGTCCGCCGTCAGCGGCGGCCCGCCGGCGACGCGGGCCGCGTGGCCACCCATGGCCACCGGTGTCTCCGCCACCTCGCGCAGCGCCGTCACGAAGGCCGAGATGTTCTTGCCGCGCCACAGGGCGTTGGTCGGGTTCGGGTAGACCAGCACGGCCCGCCCGAGCGAGCCGTCGCGCTCGCGCAGCCCCGTCGTGAGCACGTCGGGGATCTGATTCACGCGGATCGGCTCGAGCGGCCCGTGGCCAATCAGATCATCCAGGCGTTTGTTGTCCTCGGGGCTGAGCTTCGCGCGCAGCTTGGGCGTCATCTTGTGCCGGATCGCTTCGACCTCCGCGCGCTTCGCGTCGAGATCCGGCGGCAGCACGTCGTCGATCGTCCGCACCGAGGCGACCATCGCATCGAGCGGCGGGCGCTTCACCGCCTCACGCAGGCTGTCGGCGACGGCGCGCGCCTCGGCGACGCTGTCCGTCAGCAGCACCGTCGGGCTGAGATAGCGGCCGAGCAGAGTGTCCATCTTCGCGCCCCAGTAGCCTTCGCCGACCGTCCAGGTGTCGCGCCGCCGCAGGCGCGAGAAGTCGTACTCGAGCTGGTCGCGTCCAAAGTGACGGATCTTGAGGCCGGCCAGCACCGTCAGCAGCGCCGCGGCCGCCGCGAAGGTGCGCGGGTGTCCGGTCACGACCCGCGCGAGCACGGCCATGGGCCGGCGCGGCCGCTCCGTCGGCTCGGGGCGCAGCCTGCCGTGATCGAGCCAGGCGATCAGCGGCGGTCCCAGCAAGAACGTCGTGCCCCAGCACAGCAACATGCCCAGGCCGCCGATCACGCCGAACTGGCGGAAGCCGCGGAAGTGCATGGCCACCAGCGACGCGTAGGCGACGCCGGCTGCCACCGCCGCCGAGAGCGTCCCCTTCCGCGTGCCCCACAGCGTGATGGCGAGAGAGTCCTCGATGGCGTGCCCGGCCCGCCGCGCTTCGACGTAGCGGGCGAGCTGCACGATCCCGAAGTTGATGCCGTTGCCGATGATGATCGACCCCAGGAACGCGGTGTTCGAGTTGAGCTCGGTGATGTTGAACGGGGGCAGGCTCGCGAGCCCGAACGCCAGCACCGTCGAGATCGACAGCGGCAGAAACAGCACGGCGACGCTGCGCGGCCAGCGATAGAAGACCATCAGCGCGATCACGACGACGACCACGACCAGCAGCGAGGACAGCGTCAGATCCTGGACCAGCGCCGCCATCTCTTCCGACGAGATCGCGACGTCGCCGGTGAAGCCGAGCCGCAAGCCGGGCGCGTAGTGGTCGAGCCCGCCCAGCGCCGCCAGGTCGGCGCGCACGCGCCCGATGAGCTCGTTGGCCTTGCGCGCGCTCGTCGAGAAACCGCCGACCTCGATCAGCAGCAGCGTCACGCCCTGCTTCGGGCTCGAGAACCGATCGCCGACCAGATCGGGGCCGGCGACCTGCCGCTCGTACTTCTTCTGGATGTCGGCGAAGTCGAGCGGCGGCGCGGGCTCGCTGTCGTCGAGCAGCGTCCCGGTCGCGGTCGCGTACTCCCAGTGGACCCGGTCCTCGATGCGCTCGCGGATCAGTTGCAGATCGGGCAGCGCCAGCAGCGCCGCCGCGTGGTCCTCGACGAACGCGCGCTCCGCTTGCCAGCCCGTGCGCACGGCGCTGACCAGATCGCGCGGATAGAGCCGGATGCGCGCGGCCAGATCGTCGACGAGCCGCTGGGCGGCGGCGAGCTTTTCGGGCTGCCCGGGCCCGCCCGTGTCGACCACCACCCCCAGGTACTGCAGGCCTGCCATGCGCCGGCGCAGCTCGCCGATCGCGACGACGCTGGGCGCGTCGCGCGGCAGCAGCTCCTCGATCTCGCTGCGCAGGTTGCGGTAGAGCTGGGCGGTTCGCCACGAGGCCGGAATCGCCATCAGCACCGCGAGAATCCACAGCGTCTTCCCATGACGGAGGGTCCACGCGACGAAGCGTCGGGTGGCGGGACCGGGACGAAGTTGATCGAGCGGCACGAGGGGCGCTGACTATAGCCTGCCCGAGGCTCGCGCGTCGCCGGGACGCGCGGGATGTCGTGATGATGTCGTGATAGGCTGGCGAGCCTCGATGCCGCGGTTCGTTCCCGATCGTTCTGGATTCTTCGACCTGGCCCGCCGGGGCCGGCTTTGCTTCGTCTACCGCGAGGTGCTTGCCGACTCCGACACGCCGGTCTCGGCTTACGCCAAGCTCGGGCGGGGGCCGTACTCGTTCTTGCTCGAGAGCGTCGTCGGCGGCGAGAAGTGGGCCGCCTACAGCTTCGTCGGCGTCAAGCCGCGCGCCGTGATCCGCGCGCGCGGCGACCGGGTCGAGGTCCTGCGGCCGGACGGCGCCGGCTTTCGCGTCGCCGAGGAGGTGCGCACAGCGGCGCCGCTCGCTTTCGTCGACGACTTCCTGGCCGCGCTCGCGCCCGCGGTGCCGCCCGGCCTGCCGCGCTTCTTCGGCGGCGCCGTCGGATGGTTGGGCTACGACATCGTGCGTAGCTTCGAGAAGCTGCCCAACCTGCGGCCCGACGATCTGGGCTTGCCCGAGATGTGCTTCGCGATCACCGACACCGTGGTGATCTTCGACAACCTTCGCGGCACGCTCAAGGTCGTCGCCGCGGTGGACGTCGCCACCGCGGGGACCAAGGCCGACGAGGCGCTCGGGGCCGCTTACGACGACGCCTGCGCGCGCATCGACGCGGTGCTCGAGCGGCTGGCGCGGCCGGTAGCGCCGCTCCGGCCGCTGGATCCGACGCCGGCAGCGTCGCTGCCGGCCCCGCGTGCGGTGACCGCGCGCGAGCGCTATCAAGACGGCGTGACGCGCATCCAGGAGTACATCCGCGCCGGCGACGCCTTTCAGGTCGTCTACTCGCAGCGCTTCGAGGTGCCGCGGGGCGAGGTCGATCCGTTCGACGTGTACCGCGCGCTGCGGGTCACGAACCCGTCGCCGTACATGTTCCACCTCGAGTTTCCCGAGGCGGTGGTCACCGGCGCGTCGCCCGAGTGCCTGGTGCGCGCGGAGGCCGGTGAGGTCGAGGTCCGGCCGCTCGCGGGGACGCGCAAGCGCGGCGCGACCCCCGAGGAGGATCTGGCACTGGCGGACGAGCTGTCGGCCGACCCGAAGGAGCGCGCCGAGCACGTCATGCTCATCGACCTCGGCCGCAACGACGTCGGGCGCGTGTCGGCGCCCGGCACGGTGCGCGTCGACGAGATCATGAAGATCGAGCGCTACTCCCACGTCATGCACATCAGCTCACATGTGCGCGGCAAGCTGCGCGCGGGCGTGCGCGCGAGCGACGTCATTCGCGCGGCGTTCCCGGCCGGGACCCTGAGCGGCGCGCCCAAGATCCGCGCCATGGAGATCATCGAGGAGCTCGAGCCGTCTCGACGCGGAATCTACGGCGGCGCCGTCGGTTACATCTCGTACACCGGCAACGTCGATCTCGCGATCGCCATCCGCACGCTGGTCACGAAGAACGACACGATCCACGTGCAGGCCGGCGCGGGAATCGTCGCCGACAGCCGTCCCGAGGCCGAGCACCAGGAGTGCGTCAACAAGGCGCGCGCGGTGCTGTCGGCGGTCGAGATGGCGGGCCGCGGAAAGGCGGCGAGCTAGCCATGCTGCTGGTCATCGACAACTACGACTCGTTCACCTACAACCTCGTTCAATATCTCGGCGAGCTGGGGCAGGAGATCCGCGTCGTGCGCAACGACGAGATCGCCGCCACGGACATCGCCGGCCTCGCGCCCAGCCATATCGTGATCTCGCCGGGGCCGTGCACGCCGAACGAAGCCGGCATCAGCCTGGAGACGATCCGCCAGTACGCCGGCAAGATCCCGATCCTGGGCGTCTGCCTCGGCCATCAGTCGATCGGTCAGGCGTTCGGTGGCAAGGTCGTGCGCGCCGCCCGGGTCATGCATGGCAAGACCTCGCCGATCCTCCACGAAGGGCAGGGGATCTTCGCCGGGCTACCGAGCCCGTTCGAGGCGACGCGCTACCACTCGTTGCTCGTCGAGCGCGCGAGCCTGCCCGACTGTCTCGAGATCACGGCACGCACCGCGGAGGACGAGATCATGGGCTTGCGCCACAAGACGCTGCCGGTCGAGGGCGTGCAGTTTCATCCGGAGTCGTTCCTGACCACGGTCGGCAAGGACCTGCTGCGCAATTTCCTTTTGCCCCGGAGGCGATCATGACCGTCGCTGCCGCTCCGACCACGCCTGGATTCGACCTGAAACAGGCGCTCGCCAAGGTGTCCGACGGCCAGCACCTGACCGCCGGCGAGATGACCGACGTCGTCGGGCTGATCATGGACGGCGCGGCCACGCCGGCGCAGATGGGCGGGCTCCTGGTGGCGCTGCGCATGAAGGGTGAGACCGTCGAAGAGATGGTCGGCGCGGCACGCGCCATGCGCGCGCGCATGGTGCGCGTTCCGTTCGAGGGCGACGTGCTCGACACCTGCGGCACCGGCGGCGACGGCTCGCGATCGGTCAACATCTCGACGCTGGCGTCGTTCATCGTTGCCGGCGCGGGCGTGGTGGTGGCCAAGCACGGCAACCGGGCGCAGTCGTCGCTGTCGGGTTCGCACGACGTCATCGAAGCGCTGGGACTGGATCCGGCGCCGTCGCCCGAGCTGGCGGTGCGCTGCCTGCGCGAGGCCAAGCTCGCGTTCCTGTTCGCGCCCGCGCACCACACCTCCACCCGCCACGTCATCGGCCCCCGCCGCGAGCTGGGGCTGCGCACGCTGTTCAACATGCTGGGACCGCTGACCAACCCGTGCGGGGCGCGCTTTCACATGAACGGCATCTTCAGCCGCCAGCGCTGCGAGCCGATGGCGCGCGCGCATGCGCTGCTCGGGTCCGAGCGCGCCTTGGTCGTGCACGGCGCGGGCAACCTCGACGAGATCGCGCCCGCGGGCAAGACCCACGTCGCCGAGTTGCGCGACGGCGTGGTGCGGACCTATGAAGTCGCGCCCGGCGACTTCGGGCTCGACGAGGTCGATCCGGCCGGTTTGCTCGGCGGCGAGACCGCCTTCAACGCGAAGATCGTGATCGAGACGCTGAGCGGCGCGCCGCACACCGCGGTCCGCAACGCGTCGCTGATGGCGGCGGGCGCGGGGCTCTACGTGTCGGGTCACGCGCCGGATCTGCGCGCCGGCACCGAGCGCGCGGCCGCGTCGCTCGAGAGCGGCGCGGCGCGCGACGTGCTGGAACGCCTGCGCGCCATCACGCCGCTCCCGGCCAAAAAGGGCTAGTGCGGAGCTAGCGCGGGCGCTGCTCGGGCGCCGGCGTCTGTTATTCTTCCTGCTACCGTGATTCTCGACGACATCCTGGCACGTACGCGGGCGGACCTGGCTCTCCGTCGCGAGCAGGTCTCGCAGGCGGTGCTGGAGGCGGCGTGCGCGAGCTTGGCGCCGGCGCGCAGCCTGGCGGCGGCGTTGCGCCGCCCGGGCGCGGTGACTTGCGTCGCCGAGCACAAGCGGCGCTCGCCGTCGGCCGGGTGGATCCGCGAGGGGAGTGAAGTCGCCGAGATCGCGCGCGCCTACGCCGGCGCCGGCGCGGCGGCTCTGTCGGTGCTGACCGACGAGCCGTTCTTCGGCGGCAGCCTCGACGATCTGCGCGCCGCGCGCGCGGCGGTGCCGATCCCGATCCTGCGCAAGGACTTCATGGTCGATCGCTACCAGGTGCTCGAGGCGCGCGCCGCCGGCGCCGACGCGATCTTGATCATCGTGAGCGCGCTCGGCGATCCGGAGATCACCGCGCTGCTGGGCGCCGCGCGCGAGGCCGGCGTCGACGCGCTGGTCGAGGTGCACGATCACGCCGAGCTCGAGCGCGCGCTGGCGCTGGGCGCGACCATCGTGGGCATCAACAACCGCGACCTGCGCACGTTCACGATCGATCGCGAGCTGGCGATCCGGCTGCGTGCGCTGGTGCCGCCGGATTGCGTGGTGGTCGCCGAGTCGGGGATCCGCGACGGCGCCGACGTCGAGCAGCTGCGCGCCGCGGGCGTCGACGCCATGCTGGTTGGCGAGGCGTTGATGCGCTCACCCGATCCGGGAGCGGCGCTCGCGGCGCTGCTGGGCGCACGTGGTTAGCGGTGGCTAGCGCGCGGCCGTTCCTGATCAAGATCTGTGGCGTGACCCGCGCCGAGGATGCCGCCGCGGCGGCTGCGGCCGGCGCCGGCGCGATCGGCGTCAATCTGTGGCCGGGCTCGAAGCGCTTCGTCGGCGGCGACGCCGCCGCGCGCCGCGTGCTCGCGGCGATCCCACGAGGCGTGTTGCGCGTCGGCGTCTTCGTCAACGCCGCGCCCGCCGAAGTCGAGCGGGCGCGCGCGGAGCTGGGGCTGGATCGGGTGCAGCTGCACGGCGACGAGACGCCGGGGGCGTTCGCGGCGCTTCCGCGCGAAGCGCTGATCCGCGCCGTGCGCGTGCGCGACGAAGCCTCGTTCGCCGACGACGGCGCCTGGCGCGCCGGGCTGTTTCTCTACGACGCGTTCGTCGAAGGCTTCGGCGGCGGTGGCATGGCGGCGCCGTGGCCGCTGATCGCGCGCCGGGCGGCGCGCCCGTTCTTGCTTGCCGGCGGCCTGACATCGGAAAATGTGGCGGCCGCGATCGCGCACGCGCGTCCCGACGGCGTCGACGTCGCCAGCGGTGTCGAGCGTGGGCCCGGCGTGAAGGATCCGGAGCGGGTGGCGGCGTTCATCGAGGCTGCGCGAAGCGCGGCGGCCCGGCTTTAGCACGAGAACCGGCGACAGCGACTCACGGCTTCGTCCACGGGGGCGTTCAGGTTCACGTGCACGGCCACGTCTGCGGGGGCGGCCACGGCCAGGTCCACGATTACAGGACCCTCGTGAACGTTGACTCGATCGTGTTCGTGGTCGCTCCTGTGATCGTCGACGTGCACGTGAACCTGACCGCCCCCGTGGACATGGCCCTCGACGGCGACGAGTAGCAGGGGGGAGAGGCGCGGTGCGCCCGAGAAAGTGCGGGCGTGGCCCACCCGCTCGGATATAGTTCCGCCGCCATGTCTTCGTCGCCGCTCTCCTCGGAATCTCGCCCCGGCCGCTTCGGCATCTTCGGTGGCCGATACGTCTCGGAGACCCTGCTGCCGTCGCTCGATCAGCTCACCGAGGCATGGTCCGCGGCGCAGGCCGATCCGGCGTTCGGCGAGGAGCTGGATCGCCTGCTGCGCGAATACGTGGGCCGCCCGACGCCGCTCGGTTTCGCCGCGCGCCTGTCGGCGGAGATCGGCCGCAAGATCCGCATTTACCTCAAGCGCGAGGACCTGTGCCACACCGGCGCGCACAAGATCAACAACTGCGTCGGCCAGCTGTTGCTCGCGCGGCGCATGGGCAAGACCCGCATCATCGCCGAGACCGGCGCCGGCCAGCACGGCGTGGCGACCGCGACGGTGTGCGCGCTCTTCGGACTGCCGTGCGAGATCTACATGGGGGCGGTCGACGTCGAGCGCCAGGCGCTCAACGTCTTCCGTATGCGCCTGCTGGGCGCGACCGTGCACTCGGTTCACACCGGCACGGCGACGCTCAAGGACGCCATGAACGAGGCGCTGCGCGACTGGGTCACCAACGTCCGCACCACGCACTACGTGATCGGCTCCGTCGCTGGGCCGCACCCCTACCCGACGCTGGTGCGCGAGCTGCAAGCGGTGATCGGCCGTGAGGCGCGCGATCAAATCCAGGAGATGGAAGGGCGGCTGCCCGACGCCTGCGTCGCTTGCGTCGGCGGTGGCTCGAACTCGATGGGGCTGTTCCACGCGTTCATTCCCGACCGTGGCGTCGAGCTTTACGGCGTCGAGGCGGCGGGCGAGGGGCTCGAGACCGGCCGGCACGCCGCGACCCTGACGCTTGGCCGCGTCGGCGTGCTGCACGGCGCGCGCTCGTACGTGCTGTGCGACGACGAGGGGCAGATCGCCGAGGCGCACTCGATCTCGGCCGGGCTCGACTATCCCGGCGTCGGGCCGGAGCACTCGTATCTCAAGGAGACCGGCCGGGCGCGCTACCTGTCGGTCACCGACGACGAGGCGATCGACGGGTTCAAGCTGCTGGCGCGCACCGAGGGCATCCTCGCGGCCCTCGAGAGCTCGCACGCGATCGCCGCGCTGCCGAAGATCGCGCCACGCCTGCCCGAGGGGGCGGTCGTCGTGGTCAACGTGTCGGGCCGCGGCGACAAGGACATGGGCACGATCGCCAAGCGCCTGGGAATGTCGCTGTGACCCGCATCGCCGATTGCTTCGCGCGGGCGCGCGCCGAGCGCCGCAAGGTGCTGGTGGTCTATCTGACGGCGTCGGATCCGGATCTCGAGACCAGCCGGCGCGCGATCCAGGCGGCGATCGACGCCGGTGCCGACATCATCGAGCTCGGCGTTCCCTGGAGCGATCCTTCGGCCGACGGGCCGGTGATCCAGGCCGCGATGCTGCGCGCGCTCAAGGCCGGCGGCGGGATGCGCAGCGCCCTCGACATCTGCCGCGGGCTGCGCGGCGCGAACGCCCAGACGCCGCTGATCCTGTTCGGCTATGCAAACCCGATCGTGGTGCTCGGCGCCGAGCCGTTCGCCCGGCAGGCCCGCGACGCCGGCGCCGACGGCGTGCTCTGCGTCGACTATCCGCCCGATGAAGACACGGAGCTGACCGGAGCCCTCGCGCGGCAGCGGCTCGACTTTATCCCGCTGCTGGCGCCGACGTCGAACGCGTCACGCATCGCGGCGGCTGCCAAGGTCGCGAGCGGGTTCATCTACTACGTGTCACTGACCGGCATCACGGGCGTCAAGCTGGCCGACATGGCGGATCCCCAGCGACGCGTCGAGGAGATCCGCGCCGCGACCGCCGGCAAGATACCGGTCGTGGTCGGCTTCGGTATCAAGACGCCGGCCGACGCGCGCGCGGTGGCCGCGTTCGCGGACGGCGTCGTCGTGGGCAGCGCCGCGGTGAGCATCGTCGAGCGGGCCGTGGCCGCCGGCAAGGATCCCGGCGCCGAGCTCGGCGCCTTCGTCCGCTCGCTTCGCGACGCGATGGCCTGATTCGCGAGCCGGCACAACAGGAGAATGCGCATGAAGATCCTTCGACTCTCCATGACGCGGGCCGCGCTGGCCCTGTTTCTCGCCGCCTTGTGCGCGCCGAACGTGTCGCGCGCCGAGGCGCCGAAGCCGCCGGCCGCGCCGCCGCCCGGTCCGCCCAGGCCGCCGGCCGAGCTCGACGTGATCAAGTGGCTCGAGGGAAACTGGCATTGCGACGGCAAGGCGCCCGCGGGGCCCATGGGTCCCGAGCACGCTTACAAGTCGACGATGAAGATCAAGCGCGACCTGGACGGCTTCTGGTACGTCGGCGAGTACGAGCAGAAGAAGTCGAAAGAGAATCCGACGGCGATCAAGGCCCGGAGCTTCATGGGGTTCGATCCTGTCGCCAAGAAGGTGATCACCTTCGGCGTCGACAACGTCGGCGGCGCGCTCCAGCTCGGCGGCTCCATCGAGGGCGACAAGATCGCGTCGGAGGGCGAGGGGAGCATGGGCGGGCAAAAGATCGGCTTCAAGGAGACCTTCGCCAAGACCGGGGATCGCGCGTTCACCTGGCACGGCGAGGTGCGTATCGGCAAGGGTTGGGTCGTCGTCGGCGACGACAGCTGCAAGCGCTGAGTGTGTGCCCCCGTGCGTGCGGCGTCAGCCGCCGACGCGCGTGCGCAGATCGGTGACCACGTCCACGCCGATCGCGATCGCCATGCGGTCGAGGACGTCGCGCTTGAGCATGGTCAGCTCGTGCGCGAGCGCCGAGCTGGCGACCCTGACCTGAAGCGTCTTGCCGTTCAGGCGCTCGGGCTCGGTGCGCAGGCGCAGCATCTCGCCCACGGCGCCGTTGTAGGCCTCGAAGACGCGGAATTCCAGGGCGCGCCCGCTGCCACCCAGACGCGCCAGGACCTGGCTCATCAGATCCGCGCTGGTCTCCGGCACTTGCATCTCCCGTCGCTTGCGCCGGATGCGGGAGCTTAAGGGCGGCACGTTCCGTGTCGATTCAGCTGCGGGCGGGGAGGTCGGGGGAAGGCGCCGCGAAGCTTTGCTCACACGCTCAACTTTAGTCGTCACGTACCCTCGACCGCAACCGTGCGGGTGACTTCGAGGACGGAAACAGTCCCGCATTCCGGAGCTCTCGCGGCATGGAAGTACTATCCTTTGCGCCATGCCGCGAGAGATCGTTTCAACGAACCTGGCTCCAAAAGCGATCGGTCCCTACTCCCAGGCGATCGCCGCCGATCTGGTGCCGGCGGCCGGCGGCCGCCTGGTCTTTTGTTCCGGGCAAATCCCGCTCGATCCGCTGTCGGGCGAGATGGTGGGTGCGGGCGACGTGCGCGCGCAGACCGACCGCGTGCTGCAGAACCTGGACGCGGTCCTGCGCGCGGCCGGCGCCTCGCTGGCAATGGTCGTGAAGACGACGATCTATCTCGCCGACCTGCAGGACTTCGGAGCGGTCAACGATGTCTACGGACGCTACTTTCCCGAGCGGCCGCCGGCACGCGTGACGATCCAGGCCGCAGGCCTCCCGCGTAGCGCCATGGTCGAGATCGACGCTATCGCGGTCGTGGACGGCGAGCGCTAACCGACAACGACTATCCGGCCTTGCTGACGGCGCCCGAGCGAAGGCAGCGCGTGCACACACGGATGTGCACGTTGCTGCCGCCAACCTTGGCGTGAACGCGGCGCAGGTTCGGGCGCTGGATGCTCTTGGTCTTGATGTTCGAGTGGCTAACGTTGTTCGCGACCCGGCGCTGCTTGCCGCAAATGGCACACTGGGCTGGCATAAATTTCCTCCGAAAGGCGGGTACCTTTAGCATCCAGTGATGGTTTTCGCAAGTCGGCGAAATCCGCTCGTCCTCGCGGCCGCCTTGCTGGTGGGCGCGGCGGGCGGGGGCGCGTGCGCGAAGCGGGACCGGAGATCAGGGTCAGCCGCGGTGTCGGCCGACCGGGCCGCTGCGGCCAGCGCGCTGGCGATCGTCGATGGACGGGTCCTCACGGCTGCGGGCGAGCCGATTGGCGACACCACCGTGCGGCTCGAATGGGACGACCCGGTGGGCGCGCGCAGCGCGGATCGGGTCCCGCTGGCGACCGTGCGCGGCGCGGCCGACGGGACGTTCCACATCGCCAACGTACCAGCGGGACGCTACCGTCTGCGCGCGCACGCCCCCGAGCACGCCGACGGGCGCGTGCGCATCGAGGTCCACGCCGGCGAGAGCGTGACCACGTCGGTCCGGCTGGCTCGCGCCGAGACGCTCAAGGGGCAGGTCGTCGACCGCAGCAGCCGCCCGATCCCGGGCGCGCGCGTGTTGGTGTGGTCGCTGGCGGATCCGGCCGAGCGGCCGCGTGAGACCTCCAGTGACGAGGACGGGCACTTCGTGCTGGGCGGCCTCACCCCCGGGTTGCACCGGCTGATCGCCGAGGCGCCCGGCTTCGGCTCGATCGAGCCGGGACCGATCGAGGTGCCGGCAGCCGCGCCCGTGCTGCGCATGGAGACCGACGGACACAGCATCACCGGCGTGGTGATGGAAGGCGGCCGCCCCGCCGGCCGTGCGCACGTGGTCATCGGCGGCGAGAACCTGACGCCCAGCCGCGAGACCGCCGCTCGCGGCGACGGCACGTTCGTGATCGGCGGTCTGGGCGCGGGTGCCTACGTTCTGCGCGCGGCGAGGGGCGGTGAAGTATCGCGCCTCAGCCCCGAGATCGTGCTCGATCGCTCGGGTGATCGGCCGCCGGCGGTCAAGCTGGAGCTGATCCCGGGATGGATGGTCAGCGGGCGCGTCGTCGATGACGCGAGCCAGCCGCTTCCCGACGCCGAGGTGCGGGTGGACGCTCTGCCCGGCGAGGACCCACTGCCGGTGATCGTGCGCGCCGACGCCCGGGGCGAATGGCGGGCCGGTCCGCTCGCCGCGGGTGAATATCGGCTGACGCCGCGCCAGCCGGGCTTCGTCGCGCGCCGGCCGGTGCAGCTCGTGCTGGGAGCGAGCCACGTCGCTGCGGCTCGGCCGCAGATCCTCGAGCTTTTGCGCGGGGCCGGGATCGCCGGGCGCGTCGTCGACGCGAAAGGCGGCGGGGTCCCCGGCGCCATCGTGCGCGGCCTGGTCCCGGGGCGCGAAGACCTGGCGGTGATCGCCGATCGGTTGCCGCTGGCAGCCGAGGCAGCGGGTTTGCCGTCGGGCTCCGGGCACGCGGTCGGACGGACGCGCACCACGAGCACCGATGCCAGTGGGCGATTCGAGCTCCTCGACATGTTGCCGGGCCGGGTCTTCGTCGAGATCAGCCGCGCCGGCAGCGTTCCCTATCGATCGGGCGCGCTGGCGCTGCAGCCCGGGCAACGCCTGGCGCTCGCGCCGGTGAGCCTGCGCGGCGGCGTGACGCTCACGGGGCGGGTCGTCGACGACACCGGCGCGCCGGTCGACGGCGCGCGGGTGGTGATCACGGCCGCGGGCGGAGGTCGGCCAGGGGCGGCGGACGCGCTCACCGAGGTCGTGGCGGTGACCGAGGGCGGCGGCCAGTTCGCGACCTCGGTGCTCGAGGGGACGCGTCAGCTGCGGGTCTCGGCGGCCGGCATGCAAGATCAGACGTTGACCGTCCCGGTGTCTGCGGCGGCGCCGCCGGCGCCCGTGGAGGTGCGTCTCGGTCGCGCCGACGCCGCCGTGGAGGGGAGCGCGCGCGACGCGCAGGGGCGCCCCGTGGCGCGCGCGCGCGTGCTGGCCTGGCCGGTCCCCGCCAGTGGCGCGCCGGCCCCGTCCGATGTCGGTGATGGTGTGGCACCGCTCGCGAGCGCGACCACCGACGCAGGCGGGCACTTTCAGCTCGCGCGCCTGCCGCGCGGTCAGGTGATCGTCGAGATCAAGCACCCACAGTATCCGCTCACGACCGAGACCGTCGAGGCGACGCCGCCGCCGCGCACGCCGCTGGCGATCACGGTGTTGATGCCGGGGCGGATCGAGGGCGAGGTGCACGAGAAGGTCACGGGCGCGGTCGTGTCGACGTATCGGATCGAGGCGCGCGGGCCCGACGGCCGCGTGGCGGGCGCGACGCGAAAGAACGGCTCCAGCTTCGTGCTGTCGCGCCTTCTGCCCGGGCGCTGGACGCTGGAGGTGCGCGCGCCGGGATACGACGCGGTCGAACAGGTGGTCGACGTGCCGAGCGCCAGCGGCCTGGGCGAGACGTCGGTGCGCGATCTGCGCGTCGAGATGGACGCCGTGCCGAGAGACTAGCGGCGCGCGCGCGGGCGACGGCGGCGCGCGCGGACGACCAGCGCCACGACCAGCGCCAGCGCGGGTGGCCCGGCTCCAGGCGCACCCGACGACGAATCGACGGCGCAGTGGCAACCGGAGCTGGATGCCGTCGACAGCGACACCACCTGGCCGACGGCCAGACAGAGGTGGGGGTCCGCGCTCGTCGGATAGATGTCGAGCACCGCCTGGATGTCGTTGGGTTTGAGCGTCCGCTTCGACACGTCGCCGGGATCGGCCTTGGTGTACATGACGTCGTTCTGGACGTCGGCGGAGGCGCCGAGGCAATCGGGCACCAGCACACCGGTGTTGTCGGTCATCTGAACCGGATCCGAGCCTGGTGTGTAGCAGTCATGGTCGAGCCCGATGAGGTGCCCCATCTCGTGGGTGAGCGCGTTCTGCAGATCCTGCTTCCCCGTGGCGGGGTGAGCGACGAGGTCGGTCCAGACCGCGTACTGAGCGTTCACCTCGATGTCGGCGTCCACGATCGTGCCGCTGGTCTGGCCGGCCCACACCGACGTGATTGCCAGCGCTTCCAGCTGGCAGGTCGGATCGCCGGGATCGCACCACGGGTTCTTGAAGACGATGTCGTGATAGGAATCCGACCCGGTGCTGGGGGTGGCGTCGAAGGACGCGTTGACCTGGACGTCGAGGTAGGTACCGTCGATGTCGGTGTTGCTCCAGGCGGCCGCCGCGGCGCTGGTCGCCTGCTCGATCTCGTCGACGGTCATCTCGTTGGCCAGGTCGTTCGGGTAGACGACCAGTGGGATGCAGCTCTGCTTCCACTGCTCGTACACGCCGGTATCCTGGCCGTCCTTGATGATCTGGTACCGCACGTAGGCGCGCGCGGGCGTCGCCAGAGATGCAACGACCACGACGACGCCGGCGGCCAGCGCCATCCGCCGGCCCAGACCTTCGCCCGCGCGATCGGTCTTGCGATCGGCCGCGCCGCCCGTATGTGCCAGGTTCACGGCTGCGCCTTGAGGATCTGCTGCACCTGACCGCGCATCTCGTCGAGCGAGCGCGCGCTCTCGACCGCGGTGGGCGAGCTGATGCTCTTGCTCGGCACGCGTTCCAGGCCCGCGTTGCTGGCGACGCCGACCGTCCACTTGCCGCTGACCGCGTCGCGCAGCATCGGCCGCTTGCCTTGCGCCATGCCGACCACGCCCGCGGCCGTCGGCGTGCCGCGCAGGAAGACCAGCGTTCGCTCGCCGGGTGTGAAGTGCGACATCCCGAACACGGTCATCGCGATGTCGCCCACCGTCCCGCCCGGCTGCACGACGGTGATGTGCGACGCCGGCTGCATGCCGCCCTTCCAGCTCTCGACCACCGACAGATCGATGGTCGTGTAGATCTTCTTGTGCGCCTGATCCCAGGCCGACTGAACGCTGACCACGTCAGCGACTGCGATGTGGTCGGCGCGCTTCGTGAGCTCGGTCGTGTCGAGCGCCATCACCAGCGATGCCTGGCTCACCCGCGCGAGCAGCACCCCGACTCCCAAAGCCATCAGGACGGAAATCCACCGTAGCTTCCCCATGAGCGAGACTCCTGCACTCACTATACGGCGAAATCCCGCGGGATGGCTCAGTGAGCTTCCGGCATGAATCCCGCGCGCCGTTCCGGTCCGCCGAAGTCGACCTGCACGGCCCGGCGATCGCGCCGGTGACCATGCGCACGTAGGCGTGCTCCTTTGAGAATCTCTTCGATCAGGTCTTCGAACGACAGGCCCGCGCCGTTCGCGATCTTCGGCAGCAAGCTGGCCGGGGCCAGCCCGGGAAGCGTGTTGACCTCCAGCAATACTTCGTTGCCGCGCTCGCTCGCGATGAGATCGACGCGCGTCGCGCCGTCGCACCCCAGCGCATCGTGCGCCAGCGACGCCAGGCGCAGCACGGATCGATAGCGCTCGGGCGACAGGCGCGCCGGGAAGTGGTAGTCCGAACGGCCCGACGTGTACTTGTTGTGAAAGTCGTAGAAGCCGCGGCGCGGAACGATCTCGATCGCGCCCAGCGGTTTACCGTCGAGCACCGCGACCGAGATCTCCCTACCTTCGACGAAGCGCTCGATCAGCACGTCATCATCGAAGCGCATCGCTTCCTCGATCGCGGCCTCCAGCTCCAGCTCGTCGCGCGCGACACGCACGCCGAGCGACGAGCCTTCGCCGACCGGTTTGACCACGACCGGAAAGCCGAACGAACCGTGGTTGTCGATGATGTCCTCGCCCGAGTCCGCCTCGCACAGATAGCTCGGCGCCGTCGGCAGGTTGTGCAGGCGGAAGATCTCCTTGGCCTTGGCCTTGTTCATCGCCAGCGCCGACGCGAGCACGCTCGACCCGGTGTAGGGGATGCCCAGGACCTCGAGGAGTCCTTGCACGCAGCCGTCCTCGCCGTAGCGGCCGTGCAGCGCCAGGAACGCGACGTCGATGTGCGTCTGCCGCAGAACCAGGTCGATGTCGCGATCGACGAAGATCCCGCTCGCGTCGTAGCCCTTGCCCTGCAGAGCGCTCAGGATCGCCTCGCCGGTGCGCACAGAGACGTCACGCTCGCCCGAGAGTCCACCGAAGAGCACGCCGATCTTTCTATTGCCGACCATCCTCCACGGGTAACCTCGCCTCGACGGCTCGTCAAAAAAACTGCACCGAAGCGCGTGACGGAGGCGGATCCGACACCCGATCGGGATTTTGTGGTAAAGACGGGCGCCATGACGTTTCTTGAGGCCGCTCTCGAGGTCCTTAAGCGCGAGGGAAAGCCCCTGCACTACAAGGAGCTGACCGAGCGTGCGATGGGGAAGAAGCTGCTCACCTTCGTGGGGCGAACGCCCGAGGTGACCATGCAGACGCAGCTCACCGGGGCCGTGAAGAAAGCGCCGGGCAGCCCATTCGTGCGGGTCAAGCCGGGCGTGTTCGGACTCCTGCGCTATCCCGAGATGCCACCCGAGGTCGAGGCGGAACCGAAAGCTCGGGCGCCGAAGGAGGAGGCCGCAGTCGACAGCAAGGCGCGAGGTGAAGACGGGCGCTTGCGCCGTCGCCGTCGGCGCGGTGGCCGCGGGCGCACCCGCAGCGAGGGCGCGGCGGGGTTCGCGCCCAACGGGAGTCACAAATCTGACGAGGCCGATGACGACGCGGCTGGCGCAGCCGGCGCGGAGGGCGCAGAGGCCTCCGATCGCGACGCGAGCGACCGCGAAGCCGGCGATAACGACCCGGCGGATGAGCACGAGCCTCACGCGAGCAAGCTCTCGGCCGAGGCGCGCGCGGCTGCGCTCGCCGAGACCGGCGTGCTCGAGGGCGACGACGCGGGTCAAGAGGACCAGGACGACCAAGAGGGTGACGGCGAAGGCGACGGCGAAGGCGAGGAAGAGGACGAAGGCGAGGACGGCGACGAGGGCGAGGAAGGTGACGAGGACGCGGATGACCTCGACGAGGCTGAACCCGGGCCTGTGACCAGTGCGCCCGCCGGCGCGGCGGGCGCTGAAGCGGGCGACGAGGCCGGTAACGACGACCTTGGTGACGACGACGACGAGGGCGGACCGCTCGAGGCGGAAGCGGGCGGGGCGCCCGCGGGACGTCCGGGTGAAGCCGGCGAGGCCGGTGAGGAGCGGGGCGGCCGTCGCCGCCGTCGCCGCCGCCGCCGGCGCTACGGAGAAGAGGGTGGCGCGCCGGGCGCTCAACCAGCGAGCGCGAGTCCCGGGGGCGGTATGGAAGGCGGCGCCGTCGGCGAGGCCGGCACCGCCGGTGCAGGCGCAGCTTTGAACGAAGGGGAAGAGTCGGCGCGTGGCGAGTCGGGACCCGAAGGTCGCTCGTCAGGCGCACCCAGCGGCGAGGACGCACGCGAGCGCACGGCAGCCGACGCGGGCGCGGAGTCGTCCGATGGAGGCCAGGGCAGCCGCCGCATCATGACGCCGGTCGATGCCGCCATCGAGATCCTGCGCGGGCAAGCACCGGGTCGGGGCGTCCACGTCCGTCAGATTGCCGACGCAGCTGCGCGCCGCAGGCTCGTGCACGGCGAGCCCAATGAAGCCTGGCGGGTCATGCGCACGGCCCTGGCGGCCGAGCCGCGCGAGCGGTTGCGCGCGGGGCAACGTCCACGCGTGCGTCCAGCCGGCAGCGGGCTCTTCGCGCTGGCGCGCCGTCCGCCCGACGGCGAGCTCGAGCGCGCCGAGCAGGTCTTCGGCGAAGCGCGGCGCGCCCTGCGCGAGCGGACGGTCGCGGCGCTGGAGCGGCGCATCGCCGAACTACCAGGGCCGGCGTTCGAGGCGCTGGCCCGCGTGCTGTTGCAGCGCGAGGGCTTTGGCCCCGCGACGTTCGTGAAGCGCGTCGAGGGGACGATCTACGTCGAGGCGCTGCGCGGCCGCGGCTCGCGCCCGTCGCGCTCGCTGGTCGGGCTGCGTCCGGGTAGCACGTCGGCAGGCCGCCGCGCGATCGGCGAGCTGCGGGCCGGTATCCGCGCGCGCAATCAGGACGAGGGTGTGCTGCTGCTGGCGGGGCGCCTGGCCGAGGACGCGATCGCGGAGTGGAAGCAAGCCGGCCCTCCGGTCGAGATCGCGGACGGCCAGGCGATCGCGGAGACCTGCATCCGCCACGGCGTCGGAGTGATCAACGCGATGGTCAGCGTCGACTTCGTCGATGCCGACTTCTTCGCCGAGCTCGCCGAGGGGTAGCCCTGCCGGCGCCGGTTGCCGCGCCTGCCCCGCCTGCGGTCGCCACGGGCGCGCCGGCGCGGTGGGCCTGGCTCGGGCGCGTTCCGTTCGCCGAGACCGCCGCGCTGCAGGAGCAGCTGCGACAGCGGATCCTCGCCGGAGCGGGCGGGGAGACACTGTTGCTTCTCGAGCATCATCCGGTGATCACCCTCGGGCGGTCGGCGGTGGACGAGCACGTGCTGGTCGCCGCCGGCGAGCTCGAGCGGCGCGGCGTCGCGCTTCACCACGCGTCGCGCGGCGGCGACGTCACCTATCACGGTCCGGGACAGCTGGTCGGATATCCGGTGGTCCGTCTCGACCGCGGCGTGGTCGGCCACCTGCGCGCGATGGCCGACGGACTCTGCGAGGTGCTCGCCGCGCTCGGGATCACGGCCTTCTGGCGGCGCGAGGCGCCGGGCCTGTGGACAAAGAGCCAACACGGCGGCACCGAGGCCCTTTCCAAGATCTGTTCGTTCGGTGTCAACGTTCACCACCGGGTCGCCATTCACGGATTTGCGCTCAACGTCGCCGTCGACCTCGACGCGTTTCGCCTCATCGTCCCATGCGGGCTCGACGGCGTGCAGATGACGTCCGTCGAGCGTCAGCTCGGTCAATCAGACGGCGTCCGTCAGCTCGGTCAAACGGACGGCGCCCGTCAGCTCGGTCAATCGGACGGCGCCCGCGTGATCGATCGATCGCGAGCGGCGATTCCCTCGCTCGAAGGGTTGGCGAACGAGGTCGCGTCGGCATTCTGTCACTCGTTCGGTCGCGCGTTCGTGCGCGCGAGCGCCGCCGAGGTGCGCGCGTGAGCGCTCTGGAGGTGCGCGCGTGCGCTCTGGAGGTGCGCGCGTGCGCTCTGGAGGTGCGCGCGTGCGCTCTGGAGGTGATCGCAGAGACGCTCGGCGATCGAATTTAACTTTCGGAGGGCTCGATCCGATTGCATTGTTGGATGGGACCATTAGAATGATTTTCAAGTGATGCTCGACACCAAGCCTCGCGTGGTCGTCATCTACAACCGGGACTTCGAGGGCGCAGAAGCGGATCCCGAGAACAAGGCCCGCGAGGACATCATGGGCATCGCCGAGCACGTCATCTCGCTGCTCGAGGGTCGAGCGTGTAGCGCGGTCGGGCTCGGCATCACCGACGACGTCATCGCGGCCGTGTCGGAGTTGCGCGAGATTCGCCCCGACGTCGTGTTCAACCTCTGCGAGTCGATCGGCGGCGACAACCGCTTCGAGCCTCTGCTGCCCTTGCTGATGGATCGCGAAGGATTCGCGTACACGGGCTCGAGCTCGCTGTCACTCGCGCTGGCGCTGCACAAGCACAAGGCCAAGGAGATCCTGCGCGCGCGTGGCGTGTCCACGCCCGAGGCGGTGTTCCTGACGACGCCGGACGTCTCGAGCGTGGCGATTCCGTTTCCGCTGATCGTGAAGCCGTCGCGCGAGGACGCGTCGGTTGGCATCACGCGCGATTCGGTGGTCTGGACGCGCGAAGCGCTCGAGCAGCGCGTCGCCTACGTGCTGTCGCACTACCGCCAGCCCGTGCTGGCCGAGCGCTTCATCGACGGCCGCGAGATCTACGTCTCGATGCTCGGCTGCAGCGAGGGTCGGCCCGAGGTCTTTCCGTTCTACGAGATCGATTTTTCCGAGATGCCCGCCGACCGGCCGCGCATCGTCTCGTTCGAGGGGAAGTGGGTCGAGGACTCGGACGAGTACCGGGGGACGAAGCCCGTGCGTTGCGCCAATCTCTCGCCCGAGCTGTCGGAGCGCATCGCGACGACCGCGCTCGGCGCGTTCGAAGCGCTGGAGCTGCGGGACTACGCGCGCGTCGATATCCGGCTTGCCGCCGACGGCATCCCTTACGTCATCGACGTGAACCCCAACTGCGATCTCTCGGACGTCGCGGGCGGCTTCTCCAAAGCGGCCAAGGCGGCGGGGTTGAGCTACGAGCAGGTCATCCTCCGGATCCTGGAGCTCGCGCTGGCGCGCAAGCCCAACGCCGACACCATCCCACTCAGCGCCCGCTCGCGCACGGCGCGGCGGAGCCACCGGCCGACACGCGCCATCGCGGCCGGCGGGGCGGTCGAGCGCGGCGCACGCAGCCGTGCCCGATCGGGTTGAAGGTCTCGCGCTTCGCGACCTGGCGTTCGCGCTAGTCCTCGCGCTGATGGCGTGCCACCGCAAGGAGGCAGCGTCGCCGGCGGCCGCGGCGGTGACGCCGCCCCCGCGGCTGGCGCTCGGTGACGTCACCCTTCAGGACACCACGCCGCCAAGCGCGACACCGCCCGCGGCGATCGATTTCGAGCGGCTGCAAGGGGAGCTGCGCGCGCGGCTGGTGGCGAGCGGCCTGTTCTCGGCGCCCGACGGGGGCGCGCTGGAGGCGACGGTGCGCGTGCGCGCCGAGCTTGCGTTCGACGGTGCCGAGGTCGAGGACAAAGGGGTGGCGCGCGCCGCGGTCCGGCTGCGCTTCGACACGCGGCCGTCCGATGCGCCGGGCGCGCTCGAGGAGGATCTGGTCGCCGAGGGGGAGCAGATCTATGCGATCCACGGCAAGTCGGCCGCCAGGCCGGCTGCAGGGAAAGCACGCGGCGCAAAGGTCCGTTCAGCGCCGAACGCGCCTGCTGAAGCACCGAGCGCCGATGAGAAGAAGGCGCTGTTCGCGCGCCTCGCGATGCGGGTCGCCGGGGATCTCATCGACGGCTTCGCGGCGCGCCAGAAGCTGGCGACCGCACCGGAGTCGGCGATCCGCGCTGCGCTCCGCGCCGACGGTGGCGACCTGCAGGAACAGGCGATCCGCGTCGTGGGCGAGCGCAAGATGCGCGACGAGGTGCCGGCGCTGCTCGAGCTGCTCGACAATCCCAATGAGACCGTCCGCGACGCCGCGCTGGGGGCGCTCATCCAGATTGGCGATCGCCGCGCGGTGACGGCTCTCACGAAGAGCCGCTCGCTGCACGACCGCCGCGAGATGCGGAAGATCATCGAGGCCATCTCGACGCTGGGCGGAGACGAGGCGCTCGACTACCTCAGCTTCGTGGCCGCGACGCACGACGATGAAGAGATCCGCGCGCTCGCCGCGGCGGCCAAGCAGCGGCTGGAACGACGCCAGCAAGCCTCCGCTGACAAGCCGCGCTGAGGCCAACGCCAGTCGGCGAACCGCCAGGACGCCGAGGCGCCGAGTCC
>Ga0265320_10000459_pt1 | contig 32009 bp, 33 predicted proteins | sample 4827metaG_FD_202087 | JGI IMG/M metagenome (GOLD analysis project Ga0265320, IMG submission 202087) | Rhizosphere microbial communities from Carex aquatilis grown in University of Washington, Seatle, WA, United States - 4-8-27 metaG | ecosystem: Host-associated > Plants > Roots > Rhizosphere >... | reverse complement strand
CTCTGCCTCGGGTACATATTCTTCGGGCTGATCCGCCACTGGAGGAGGCCGCGGTCCCCCACAGCCGCCCGCTAAAAGGGGATTTTCCCGCATGGGAACATCTTGTCTGAAAGGTGTTGGCGGATTCCGAGCAACCCCGGGCCTGCGAATAACCGGCCACCTACGCACATCGACCGCGGAATTGCTCACGTCCGAAAAAGGGCGCTTTTCCGAGCGAAATGGGCAAGTTACTAGTGTTTCGAGCCCCTTATACGACTACTGCTATAATTCATTATTGAATTCACAGTCATTTGGACTTTGTTAGTTTGTCCCGCTTCCCACGGGGAGCACGCCCCTGCCACATGAAATTCAAGACGAACCGCGACCACTTCGCCAACGGCCTTTCCCAGGTCCTAAACGTTGTCGGGTCAAAGGCGACGATGCCCATCCTCAGCAATGTGCTGATCGAGGCGGAGAAGGACCAGCTTTCCCTAACGACAACGAACCTTGACCTAGGGATCCGCTGCAAGATCAAGGCCGACGTCAAGGAGGGAGGCTCCGTGACCCTGCCGGTCAAGCGTCTCGCCAGCATCGTGCGCGAGCTGCCCAACTCGGACGTCTCCGTTGAGGCTTCGCCCAACCACCAGGTGAAGCTTTCGTCTGGAGGGTCGACTTTCCGGATCATGGGCATGGGCAAGGACGAGTTCCCTCCGCTGCCCGAGTTTGGGGACGAAAAGGCCCACACGCTCCAGCAGTCCGAGCTCTCGGCGATGCTAAAGAGCGTATCCTACGCGCAGTCGCAGGACGAGACGCGCTACACGCTCAACGGCGTCTACTTCAACTTCAAGGAGGGCGGGCTGACGCTGGTGGCGACCGACGGGCGACGCCTGGCGCTCATCTCCAAGGAGATGCAGGTGGCGGCGGCCGGCTCCGGGGCTATAATCCTGCCGGCCAAGACGGTCAGCGAGCTGGCGCGGATCCTCGACAAGGGCGACAAGGTGAAGATCAACTTCAGCGACAGGCGCTGCGCTTTCCAGATCGGGACGGACAAGGACACAAGCGGCCTGATCGACAGCGTCTACCTCTACTCAAAGGTCGTCGAGGGAAGCTACCCGAACTACCAGCAGGTGATCCCCAAGGAGACCCACCAGAGGATCAAGCTCGAGCGGGAGCTCCTCCTCCAGTGCGTCCACCGCGCCGCGCTCGTCTGCTCGGAGAAGTCCAATTCGGTGCGCATCAAGCTGACAAGCAACCTCCTTGAGATAACCGCGCAGAGCCCCGACTTCGGCGAGGCTCACGAGTCCATGGCGATTGGCTACAGCGGGCCCGACCTGCAGGTCGCCTTCAACCCGGCCTTCGTCATCGACCCGCTCCGGGCCCTCTCGAAGGACGAGGTCTTTCTTGAGCTGAAGGACGAGGTGAGCCCGGGCGTCTTCAAGACACTCGACAACTTCATCTGCGTCATCATGCCGATGCGCCAGAGCTGAGGCCCTCCGCCGCAGGCGGTCCGTCCATGGAGCTTCAGTACATTATTTTCTTCGCGATCCTGGCGTCGTTCATCCTGGTCCACGTCAACCAGCGCCTGGCATCGCCCGTCATCGCGATCGCCGACAGGTGGCTCCGCTGGATAATCTTCCCCATCGTGGGGGCGTGGCTGTGCCGGCACTTTGAGCTCATCGACCGGCCCATGTGGGCCATCGCGGGCGCCGGCTTCCTTGTCTGGTTCCTTGTCGAGACCCTCTACAACTGGCTGGCGATCGCGGCGCTCAGCGTGAGCCCCTTCCCCCTTTTCCCGCGCTATGCCATAAACAGCAGCGGCGAGGAGTGGCCGGTGCAGCCGAGGTTCCTCAAGATACGCGAGTGGCTCCGCGGCCAGGGATTCCGCCAGGTCCAGGCCCTCAAGGCCGAGGTGGGCGGCGACATCTTCCTGCGGGTTTCGATCTACCAGGACGAGGCGGCGCTTCTGCGCATCCAGGTCACGTTCCTTCCCCAGAACAACGGGGCGATCGACGTCTGCTATTCGCTGACGTCGGCGACGCTGGACGGGTCCAGGTACGTGACCGACAACCTGTACATCCCGTTCGGGGGCTTCTACCCCGAGGACTGGTTCGTCGACAGGCGCCCCTGCTGCAGGTCGCTTCCCCGGCTGCTCTCCCTCCACCGCGCGCGGATCTCGTCGATCGGGCGCGGGCTCGTGCCGTTCTCGGCGGAGCCGATGGCCGACCTGAACGACGCCCAGCGCGAGCTGGACCGGGTGAACACGGAGCTCGGGTTCCTAAACCCCCAGGGAGCCCGCGAGGACCACGGAAAGATCTCCAACGAGGGCCGCTACCGGGTCTGGAAGGAGATCTGGATGCTCAACTACCTCGGGCGCGCCGCGCGCTACGATTGAGCGGCGCTCAGGCTGACCCGGCCAGCTGGCCGCAGCCTGCCGCGATGTCGATTCCGCGGCGCTGGCGCACCGTGCTCGGCAGCCCATAGTCCTCGGCTAGGATCCGCTGGAAGCGCTTTGCGGCGTCGCTGCGGGAGGGGGTGCCGCCGTAGCCGGCCGTCGGGTTCAGCGGGATCAGGTTGACCTGGGCCGGGAGGCCGAGGATCAGGGCGCCGACCGCGTGGGCGTGGTCGGCCGTGTCGTTCTTTCCCTCTATAAGCGTCCATTCGAAGAAGATCCGGCGCCCGAGCCGGGAGCAATAGTGGTGGCAGGCGTCCATGAGCTCGTCCAGGGGCCACCTGCGGGCGACCGGCACGAGTTCGGCGCGCTCATCCTGGGTCGCGGCATGGAGGGACACGGCGAGATGGACGGGGCTTGCCTCGTCGGCCATCCGCCTGATGCCGGGCACCACGCCGACGGTGCTGACGGTTATCCGTCCCGCGCCAAGGCATAGCCCGTTCGGATCGCGGATGATTTCCACGGCCCTCATGACCGCGTCGTAATTGTGAAGGGGCTCGCCCATCCCCATGAAGACGACGTTGCGCAGCTGGCGGGTTCCTGCGGGGGCGCCCAGGGCGCGCGCAATGTGGGCGACCTGCGACACGATTTCGGCCGGCTCCAGGTTGCGGCGGTACCCCATCTGCCCGGTGGCGCAGAACACGCAGCCCATGGCGCAGCCCACCTGGCTGCTCACGCACGCGGTCACCCGGCCCGTGAACCTCATGAGGACCGCCTCAATCCTTTCGTCGTCGGGCAGCCCGAGGAGGAACTTCCGCGTGAAGCCGTCGCCCGACTCGGTCTCGGCCGAGACAGGAAGGCATCCTATGCGCGTCTCGGCGGCGAGCCGCGAGCGCACGCGGGCGGGGAGCTCGTGAAGATCGTCCGCTGAGCGGGCGAGCCCGAGGTAGAGACAGCTCCAGAGCCGGTCGGCGTGGACGGGGCTGAATCCCCAGGATGCCACGAGCGCCCGAAGCTCGGGTCGCGTGAGGCCGTAGAGGTCGGTCGGCTTGGTGTCCAAGGGGACCGCCAATCAAGGCGGCCCGCTCAGGCGGCGCAAGGTGGATTGCCTTTCCGGCCGCGCGGCGCAGTCTGTTCGACCATGGATCTGGTTCGGAAATTCCTAGAGTGCTTCATCCCCCTTTTCGTCACGATCGACCCCATCGGGCTCGCGGCCATCTTCATGGCGCTTGGGAGGGACGTGCCTGTGGACAGGCGCAGGAAGATTGCCACCCAGGCGACCTGGACGGGAGGCATTGTGGCGCTCCTTTTCCTGCTGCTCGGGAGGAGCATCTTCATCGCCATCGGGATCGGCGAGGGGGACTTCGAGATCGCCGGAGGGCTCATCCTCTTCATCCTGGCGTCCCGGGAGCTGGTCCTGTCCCCGTCGCAGGACAAGATCAACCTGCCGGACGATTTTGGGGTCGTTCCCCTGGGAATGCCCCTCATAGCCGGGCCCGCGACGATCACGACGCTCCTCGTCATCTCCCAGTCCTTCGGCCTCACGATGACGCTTGTCGCGCTCGCCTTCAACCTCGGGCTGGTCGCCCTGGCTTTTGCCGAGAGCGAGCGCCTCGAGCGGATGATCGGACAGACGGGCCTCAGGGCCGTGTCGAAGATCATCGCCCTCCTGCTGGCGGCGATCGCGGTGCACATCGTGCGCCGCGGCTTCATCAATCCCTGACTGGGGGTTTCAGCCCGCGAAGGTCGTCAGGAGGCTGGCGTAGATCTTCGCGCTCGCGACAAGGTCCTTGATGCGGGCCCGCTCATCCACCGCGTGGATGTCTTCGCCGCCCGGGCCGTAGCCAAGCGTGGGGATCTTCAGGTGTTGCGCGAAGAAGTGGATGTCGTTGAAGCCGGTTGAGACGTTGAAGACGGTCGGCCTCCCGCGCACCCGCCTCACGCTTGCGGCCATGGCCTTGAAGAACGGGTGGCTCGGCTTGGTGAAGCAGGAGAAGTTCTCGGAAACCTTGGACACGGTGATCCTGCAGCCAGGGATCCTCCTTGCCGCGGAGGAAAGGTGCGCCCGCAGGTCGCGCTCGGCGGCGGCGTGGTCCTCATTGGCAATGACGCGCCGGTCGATCGAGAACGTGGCCTGGGCGGGGACGGTGTTGATCTTGGCGCCCGCGCCGCAGGAAAAGACACCGCCGATGTTCATGGTGGGACGCATCGTCTTTCCCTCGGGCGTCACGAAGGTCCTGCGGGCAAGCCGGCCCTTGTAGGCCTCCAACTCGAGGACGAGGGCGGCCATCTTCTCAAGGGCGTTGACGCCCTCCTCGGGCCTCGAGCCGTGCGCGGCGCGCCCGTGGACGGTGACCTCGAGCCAGAGCGTCCCGTTGTGGCCGCAGCACACCTCGTCCCCCTCCCCGCCCTCCATCACGACCGCAAAGTCCGGCCTGATCGGCGCCTCGTCGACGACCCAGCGCGCGCCGAGAAACGAGTCCGTCTCCTCGTCGGCCGTGAACGAGACCTCGATGTTCATGAGGGGCCGGGTCCGCGTCCTCTGGATCGCGTCGATCGCCGTGATCAGGCTGGCGATCGATCCCTTCATGTCGGCCGTGCCCCGGCCGTAGATCAAACCCTTCTCGACGGCGCCGCTGAAGGGGTTCCCGTGCCGCCACGTGCCTGAAACCGGGACGACGTCGTAGTGCGCATTGAAATGGATCGTCTTGCGGGCGCCGGGAGCCCGGAGCTTGGCCAGCACGTTGTAGCGCGGGTAACCGTGCTGCGCGGCGGGAAGGCTGCTTCTCAGGAGCCCGGCCGGGATCGTGAACCGCCGCGCCGAGAGGCCGATCCTTGCGAGCTCGCGGGTCAGGTAACCCGTCACGCCGTCGTAGTCCGCCCCCGGCGGATTGATGGTCGCAAAGCCCACGAGGCGCTTCAGCCGGCCAAGCAGGACCGGGGCGCTGCGATCGATGAATGTGTTGAGCCTGTCCATCAGGAAAGCATCGCGAATAGGGCTTGGGACGGGAAGCCCGGAATGGCGTGCAAACCGGGAGCACATTGTCTATCTTGCTGTGTATGAACGCTGAAGCGAAGCAATTGATTTCCAGGCTGGGGCTTTCTCCGCTCCCCAATGAAGGCGGTTTCTTCAAGGCGACCTGGACAAGCCCGAGAACCGGGCCCGACGGGCGCGCGTGCGGATCGGCGATACTTTTCCTGATCACGGAGACGGGGTTCTCGGCGCTGCACCGCCTGGGCACGGATGAGATATGGCATTTTCATGCGGGCGATCCGGCGGAACTGACCCAGATGGAGCCGGTTACGGGCTCGTGCCGGACCTGCATCCTTGGACCTGACGTGCGCGGCGACCATGCTCCCCAGGCAGTCGTCCGGGCTGGCGTCTGGCAGGGGGCGAGGCTCCTGCCAGGAGGCAGGGGATGGGCCCTTTTCGGGTGCACGCTGTCGCCGGCCTGGGAGGAGCGGGAATTCGAGCTTGGCCGGCGGGAGTCCCTCATGCGGGAGTTTCCCGCGCACGCGGGCATCATACGGGCGCTGACGCGCTAGGCGACGGGAGGATGTTTTGACAGTGCAACTTTGCGCGGGCAACGTGCCCGGCAATGAGCCTGGCCGACCTACGGACGGAATACTCGCTCGCCGGCCTGTCGGAAAAGGACGTCGCCCGCGATCCCTTCCGGCAGTTTGAGAAATGGTTCCAGGAGGCCGAGGCCGCAAAGATCCACGAGCCAAACGCCGCGGTCCTCGCGACCGCGGCCAGGGACGGGCGGCCGTCCGCGCGGATGGTCCTGTTGAAGGGCATCGATGGGCGCGGGTTTGTCTTCTACACGAGCTATGACAGCCGGAAGGCCCGGGAAATGGAGGCGAATCCCCGCGCGGCCTACGTCTTTCCGTGGGTCGGCCTTGAGCGCCAGGTGATCGTCGAGGGAGCCGTGACAAAGGTCGCGCGCGAGGAGAGCGAGGCGTACTTCCACAGCCGCCCGAGGGCGAGCCAGCTGGCGGCCTGGGCGTCGCCGCAGAGCTCGATCGTCTCCGGGCGCGAGGCGATCGAGGAGGCGATGAAGGCGGCGGAGCGGAAGTATTCGGGCGTCGAGGCGCCCCTTCCCCCGAACTGGGGGGGATTCAGGATCGTCCCGGAACTGGTCGAGTTCTGGCAGGGGCGCCGGAGCCGGCTCCACGACCGCATCCGCTACCGCCGCGAGGCAACGGGCGAGTGGGTGGTCGAGCGCCTGGCCCCTTAACGGGGCCCGCCGGCAACGAGACGATGATCTACCTCATGCGCCACGCCGACGCGGTCTCCGAGGAGGAGGACCCCGCCAGGCCGCTGAGCGCCAAGGGGCGCGAGCAGGTTGCACGGGTGTGCGCGTTCCTCCGCGCAAAGACGGGCTTCAAGCCGGAGGAAATATGGCACAGTCCGCTCGCCCGGGCGCGGGAGACCGCCGAGCAGCTTGCGCAGGGCCTCGGGCTGTCGGCCCCGCTTGTGCTGACAGCCGGACTCTGCCCCAACGACGATCCGGGCAAGATCGCGCTCAACCTCGAGTCCAGGGCGGGTGACGTGGCCGTCGTGGGGCATGAGCCGCACCTCGGCGTGCTGGCCTCGCTCATGGTCCGCGGCCCGGAGTGCACAGGGGTGTATTATCCCTTCCCGAAGGCGGGGATCCTCGCGCTTTCCCGCGAGGGGAAACGCTGGCGGGCCGAATGGCTCGTTCGCCTGCCATGAATCTCGATGTCCTGCCCGTGCGGACGGGCGGAGCGGCGGAGAACATGGCGGCCGACTTCATGCTCCTGCAGCGCTATGCGGGGGACGGCGCCGCGCGCTACCGGCACTACGAGTGGAGGTCGCCCTCATTCACGTTCGGGTACAGCCAGAAGATATCGCTTGTAAGGAGCCAGTTGCCGGCCGGCGGGGCGTTCGACCTCTGTCGCCGGCCGACGGGCGGCGGCATCGTTGACCACCGCGACGACTGGACCTACTGCCTTGTGATTCCGCGGGGCCACCCGCTCGAGGAGGCGCGCGCAAGCCAGAGCTACCGGGCCATCCACGAGGCGCTGGCGGGGGCGCTTGGGGAGGCCGGGGTCCCGGTCGCGCTCAAGCCCGTTGCCGAGCCGATGGCGCCCGGCGAGCCCGGAGGTCCCGCGGGCGTCTGCTTTGAGCGGGCGGAGATCTTCGACGTCGTCCATTCGGGGACCGGCGCCAAGATCGCAGGGGGCGCTCAGAAGCGGAACAAGCGCGGTCTCCTCTTCCAGGGCTCGATCTGGAGGCCGGCCGCCGGCGGGGGCTCGGTCGGCTGGGAGAGGTTCGGCGAGGACTTTGTGCGGCGGCTTGCGGCTGCGCTTGGCGCGGACGCCTCGGAGGCTCCTTGGCCGGAATTCGACGAGCAGGAGATGGAGGGCCTAGTGGAGCGGTACTCGTCGCCGGAGTGGATGGACTTCCGCTGAGGGGACCCGGGACAGGGGACCTGCCGCCGCCGCCTTTGCGCCCTACCCGACCGCGCCGAAGCCCCGCAGAAGGCTCCATATGCCCAACCCAAGGATGGGCAGGCCCGAGAAGCGCCCGCCCTGCGCGCCGAACGGGGCGAGCTTCTCGAGGAGGACAAAGACGGTGAGGGCGCCGATCCACCACAGGTTCATCACGCCGCCGACGAACAGAAGCATCATGAGGGCCCAGCAGCAGCCCAGGCAGAAGAGGCCGTGGGCGACCCCGAGGTACAGCCCGCCGGACACCCCGGACCTCCAATGCCTCGTGAGGAACTCCGCGGGCGACCGGCACGACTCCAGGCAGGCGCGCTTGAACGGCGTGAATTGAAAGAGGCCGGCCACCACGAGGAGGGCGCCGCCGAACCTGCTGTCCTGCGCGTCCATCATCGGCGACAGCAGCAGCCACTTCGCCAGCAGGCGCTGCAGCACGGTCGCCAAGAGGCTGAACACCGTCCAGACCAGGAGATAGCCGCCGGCGAAGGCGTAAACATGGGCCTGCGTCCGCGCGCCCTCGGGGCTCCTCCGGATGACGCTGGCGTACAGCAGAAACGCAGGGGCCGCGGAGGGCAGCATCATGCCCGCCATCATCACGACCCACATCGCGAAGAGCAGCACGAGGTGGGTCAGGTCCCACCTGGACGTCATCATCCAGGCGGCCGAACCCGTCATCGGGCCGTACATGTCAAACGCCATCGGCACGATCCAGGCCCAGCAGAGGACAATCGCGGCGACGAGGGCGCCGCCGATCAGCCAGCGGTCGCGGCGCAGGAGGGACTCAACGGTCGTTCGTGTGTCCGCCGGCAAGCCTGGGGATCAGCGGACCACGCCGTGCGTGCTCCAGTGGATGCGCGCCAGGTGGGCGTGGGTTCCGTCGAAATCGAGCTCGATCTGCCCTGGGGCCTTTGCGGTGCCGCTGACGAACTCGCTCTCCGTGAACTCGAATCCTGTGGGAAGCGTCACGCGAATCTGGTGATCGGCCTTGGTCATGGGATTCCGGATCGACTCTGCACTCCCCTCGATCAGGCCGGGCACGCTGACTTTCGCCGTGCGCGCCTTCATGTCGACCTTGAGGTCGATCGGCTTGAACACCGTCGGCAGGAGCCTCGTCACCGTCGTCGAGAACACCTGCCAGATCAGCTTCCCGGGCTCCGTCTCCCGGCCCTGCGACACCGCCTCCAGGGCGGCCCGCTGGCTCGCGTCGGCCCTGTCGTCGATGACCGACTGGAAGGTGCCGTTACCGAGATGGATCGGGCCCGGCCATGCCGCGAGGATTCCCCAGCGCAGGCCGTCGAGAGGCACGTCCTTGAACCGGCCCTTCTCGATCTGGACGAAGGTGTAGGCCCGGCAGTTCCCGTGGGTGGGGGCCCCGTTGAACTGGCACGGGCAGCCCCAGATGCAATTGCAGTTCGCGAATTCGACCCCCTGCATGAACCAGTCGGCAAGCTTCATGGCGGCTCCTTTTTGTTGGGACCGGGGCATTAGATTTAGGCATGGCCGCCATTTGCAAGCGTAATAGCCCCGGGCAGTCCGCGGCGCGTCCGGGCGGGAAGGGGGTGCGGGCCCGCTAGAAAGGCCAGAGTCGGAATACCCGGGCGACGATGAGCCACGCCACCAGGGCCAGGCCGAGCGCGGCGACAACCATGCGCCTCCTGTTCGCAGCCTCGTCCTCGTAGGGATCGGTGGTGAGGCGGGTGGAGTCCGGCGGGAGGACGCCCCTGTCGGTCAGCGCGACGCCCAGGGGCATGTTGATCTTGACGCGGCCGTTGACCGCCCATCCGGTCCCTTCGAGGAGCGGCCCCAGGTTCCTCTGGTGAAGCTTCAGCGCGGCGAGAAGCATCGACGGCCCGGAGATGATCAGCAGGGCCGCGGCGACCGCGACCGGCCACATCCAGGGCTGCAGATGGAGAAGCCCGCTGAAGACGCTCGTCAGGGCCCCTCCGATTGCGCCGATCGCGAGGCCGATGGCGGCGAAGATCCCGGCAAACTTGGCGATGTCGAACGACTGCGATTGCGGGGACGCTGGGGACGCGGGTCTCGCGGCGGCGGTCTCGAGGCCGCCCTGGACCGCCTTTTCCTTTGACACGGCGAGCTTCGCGAACTGCTCCCCGACGAACGAGGAGACCTTCTTGTACGGCGCGAGGAACGACTGTCGGATGCTGATCGGCGCGTCGGAAATCTTGACGATCGTGGCGTCCCAGTCCCTGCCGCCGCGGTCGTAGAAGACGCCGTTGCGGCCCACGAACAGGTAGTCGCTGTCACCCTGCGTGAAGGCCGCGGCGATCCGCATCGTCCTCCCACCCTGGCGGCGGCATTCGACATAGGCGACGTATACGCGGCTCATGGCCGCAAAGACGGAGTGCACCGCGATATCGTCGACCTGGATGCAGAGCCGGCACGAGCGGCTGTCCAGGTAAAGGGTGCCGGCCTGGAAAACCGCGGGTCTCGTCCTCGAGTAGAAGTCGAAGAAATTGACGAAATTCCGCAGGATCGCCCCCAGGTCCCTGTAGAAGAGGGCAAGGCGCTCGACATCCGCGGCCGCCGCGACCCTCGGCGCCAGCATCCGGTCCTCGCCGAACAGGTCCGCCAGGGCCCTGCGGCCCGTGCCGGCAAGGATGGCGTCGATCCTCTCGAGGCCCAGGCTGGCGACCGCGGACGCGGGCCTCGTCCCAATCCACGCCTCGTAGGGGCGGAGCCTCTCGCCAAGCGCCGCCCAGTCCGCGGGCGTGAGCGAGGTGATGCCGGTCCCCAGGAGGGGAACGACCGCGGCGGCATGAAGGCGGGCGAGGGCGGCGGCCCAGGCGGGATTGACCCCCTCGAGCAGGGGAAGCGGCCTGCCCGCCTCAATCCGCGCGAGTGGAATCGCCGCAAGCGCCGGGGACTCGGCCGCCAGTTCGCCGCCTGAAATCGAGCGGTAGTCCTCCTCATCGCGGTTCAGCCCGGCCGCCGCCGCAGGGTCGAACCCGGCCAGCTGGGTGCGCGCAAAATAGTCCGCCACCTTGGCGCGGACGGCAGCCACCGCCTCAAAGGCCTCCGCCGCGGAGGGCCCGATTCCGGCTGTGGCGGTCGAGCCGCCGGCCCCGTACCACGCCCTGAAGGCCTCGAGGTCCGAATAGAACGAGGCGACTGTCGTCTCTGTCACCTCCTTGAAGCGCGACGCGATGTCGCCGATGAGGGAGCGGGTTGCCTCGTCGGGGGCGGCCTCCGGCCTGAGGACGCCGTCACCCTTCAGGGGGCCCTTGGCAAGGGCCTTGGCGACCTCCGCCGCATCGGAGGCCGACACCGCGACGCCCTGCCCGCCCAGCCTCGAAAGGACCAGGCGCGCGGCTTCCGCCACGGCGCGGCCCTCGGGACCGTCCCCGATCGCGTCCAGCGGGAGCGTTCCCGAGCCCCGCAGCAGCGCGGCGGGGTCCTTCAGGCGGGCGCAGGCCCACGAGACCGCCGCGATGACCTCCGGCGGCCGGACATGGCCGTCACCATCGGTGTCGATGACGGCCAGGGTGCGCTCGTCGATCTGCAGGCCCTTTACCGGGCAGCTGAGCGCAACCCAGAGCTTCTGGTCCAGTCCACCCAGGTTCGTCAGGTCGGCGCCCGTCTCGAGCGAGACCTGGTCAAGCCCGCCGCTGCGGATGAATTTCCACGAATGGGGGGGCGAGGCCGCCTGGCTCATGGCCGCCATTGTCAGGAGGCGCCCTGACCTTGGCAATACCCGGGCCGCGCCAGCGTTATCACACACTCAAGGTGCCGGGTCTGGGGGAACAGGTCGAACGGCTGGACCGCCGCCGCGGCGTAGCCGGCCGCCATGAACACCTTCAGATCGCGCATCTGCGTCGCCGGGTCGCAGCTCACGTAGACGACGGCCCGCGGCGCGAATGCGAAGAGCTGCCCGAGAAAGGCCTCGTCGCACCCCTTGCGGGGAGGGTCGATCACCACCGCGGTTTCGTCGGCCGGGAACTCCAGGCCCGAGAAGATGGAGGAGGCATCCCCTGCAACGAACGAGACGTTGGATATCCCGTTGGCGGACGCATTCTCGCGGGCATAGGCGACCGACGACTCGCTCACCTCGACGCCGGCGACCCGCTCAAAGGCGCTGGCCGCGGCCAGTGCGAAGAGCCCGCTTCCGCAGTACGCGTCCACCAGGAAACGGGCGCCGCTCGACCGCGCCTGGTCGCGGACGTAGGCCGCGAACGCGGGCAGGATGAAGGGGTTGTTCTGGAAGAAGTCCCGGGCGAGGAAACCCAGGCGGAGCGTCTCGCCGGGTCCCAGGGGAACCTCCTCCGTGACCCGCTCCTCGTGGCTCGTCGTCACCGTTCCGCCCGCATCGCGAAAGAGGAGGGTCGCGCCCCGGGCGTAGGCGCCCTCTCGCGCCTGCCTGCGGATCTCGGCTCGGGCGGGCCCCAGGCGGGCGTTGATGGCCTCGGTTGCGATCTCGCAGCGGGGAACATCCACGATGTCGAAGCGTGTGCCCTGCCTCAGGAATCCGATGGCCAGCTCGGAATCGCCGCGCGGGGCGCTGAAATGGGGCGTGATCTTCGAGCGGTAGCCGAAGGGGCGGGGCGAGCCGATCACCGGGGAGACCGCGAGGGTGATCCCCGCCATGTGCTCGATGAGCTCGGCGACCTGGCGGCGCTTCCATTCCAGCTGCTCCTCATAGCGGAGGTTCTGGTACTGGCACCCGCCGCAGCGGCCGAAGAGGGCGCACCTGGGCTCGATCCTGCCGGGCGAGGGATCCAGGACCTCAAGGAGGTCGGCCTCCGAATAGTTCCCGTGGTTCCGGAAGACCCTTGCCCGGACGCGCTCCCCGGGGAGCGCGAAGGCGACCATGACCACCCATTTGCGCCCACCGTCCGCCCCCTCGAGGTCCACGCGCCCGAGCCCGACGCCCAGGTTTGTCAGCGTGGAGATCGATAGCTCGATCTCCTTGTGGTAGGCGAATGGCCTGTCGTTGAATTTTTTCTTTTTGGACACGGACCCCAACTACAATTCAAATAGGGCGATGCCCGTCGAGATAATCACCAGCCTGCAGAACCCCCGGTTGAAGCGCCTCATCCGGCTGCGCGACCGCCGCGCCAGGGACGAGGAGCGCGCCTTCCTAGTCGAGGGGTACCGCGAGGTGCGGCGCGCGCTCGAGAAGAAGGTGGGGCTCGATGAGCTGTATTTCTCGAGGGAATGGTTCCTCGGGGAGAACGAGCCGGCGCTGCTTGCCGCGGCCGAGGCCGCCGGGGCAAAGCTCTTCGAGCTGTCGAAGGACGCGTTTGCAAAGGTCGCCTACCGCGAGCGCCCGGACGGGATACTGGCGGTTGCGCCCCAGTGGCGGAGGACACTGGCGGACCTTCGGCTGGCCGCGAACCCGTTTGTCCTCGTCGTCGAGGCCATCGAGAAGCCCGGGAACCTGGGCACGATCCTAAGGAGCGCCGATGCCGCAGGATGCGACGCGGTGGTCGTCTGCGACCCGGTGACCGACCTCTTCAACCCCAATGTCGTCCGCGCCTCCACCGGCGTGCTCTTCTCGGTCCCCTGCGTCGTGGAGGAGGGCGAAAGGGTGCTTGCGTGGCTGAGGGAGCACCGGATGCGCACCGTCGCCACCACGCCCGCCGCAAAGTCCGCCTACTCCGACAGCGACCTTCGGGGCCCGCTGGCGGTCGTGATGGGGAGCGAGCAGTACGGGCTGAGCGAGTTCTGGCTCAAGAATGCGGATCTGTCCGTGCGGATACCGATGGCAGGCCAGGCCGATTCGCTCAATGTTGCCATGGCTGCGCTGATCACGCTCTTCGAGGCGGTGAGGCAGCGCGGCTTGCCGACCGCCTGAGGCCTCCAGGAGGGCCGGATGTCACCCTGATCCCGGTCCCGCCTGGCGCCGCAGCACCCGGACCAGCTCGGCGGTGCCCTCGGCCATGCTGATGCGCGGAACATAGCCCAGGTCCCTCCGGGCCGCGGAAATGTCGAACCAGTGGTCCTTCGCCAGTTCTGCGGCGACGAACCGGGTCATCGGGGGCTCGCCCTCCAGCGGCAGCAGGCTCCAGGCGACCTCGCACGCGCAGCCGATCGCCGTCGCAGCGCCGAGTGATATCCTCCGGGTCACGGGTTTCTCGCCGAGGGAGGAGAGCAGCCCGTTGACCCATTCCCAAAGCACGACGGGCTCGCCGTTCGTGATGAAATACGCGCGCCCCCCGGCAGGCGACGGCCGGACGGCCAGGGCCCTTTCGGCGGCAACATGGGCATCCGCCGCGTTGTCGATGTGGACCATGTCGACGCGGTTCCTCCCCTCCCCCACGATCCTCAGGCGGCCCGCGCGGGCGCGGGCCAGCAGGCGCGGCACGAGATGGGGATCGCCCGGCCCCCATATCAGGTGCGGCCGCAGCGCCACGGTCCCGAGCCCCGGGCAATGCGCCGCGAGCACCTCAGCCTCGGCGGCTGCCTTTGTCAGCGGATAGGGGCTCGGGCAGCGTGTCGTGAGCGGCAGGGACTCATCGACGCCGGCCAGGTCGCGGCCGTTGTACACGACGCTTGGCGTGCTCGTGTGGATCAGCCGGCTGACACCGTGAATGCGGCACCCGTCGATCACGGCGCGCGTGCCGAGCACATTGACCCTGAAGAAATCCGCGCGGCTCCCCCACACGCCCACCTTCGCCGCCGCGTGGAACACGGACTGCATCCCCCGGCAGGCCTCGCGCACGCCGGCGGCGTCCTCGAGCGAGACCCGGATAAACCGGACGCCGCGCGCCTCAAGGTCCGGCGCCGGCGTCCGCCCCGCCACGGCGACGGGACGGCCCTGCGAGAGCAGCCGGTCGACGATCGCGCGTCCGAGGAATCCGGTTCCTCCCGTCACGAGGGCGGGGCCCAGGGTGGAGTCGTCTGCCTTGGTGCCGTTCACGTCTTTGGGTGGGCCGCGGTTTCCCGGGAAAAGTCAGGCGGCCCGGTAGGCGCGCGCCGTCGCGGCCCACTTGGCGAGCGCCAGCCTGTGGATCTTTGCGTTGTGGCGGACGTCGACAGGAAGGCGCCCGAGGAAGAAGAAGGTCTTGATCGCCGAGGTGTGCGGACGGCCGAGCGCAAGGGTGCGAAGCTCCGCGACGAGGCCGAGGGCGTCGGCCTCCCCCCCGACGCGGGTCTCGACAACCATCGCCGGCCCGCCGCCGAGGGCGATCAGGGCGCAGCGCCTCGCGCGCGGGTGAAACCGGAAGACCTGCTCGCACGGCTCGGTGAACAGGGTGCCGTCCGGGGTCTCGACACGCTCCGCCTTGCGGCCGAAGAACCAGAGCCGGCCCGCGTCGTCAAGGGAGCCGCAGTCACCCATCCTGTGCCAGACCCCCCCCGGCACCGTCTGGTCGGCGATCTTCGCCAGGGCGGTGGCGTCCGGCAGGGCGTCATACTCCTTTGTCACGACGGGCCCGCGCACGATGATCTCGCCGACGGACCCGCTCGGAAGCCCGCTCCCGGGCCCGAACGCCGCGATGGGGCCGTCCGAGATGGGGATGATCCTCACCTCGACGCCCCGCACCGGGCGCCCCACGCATGCGCCGCTCGTCGAGCCCGGAGCGATCTCGTCGGCGGACACCGTGCTCACCGGCAGGGCCTCGGTCGCCCCGTACGGGCTGTGGAGGCGGCCCCGGGTGAGAAACGAGCCCGACGCCTCCCAAAGGTCGGCGGGGACGGGCGCGCCGGCGCACAGCACCCGGCGCAGGCTGGGAAGCCTGATATCCCTTTCGCGGCAGTATCCGGCGACCTTTCGCCAGAGTGTTGGGGAGCCGAACGAGTTCGTTACGCCCTCCTGGAGGATTGCCTGGACGATCTTCCCGGGATCGGCGCTGGCCGGCCGCCGCGGGTCCATCTCCGGGATCACGCTCGTCATGCCGAGCGCGGGGTTGAACAGCGCGAAGATCGGCAGGAGCGGGAGATCGATCTCCCCGGCCTCAATGCCGTACGTCTCGCGGATGAGGCTGACCTGGGCCTCGAACATGCCATGCTCGTAGCACACGCCCTTGGGGGCGCCCGTGGAGCCGGACGTGAAGAGGATGGCGGCAAGGTCGCCCGGCTCGGCGCGGGCCGCCTCTGCGGCCGCCCCGGCGGGCCCCCTCATAGCGGTGAGCGAGCCGCTCGCCGGAACGCGGACCCTGACGCTCCGGAATGCGCGCCGGCACACGCGGGACAGGATTTGGGCGAGCGGAACGCCGACAAGGGATCTCGGCCGCGAGCGCTCGACGCAGGCCAGGAAGTTTCCCAGCCCCATGCCCGGGTCGATGACGACGGGCACGGCGCCAAGCTTGAACAGCGCGAACACCGAGGCGACGAGGGGGAGCCCCGGCCTGACCATCACGAGCGTCCGGTCGCCCCGGCCCACGCCCCGCGCCCTGAGCGCCGCGCACCACGAGTCCGTCTCGGCCAGGAGCCCGGCGAAGCTGAGGGAAAGGTAGTCTATCGAGCCCGAGGCCGTCCTGCCCCGCGGGACCTTCAGCGCGGTCGCCCCTGGCTGCGCGGCGGCCATCCCGTCGAGATGGCGGGCGATGTTTGCATTCACACTCTAAGCGAGGGCGCCTCGGCGAGGAGGGAGGCCTGCCACGGCAGCAGGATCTCGCCCAACTTGCGGGGCGTTCGCGCGATCTGCGAAAGCTGCGACCGGTTGGCGATAAGCGTGGGCTCGATCGAGATCTTTGCGGCGATCTTGTCGCGCTCCTCCTTGATGCGGTCCAGCAGCGCGATCTCGGCCTGGGTGAGGGGCGAGTGGTTGGGATCGCGGCCGGGCCGGCGCGGGAGCGTGCGGGGGTCCCGCTCGAGGCCCTCTCGGACCGCGGCGGAAAGCGATCCGATGAGGCGCGCATGCCGCTTGCCCAGGTTCACGGAGGACAAAATCTGGTCCCCGGAGGCGCCCTCGTCCGCAAACATTGCCAGCTTCGTCAGCAGCTCGTTCGAGCAGACCTTGAACGGCGGGGTGTCGAGCCGAAGGGCCTGCTCCTGCCGCCAGTGCCATATGGCGTGCAGCACGGTCTGGCCCCGCGCGCGAAGGCGCTCGGACCTGCCGATGCGCCAGTCGTTCTCGTCTTGCGGGGCGAACCCGGTGACACCCGCCTCGATCTGCGCCCTGCACTGCTGCTCCATCCAGTCGAGGCGCCCCAGCCGCTTGAGCTCGCGGGCGAGGATGTCCCGCAGGGCGGGAAGGTACCACACGTCGAGCGCAGCGTAGTCGAGGAGCTTCGGCGTGATCGGCCGGCGGGACCAGTTCGCCTTCTGCCCCTCCTTGTCGAGCTTGACCCCGAAGTTGTCCTCGATGAGCGAGGCGAGCCCGATCCTGCCGCGGCCCAGCAGCTGCGCAGCCAGCATCGTGTCGAAGAGGCTCCTGGCCCGGAACTGGCAGAAGTCGTAGAGGAGCCGTAGGTCAAAGTCGCTCCCGTGCATCACGAGGTGCTTCTTCGCCAGGCGGGGCCAGAGCACGCCGAGGTCGATCGGGGCCAGGGCGTCCACGAGGAAGACCTCGCCGCACACGTAGAACTGCAGCAGGCACACCCGCACGCGGAACCGGTACATGTTGTCCGCCTCGGTATCCATGACGACCTCGTCCACCTGGTCGATGGCCGTGAGGAGGGGCTGGAGCCGTCCGGGCTGGTCGATGAGGCTGAAGCCGGAAATGCGGGGGTGCTGTGTCTTGACGCCAAGCAGGCGGCGGACCGGGTGCGGCAGAAATCGGGATATCATCTCAAGCTAGCGAAGCGTGGATAGGCGGGCCACCAAGGGCGATTCTTAAAAGCTGGGCCCGGCCCGCGGGCGCCTACCCCGCCCACGACGAGAGGAAGGCCGCCACGAGCTTCGGCAGGTCGGGGCTGTAGCCGCCCTCCAGGGAGGCCGCCGCGGGAAGCCCCGACTTCCGAAGCCACTGGCCGAGCAGGGCAAAGTCCTCGAGCTCAAGGCTCAGTTCCGTGATCGGGTCGTGGGCATAGGCGTCAAACCCGGCGGAGACCATGACAAGGTCCGGCCGGAAGTCGCACACGGCGTCGAGCGACGAGCGGAGCGCCTCCATGTGCTCCTTGCGCGGAGCCGAGGGGGGCATCGGCCAATTGCGACAGTTCCCCATGTCGTGAAGGCCGGTGCCGGGATACCCTGGGGACTGGTGCACCGAGCAGACCAGGAATCCCTCGCGGCCGAAGAGTATGGCCTCGGTGCCGTTGCAGTGGTGCGCGTCGAAGTCCCAGACGGCGACGCGCCCCGCGCCGAAGTCGCGCCGGGCGACAAGGGCGGCGATGGCCACCTGGTTCAGGTAGCAGAAGCCCATCGCCCGGCTGGCGGTCGCGTGGTGGCCGGGCGGCCGCATGAGCGCCATCGCCGGCTGCCCGCTCCTGTGCACGTGGTCCGCGGCCGCAAGCGCCGCCGCGACGGAACGGCGGGCGTGGTCCCCTATGTCCGGGAAATAGCCCGTGTCCGCGTCAAAGTCGGCCGGCACCTTCAGGCGGGCGAGATGTTCCGGCGTGTGGGCGAGGAGCAGCGTCGCGTCCGGGACATCGTCCATCGTCTCCCTCCAGGCCCATGAGGGAAACGCCTCGCGCAGGTGCTCCGCGGTCCTGGCGACGCGCGTGGGCCTCTCGGGGTGCTGATAGGAGCCGTATTCGGCGCACCGCGGGTCGTGGAGCAGGAGCATGGACATCGGTCGGAAGGGGCGGTCCCTGGTCTCCTGATTGAGTCGCGGGCTGCGCCTGCCTGTCAAACGCGGCGGGTCATCCGTGCGTCCCGGCGGCCTTTTCCCTGTCGCGCGCCCTGGCCCGCAGGTCCTCGGATGGGCACCCGCAGTCCCCGCCGCAGCCGGGCTTCCTGCCCTTGGCTAGGGAGCGCAGGACCAGCCAGACCGCGGCCGCGGCCACGATCAGGAGCGCTGCGAGTGTCTGGAGTTCGGGTGACATTTGCGGGTTAGAATCCTAGCGCGGTGCCTGCCTGGTACACAATGAACGACAAAATCCATGCAGCGCCAGTCATATAGGCGGTCTGGAAGATCGGCCAGCGCCAGGAGTTGGTCTCCCGGTGCACGACGGCGATCGTGCTCATGCACTGCATCGCGAAGACGTAGAAGATCATCAGGGTGAAGCAGACCAGCGGGGTGAAGAGCGTGCGGCCGTCCGGCCACCGCGCCGCGCCGAGCGCGTCGCGAATGGGCGCCGTGTTCCCCTTGCCGGCCTCGGCGTTGAAGACCACGCCCATCGTGCTGACGAAGACCTCGCGCGCAGCGAACGAGCTGATGAGGCCGATGCCGATCTGCCAGTCGAAGCCGAGGGGCCTGATGCCCGGCTCGATCAGGTGGCCCGCGCGGCCCGCATAGCTCTGCGCGAGCTGCTGCGTCGCCGTCGCCCCCTCGGGGGCCCTCGGGTGCGCCGCGAGGAACCAGAGCACGATGCTTATCGCCAGGATCACGGTGCCCGCGCGCCTCAGGAAGATCCCCGCGCGCTCGACCATGTGCAGGCATACGTCCCTCAGGCGTGGCAGCCGGTATGGGGGAAGCTCCATGATCATGAGGGGCGGCTTGCCCTTGAGGAGCGTGCGCTTGAAGAGCCACGCGAACCCGAACGCGCCCAGCGTGCCGAGCGCGTACATCAGCACCATGATGCCCACCTTCGCGGCCAGCGACACCCCGGAGCCCGGCAGCAGGGCGGCGATCATCAGCAGGTAGACCGGAAGGCGCGCCGAGCAGCTCATGAGGGGCGCCACCAGGATCGTGACGAGCCGGTCCTTTGGGTCCTCGATCGTGCGGGTGGCCATTATCCCGGGGATGGCGCACGCGTAGGAGCTCAGGAGCGGGATGAAGGACTTCCCGTTGAGCCCCACCCTGCTCATCAGCCGGTCCATGATGAAGGCGGCACGCGCCATGTAGCCCGTGTTCTCGAGGAGGCCGATGAAGAAGAAGAGGATCAGGATCTGGGGAAGGAACGTGACGATCGTGCCCACGCCGCCGATGATCCCGTCCGTGATGAGGTTCCGCAGGTCGCCCGCCGGCATCACGCCCTTGATCCAGTTCGCAAGCGCGGCGGTGTGGTTCCCGATCCAGTCCATCGGCGCCTGTGCGAACGAGAAGATGCTGACGAAGAGAAGCGTCATGACGACACCGAGGACCAGCCAGCCCCAGACCGGGTGGGTGACGACGGAATCGATCCGGTCGCTCACGCTCGGCTCGGACGAATGCGTCGAGTGGACCACCTCGGCCGCCAGCCTGCCGATCGCCTCGTAGCGCGAATTCACGAGCGTGCCCGCCCAGTCCATCCCCTCGCCCTCCCACCGCTTCTGCCACGACCTCAGGATCTCCTCGGTCCTCGTGTCGAGGGGCGTGGATCCCGAGACGCGCACGGAATCCTGGTCCGTCAGGAGGAGGAGCGCCTCGGCGCGCGCGATGAGCGGCGCCTTGCCCCCGTTCGCGACAAGCGACGCCTGGAGCTCGGCGACCGCGGAGGAGATCTCCGCCGGGATGTTCCAGGCATGGCGGGAGAGGGGCAGGTCGTGCCGGCTCATGGCGAGCTTCAGCTCGATTATCCCCTTGCCGTTCGACGCCTCGCACGGGATCACCGGGATGCCGAGCATCTGCTCGAGGCGCGCGACGCGGAAAGAGAGGCCAGCATGGGTCGCCAGGTCCATCATGTTGAGCACGAGGATGACGGGCCTGCCCAGGTCCAGCACCTGGTGGACAAGATAGAGGTTCCGCTCGAGGTTCGTGGAGTCGACGATGCAGAGGACCCGGTCGGGCTGGGGCGTATCCGTGCGCCGGCCGAGGAGAACGTCGCGCGTCACCGCCTCGTCCGGGGATCGCGCCGCCAGCGAGTACGCCCCGGGCAGGTCGATGACCGATATCGGCTGGCCGTGCTGCGAGTACAGCGTGCCCATCTTCTTCTCGACGGTCACGCCCGGGTAGTTGCCCACCTTCTGCTTCAGCCCGGTGAGGGCGTTGAAGAGAGTGCTCTTTCCGCAGTTGGGATTGCCGACAAGCGCATAGACAGGCGGCCTGGACTGGCCGGGAGCCTTGGTGGCCGCTGTCATGGGCTCTGGGGCGGGTCCTGGGGCTCCACCATCACGTGCTCCGCCTCGCTCTTCCTGAGGGTCAGGTGATAGCCCCGGACCTTGATCTCGATCGGATCCCCGAAAGGGGCGCACCTGACGAGCGTGATCCCTGTGCCCGGGAGCAGCCCCATCTCCCGGAGTCGGACCGAGCCTGAGCCCGTCTTCGGGAATTCGCGGACGATGGCTGACGCGCCGATCGGAAGGTCGGATAGCTTGACCGCCGCCGCCATGGGGTCCTCCCGCCGCTAGCGGCTGCCGATTCGCTCGACCAGGATCTGGCTGGCGGCCCGGTGGCTCAGCGCGATGCGCGTGCCGTTCACCTGGCACAGGATGGTGCGCGTGCCGACGAGCTTGGTGACAAAGGTGGATTCGCCGAAGCCCATTTCCCGGACCCTCTGGCAGAATTCGGAATCCCCCTTCAGCTGGCAGATGCGGCCCGTCGCGTGGGCGGGCAGCTGGCAGAGCGGAAACGGGGAGTTGATTCTGGGTCCTGGCATGGCGGGGAGTATTATGTAAGGGAACTGAGACTCAGTTTCAAGAAATTCCCGCTTATTTCGAGTTTTTTGGGTTTTTGCCCCAGCAATCTCGCAAGGGACATTCCTAACGAGAAAAGGTCAATTCTTGGCCAAAACACAAGAAAACGGGCCAAAAGAAGGGCAAATGACCTGAAAAATGGCCAAATCCACCCAAATGCGAGTCCAAGCTTCCGCGCATATGGTCATGAGCGGCCCGAACCACCTGGAACGCCACGACCGTTACCGGCGGCGCTTCTTCACCGTGAGCTGGGCGACCGAGAACCGGACAATCCCCTCGAGGCGCTCGATCTCGGCCTGGGTGAGTTCCTTGCCCTTGAGCGCATCCTCGGCGCGCTTCATCGCATCCTCGACCGCGTTCTCGTCGATCTTCTGCTCTTCGATCGCGCTGTCCGCCAATATTGAGACCTTCTCGGCGGTGACCTGCGCGAAGCCGCCCCCGACGCAGAGGCACTCGCTCACGCCGCCCTTGATTGCCCGGAGCTCGCCCGCGCCGACCTGCGTCATGAGCGGGACGTGCCCGGGAAGTATGCCCACCTCCCCCTCCACGGTCGGAATGACAACCGAGTCGACCGTCTCGGAATAGACCCGGGCCTCCGGGGTGACGATCTCGAGGATTAGGGGCATGGGGCTATTTCTTCCCGGCCGCGATGACCTCGTCGATGCCGCCCTTCATGTAGAAGTCGCCCTCGGGCACGTCGTCGAGCTGGCCGTCGAGGATCATCTTGAACCCGCGCACGGTCTCCTTGACGGGCACGTACTTCCCGGGCGTCCCGGTGAACACCTCGGCGACCGAGAACGGCTGCGAAAGGAAGCGCTGGATCTTGCGCGCACGGTAGACCGTCAGCTTGTCCTCGGGCGACAGCTCGTCGAGCCCGAGGATCGCGATGATGTCCTGCAGATCCTTGTAGCGCTGGAGCACGCGCTGGAGCTCGCGCGTCACGCGATAGTGCTCCTCGCCGACGATCGAGACCTCAAGCGCCTTCGAGACGGACGCCAGCGGGTCGACGGCGGGATATATCCCCAGTTCCGCGATCGAGCGCTCGAGGACGATCGTCGAATCAAGGTGGGCGAACGTGTTTGCCGGCGCCGGGTCGGTGAGGTCGTCGGCGGGCACATACACGGCCTGCACCGAGGTGATGGACCCCTTGTTCGTGGAGGTGATCCGCTCCTGGAGCACGCCCATCTCGTTCGCCAGGGTCGGCTGGTAGCCGACGGCCGACGGCGAGCGGCCCAGGAGGGCGGACACCTCGGATCCCGCCTGGGAGAACCTGAATATGTTGTCGATGAAGAGGAGCACGTCCTGGTTCTTCTCGTCGCGGAAGTACTCCGTCATCGCCAGGGCGGAGAGGCCGACGCGCATGCGGGCGCCCGGCGGCTCGTTCATCTGGCCGTAGACGAGCGCCACCTTGGACTTCGAGAGGTCCTTCTGGTTGATGACGCCGGCCTCGGACATCTCATGGTAAAGGTCGTTGCCCTCGCGGGAGCGCTCGCCGACCCCGGCAAACACCGAGAAGCCGCCGTGCGCCTTGGCGATGTTGTTGATGAGCTCCAGGATCACGACGGTCTTTCCGACGCCGGCCCCCCCGAACGCACCCGCCTTGCCCCCCTTGATGAACGGGCAGATCAGGTCGATGACCTTGATGCCGGTCTCGAGGATCTCCGCCTTGGTGTCCTGGTCCACCAGCGCCGGGGCGGGCCTGTGGATCGGGTACCTCTTCTCGTATTTCACCTCGCCGCGGCCGTCGACCGTGTCGCCGGTGACGTTGAAGATTCGGCCAAGTACCCCGTCGCCGACGGGCACCGTGATGGGGCCTCCGGTGTCCACGACGGTCATCCCGCGCTTCAGGCCCTCGACGGACGACATTGCGATCGCGCGGGCGACGCCGCCGCCCAGGTGCTGCTGGATCTCCAGGGTGAGGAGCTCCTTCTTGCCCGACACCGTGAATTCGATGGTGAGCGCCTGGTAGATCGGAGGGATCGCGTGCTCCGCGAACTGCACGTCGACCACGGGGCCGATCACTTGGACAATTTTTCCTGTGTTCATTGTGTCGAGAAGGGGATGGAGGTTGGGTGAAAGTGTGGCGGTTTCAGGCTACGCTGAACTGGGCGGCCGCGATCTCGAGGATCTCCTGGGTGATGGCGGCCTGCCGGGCCTTGTTGTACTCGAGCGTCAGGTCGCCCAGCAGCTCGGTCGCATTGTCCTTTGCGGTCTTCATCGCGACCATCCGGGCGCTGTGCTCGGAGGCCTTTGCCGAGAGCGCGATCTGGTGGACCTGGTGGTCGACGTAGAACGGCAGCAGGGCGTTGAGCACCTCGGTGACTCCCGGCTCGAACAGGAACTCCCTGTCGTCGGCGTGCGGGATCCTCACGGTGCCCGTGTCCCTGCCCAGCTGGTCGAGGAAATCCCTGAGGCTGCGAAGCGGGAGCACCGGCCTCACCATCGGCTCCTGGACCAGGGTGTTCTTGAACCGGGAATAGATCACCTCGATCGTGTCGATGTCCCCCTCGAGGTACTGCTTGATCATGAACTCCGCGGCCACCTTCACCTCGGCGAACGGGACGCGGTCGTGGACCTGGAACTCCGCGACCATCGCGCGCCGCGTGCGGGCCAGGAACTGGGTTCCCTTGCGCCCGATCGAATAGTACTTCACGGGCGTGCGGATCTCCGTCACGAGCTTGAAGAGATTGGCGTTCAGGGGGCCGCAGAGGCCCTTGTCGGTCGTGATGAGGAGCACGCCCCGCGTCTTCACCTCGCGCTGGACGAGGAACGGGTGCGAGGTCTCCTCGATCCTCGTCGCGAGCGCCGCAAGGACGTCGGCGAGGAGATTCGCGTAGGGCAGGCCGCCAATGGCCACCTGCTGCGCCTTCTTCATCTTGGAGGCGGCAACGAGCTCCATCGCCGATGTTATCTGGCGCGTGTTCTTGACCGACTTGATTCGTCGGCGGATGTCGCGGGTGCTGGGCATCGGCGGTGCTTGTCGGGAGTTCGGCGGGGGCGGGCCTTAGGCCGTATAGGACGACTTCCACTCGTCGCATGCCGCCTGGAGCCTGGCCTCAAGGTCCTTGTCCAGGGCGGCCTTTGTGCGGATCTCGGTGAGAAGGGCGTCCTTGCGGGTCGTGAAGAAGTTCTTCAGCGATGTGGCCGCAGCCGAGACCTTCTGGATCTCTATGGACTCATAAAAGCCCTTCTGCATGGCGAAGAGGACGGCGACCTGGAGCTCGATCGACTGGGGCGCGAACGCGGGCTGCTTGAAGAGCTCGACGATGCGGTTGCCGCGCTCGAGCTGGGCCTTCGTCTTCGCGTCGAGGTCCGACCCGAACTGCGCGAACGCCGCGAGCTCGCGGAACTGGGCGAGCTCGCCCTTCAGCTTTCCGCCGACCTGCTTCGTCGCCTTGATCTGGGCGGCGGAGCCGACACGCGAGACGGAGAGACCGACCGAGACCGCGGGCCGGATACCCTGGTTGAAGAGGTCCGTCTCCAGGAAGATCTGCCCGTCCGTGATCGAGATGATGTTCGTCGGGATGTAGGCGGACACGTCGCCGGCCAGGGTCTCAACGATCGGCAAGGCCGTCAGCGATCCCTTCCCGTCGAGGCGGGCCGCGCGCTCAAGGAGGCGGCTGTGGAGGTAGAACACGTCGCCCGGGTACGCCTCGCGGCCCGAGGGGCGCTTGAGGATCAGCGAGATCTGCCGGTAGGCGACCGCGTGCTTCGAGAGATCGTCGTACACGATCAGGGCGTCCATGCCGTTCTCCATGAACCATTCGCCCATCGCGGCGCCCGAATACGGGGCGAGATACTGGTTGGCGGGGTTGTCCGCGGCGGGCGCCGCGACGATGACCGTGAACTCCAGCGCGCCGGCGGCCTCGAGGGCCGAGAGCGTTCGCACGATGTTCGAGTTCTTCTGGCCGACGGCGACGTAGATGGAATAGACCGGCCGGAAGCTCTTGTCGCCCGACGCAAGCCCGACCTTGTTGATCTTCGCCTGGTTGATGATCGTATCGATCGCGATGGTCGTCTTGCCGGTGCCGCGGTCGCCGATGATCAGCTCGCGCTGCCCGCGGCCGATCGGGATCATCGAGTCGAGCGCCATGATCCCCGTGAAAAGGGGCTGGGACACTCCCTTGCGCACGATGATGCCGGGCGCGATCCTCTCGACGGGGTAGAATTCCTTGGCTTCGAGCGGGCCCTTCCCGTCCACGGGGTTGCCGAGGGCGTCGACCGTGCGGCCGAGGAGGCTCTTGCCCACCGGGACGGACAGAAGCCTGCCGGTCGTCGTCACCTCGTCGCCCTCCTTGAGCTGGGCGATGTCGCCGAGGATGACGCATCCGACCTCGTCCTCCTCCAGGTTCAGCGCGATCCCGATCGCGCCGCCGGGGAACTGCACCATCTCGTTGTACATCACGTCGGAGAGCCCGTCGATCTTGGCGACCCCGTCCGCGACCGTGCGGATGTTGCCTGTGTTCTTCTTGACCGCCTTGCTGGATAGCTTGGCGATCTGCTGTTCAATTTGTTCGAGGACGGTGCTCATGAAGCGGATCTTGGGAGTTGGGAGACGGGTTTGTTAGATTTGGGGCGTGACTCAGACCGACGCCGCGAGAGCGGCCAGCTGTCCCGCGACGGACGATTCGTAGATGTCATCGCCCACCTGCACCCTCAGCCCGGCGAGGAGCGCGGCGTTGGGCGTCGCCGTGGCGGTGACCACGCGGCCGTATTTCCTCGTCATCGAGGCGGCGATGGCCGCAAGCATCGCGTCATTGATCGCGCCCGCGTGCTCGACGACGGCGACGCTCTTCGCGACCTCGGCCGTTATGAGGCGCCGATAGGCCTTCAGAACCATCACCGGATTCGGGGGGTTGTGCTTCTCCACGTATTGGAGGACGCCGCTCACGCGGTCGGCCGAGACGGCGCCGTCGACAACGCTCATGTTAAAGAGCTGGCGGGCGAACTTCTGGGCGATCTTTGCGTGGGAGGCCATTCGGCTCGTGCGGGGGTTCCAGGTCCGGGTCAGACGTTCGTGAGCTCGCGCGCGGCGGACTCGTTGTAGCGGCTGCGCTCGGCATCGGAGAGCTCCTTGGACAGCACGCGCTGTGTGGTCTCGACCACCAGCCGCGCAATCTCCGTGCGCGCCTCGGCCAGCATCTTCTTCTTCTCGAGCTCAATCAGCTGCTCGGCCTTCGCAAGGATGTCGCCGGCCTTCGCCGTGGTCTCCTGGCTCTGCTTCTCAAGGAACTCCTTCGCCGCCTTGCGGGCCTCTTCGATGATCCTCGTGGCATCGGCCTGGGCGCGCTTCGCGCTCGCGGCGCTCTCCTGCTGGACGGCCTCAAGCTTGGCCTTCATCTCATCGGTGTAGCGCAGCCCGTCGGCGATCTTCCTCTGGCGCTCGTCGAGGGTTGCGAGGACGGGCTTGAACGCGAACTTCCAGAGAATCACCGCGACGACGCAAAAATTGGCTATCTGGGCCAGGAGGAACGGCCAGCTGATGCCGAAGTCGTGAAAGATCTTGGTTATGCCGCTGCCGCCGGCGTTCTGGGCGGCAGCGTCAACCGCGGGGGTGGCGGCCTGGGCCAGGATGATAAGATGGGAGAGCATGGCGGTGGGCTTTGAAAATTGCCGCGCCGGTGACCTGCGCCGGCGCGGGGCAATCGACGGGGATTACTTGATGAAGAGCGCGTAGAATGCGACGGCCTCGGCGAGGGCCATGCCAAGGATGCCTTGAACGAGGATCTTTGTGGACGCCCCTGGATTGCGGCCGACGGCCTCCGCGGCCTTGAAGCCGACAAGTCCGACTCCGATGGCGGCGCCAAGGCAGCCTAGGCCGCCCTGGATGCTTCCTGTCATTTCAGCGATTACGTGGGTCATTGTGGTGTGTGCTTTGTTTTTGGTGGATTGCCGCCGTCCGCGCTGGGCACGGTCCCGGCGGTAAAGGGTTTATTCAGTGCGAGGATTCGTCGTGCTCCCCGGCGTGGTCATCTCCGTGATTGCAGATGAGCCCGATGTAGACGCTCACAAGAAGTGTGAATACGAACGCCTGGACAAAGCCGATCAGGAGCTCGAGGAAGTAGAAGGGCGCCGGGAGCCCCCATTTCTGCATGCCGCTCATAGCATGCATGAGGCTTTCGCCGCCAAAAACGTTGCCGAAGAGTCGCAGCGAGAGGGAAATGGGGCGGAAGGCGATCGAGATGACCTCGATTATCCCGACCAGGAAGAAGATTACAAAGAGCGGGTAGTAGATGACCGCGGGGACCTCCTTCTTGTCCGCTTTGTTTCCGAAGATGTCCTTCAGGACGAGGACGGGTCCCGCGTATCGCATGATGAAATAGAACCAGCCGGCGATCGCCACGACGGCAAGGGCAAGCGTGCCGTTCAGGTCCGCGTTGCCGGGTCGGACCAATTCCATCCATTCGCCCGTCTTGTGGTCAGCCATGTAGATCGTGCCAACACCCGGGAACAGTCCGCTCCAGTTCTGTATGAGGATGAACGTGAAGAGGGCGATCAGGAGGGGGAACGTCGGCAAGGCCACCTTGCTGCCCACGATGGGCGAAGTGAGGTCGAGGATCCCCTGGACCAGGTTCTCAACGACCGCCTGCGCCCGAGTCGGAATGAGCTTAGGCCTCCCTATAGCCAGCCGGATCACGATGATCAGGACCAGGGCCACCACCCAGCTTGTCACCATGCTGTTGGTCACCGGCAGCGGGCCGACCGTGAACAGCGGCGTTGCCGCCGTTTCCACGGTCCCGCCCTCTGCGGCGAACGCCGGCACCCCTGTTGAAAGGGATGCCAGCATCAGGGCGAGTTTGGTGACTCGATGCATCATTTGGGTTGGAAGCAGGGAAGACTTGAAACGTTTAGTCGTAGGCAATCGGCACTCTCTCCGTCAACTACTGAAACAATAAATGCTCGGCGCTTATCCGGTGGCAATGGCGCTTTCATGGACTCGCCGCCGTCCGCGCCTTTCCTATCGTTATGATCGCCACTGCCCCGATGATGACGACCGAGGCAACAAGGATGCGCAGGTTCAGCGGCTCGCCGAGGATTGCCCAACCCAGGATCACGGCGACAACTGGGTTCACATAGGCGTAGGTCGAAACCTTCGCCGGGGTGCTGTGCTCGAGGAGCCAGACGTAGACGGGGAACGCCACGATCGAGCCCGCGACCACAAGATAGGAGAACGCCATCCAGGAATGGAGGCTTATCGATGAAGGGTGAAGCGTCCCGGCCTCCCCTAATATCAAGCCTGTCAACAGCATGCATGCACTCCCACCGATCATCTGCATCGCAGCCGCCATCAGAAGCGGTGTCCCCGTGTTGATGTGTTTGCTGTAAAGCGATCCCACCCACCAGCTTATGCTGGCAGCAAACAGGGCGATGATATCGACGGCCGGGGGCCGGTAACCTTCCGGAATCACGTTGGGACCCAGAAGCAGCGCGATCCCGAGGATCCCGACCGCTACGCCGGCCACGAGGCTTACCGTCGGCCTCCGTCCACCCGGCCGGATCCATTCGAGGAGGACCATGACAAGGGGCGAGGCACCCAGGATCAGCGAGGTTATCCCCGACGGGGTCCGCAGTTCAGCCCATGACACGAGCGCGTTGCCCCCAAGCAGGAGGAATATCCCGATCACGATCTGGTCCCTCCACTGCAGGGCTGTCGGCCATGCCGCGCCCTTGAACCGCAGGAATCCAAAGATGAGCACTCCGGCAACGGCAAAGCGCATGCCCGCCATCAGGAAGGGGGGCATGGTCTGGACGGCCACGCGGATTCCGAGATAGGTGCTGCCCCAGATCAGGTAGATGGCCGCGAACGCCAGCAGGAGGGCTGATCGGGAGGGTGCTACGGACGGCTTCATCGGTGGCGTGCAGCTCTTTGGGCCCGGGCGGGCGCCCTTGCCGCATTCAGCGTCCGTCCCCCAGCCCGTATTCCATGGTGGCGATCGGCGCCAAGGTACAGAGCGCCCCGTCGTCTTCGAACACCAGGACCGCAACCGTTCTTTTCATGGCGATCTTGTAGCCTATCTGAGCACGGCAACGAGGGTAAAATGGCGCGCCGCGCGCTTCTCGAAGACCGTTGGCTCCTCAAACGGCAGCGAGGCCGCGTCGGACACCACCCAGTCGGCGTGCTCGCGAATCACGCCCGCCGCCACGCGAAAATAGGGCTCATAGTCGGTCCTGAAATAGAGACGGGCTGCCTTCGCCGACCTCGCCGCGGCGGCCGTCAGGAATTCCGGCTTGATGATCCGGTTCTTGTGGTGGCGCCGCTTGGGCCATGGATCTGGGAAAAGAATGAAGATGGAATTGAACCTGGCGCGCTCCGGCATCGCGGCCAGGAAGTCCTCGGCGTCGGCGAGCACGAAATGCAGGCGCCCAAGCCGGGACTGCTCGCGCTTGCGATCGGCCCGGGCAATCCGCTCGGATGCGATGTCAATCCCGATGCAGGTTTCATCAGGATGGGCCGCGGCGTAGGCCGTGAGAAAATGGCCGTGGCCGCTGCCGATCTCCCAAACAAACCGGGCGGTCGGCTCGATTATCCCTTCAAGTGCGCGACGCAATTGCTCACGCCGGTCCGCAATGATCGCTGTGTACCCCGCCAAACGGATGGATCTCAAGCGGCCGGCTCCCCTTCCCTGCCCGCCTCTATGGCCACCATCAGGAGACTGACATCTGTGGGGTTCACCCCGCTCATCCGGCTGGCCTGGCCAAGCGTAAGTGGCTTTAATTGAGAGAGTTTTACAGCACTCTCGCGGCGCAATCCGGGGATGGCCATGTAATCGATCTCGGTCGGAATCCGGATCTTCTCAACGTGCCTCATGCGCTCGACATCCCGCTGTTCCCGTTCCAGATACCCTTGATATGTAATACGGTACATCACTTCGTCTCGAACTTGCGGCGATTCTCGAAGGAATTCGTCAGGTAGCGCGCTACCCTGCCCCAACTTGCGGATGCTTGTTGCCCAAGTAATTCCATTGCAACGAGTTGAATCAAGGAAAGTCATCCATTTCTGAATTCGCGATGCCTTGTCATGAATGCGCGCCAGCCGGCTGCTGCTGATCAACTTATGACTTTCCGCGTGATGCGCGAGCCGGAGCTCCGCGCTGCCATGGTTCAGGAGCAGGCGGTATTCTGCTCGGCTGGTGAACATGCGGTAGGGCTCGTCTGTGCCCTTGGTGACCAAGTCGTCGATGAGGACGCCAATATAGGACTCATGGCGGCCGAGGATCAGCGGTGGCAGTCCCCTCACCTTGTTGGCCGCATTTATTCCCGCGACGAGACCCTGCCCCGCCGCCTCCTCATAACCCGAGGTTCCATTGATCTGGCCTGCCAGGAACAGGTTCTCGATACGTTTGGATTCGAGCGATGGATAAAGCTGCGTGGGCGGCGCAAAATCATACTCAACGGCGTAGGCCGGTCGAAGAAGGACGGCGCCCTCAAGGCCTGGAATGCTGTGCACCATATCGAGCTGCACCTCGAACGGCAAAGACGTCGAAAGGCCATTCACGTAATACTCGTTGGTTGTTCGCCCTTCGGGCTCGAGAAAGAGCAAATGACGGGGCTTGTCCGCGAACCGGACAAACTTGTCTTCGATGCTCGGGCAGTAACGCGGGCCGACCCCCTTGATCTCGCCGCTGTACATGGCGGACTTGTGTAGGTTGGCCCTGACGATCTGGGCGGTCGCCTCCGTGGTATGGGTCATCCAGCAGGAGACCTGCTCCGTGCCGGGAACCCATCCAATCCGTCTTTCCCCGGAATGTTCCACGTGGAACAAATCCTCAGGATCGCGGGTGTCATGAAATGCAAAGAGCGTGGGCTTAGCATCGCCTTTCTGCTCGCGCATCTTGCCGAAGTCGATGCTCCGACCGAGGATCCGCGGCGGCGTGCCCGTCTTAAGGCGCCGCAATTCCATCCCGATTTCGAGAAGGCTGGCCGAGAGCGTCTTGGCGCTGAAGTCTCCGAGGCGGCCGCCTTCATTCTTGTTCTGGCCGATATGCATCAGGCCCCGCAGGAACGTTCCGGTCGTAACGATCACGCAGCGGCCATTGAATTCGATGTCCAGGTTCGTGCGGCATCCCACAACCGAACCATTGGCAAAGACCAGACCAGTCACCGTTGCCTGGAAGAGGGTGAGATTGGGCTGCAGCTCAAGCGTGTGCTTCAGCCGGAACTGATAGGCCTTCTTGTCGCACTGGGCCCGGGGTGATTGAACGGCAGGGCCCTTCGACTCATTCAGGAGCCTGAACTGAATCCCGGTCACATCGGTATTGATCGCCATTTCCCCACCAAGCGCATCGATCTCACGGACGATCTGTCCCTTGGCCTGTCCACCAATCGCCGGGTTGCAGCTCATCTGGGCGATCGTATCGATGTTGCCCGTCAGAAGCAGGGTGGAGGCCCCCATCCTCGAAGCGGCAAGCGCCGCCTCGACCCCGGCATGCCCGGCGCCGCAGACGATCACGTCATATCGTATAGTGTTTATATACAATAGCTTATATAATTCATCCTTACACGGTCCCCAACGTGACCGAGCGGCAATCCCGGTCGATCCCGTCACTTCCCAATGCAGAAGGATGCAAACAATTGATCGAGCATGCGCTCGTTGTCCACCTTGCCGGATATCTCG
>Ga0265320_10000458_pt1 | contig 32020 bp, 30 predicted proteins | sample 4827metaG_FD_202087 | JGI IMG/M metagenome (GOLD analysis project Ga0265320, IMG submission 202087) | Rhizosphere microbial communities from Carex aquatilis grown in University of Washington, Seatle, WA, United States - 4-8-27 metaG | ecosystem: Host-associated > Plants > Roots > Rhizosphere >... | reverse complement strand
CAATATCGCCCTCCAGCAAACGGTCGCGGTTCTTGCTGAACACCGTCGGTACCCACACCGCGTCGTCCATGTTCAGGCCCACAAACCAACGGAACAACAGGTTGTAGTCCAGTTGCTCCATCAGCAGCCGCTCGCTGCGCACCGTGTACAGCACTTGCAGCAACAAGGCCCGCAACAGTTTCTCCGGCGCGATCGACGGTCGCCCGTTCGCCGCGTACAGCAGCGCAAATTCCGGCGACAACTCTTTCAACACCGCATCCACGATCTCACGAATCGCTCGCAACGGATGTTCCTGCGGCACACGCCGCTCCGGCGAAAGGTAGCTGTACATCGCTCCCTGCTGATGATCTTCTCCGCGCATCCTGATCCCTCCACTCTCTCTTTGACGCGCGAAACTGCCCAGCCGTATCATCCTCACGAGACTTTTTCAGCAACCTGCTAAGAGGCAGGCAGCGCAAATTCCGCGATACATAGGCTTTAGGTCAAGCCAAATCGGCGATACCCAGGCTCCTAACGAGTTTGTGAATCAAGCAATTACGGATTCTCCTACAATAGACCTTTCTTACTCCTATACATCTTCTTTAGGACAACACAACGACGCCGCAAAAAGCGCGGCTTCTGTCCCACCCTCTTCGATAGAAGAAAAAGGGCAAAGGCAAAAGCAGCCCAACCCCACTTTTAGTGAAGTGCAAAGGCAACGTCAAATGCCAAGACCAATGACGGAGAGGGAGCTTGACCAAAGGCGAAGATTGCTGTTGAGGCAAGCAGAAGAACTGAAAGCGAGGTACGGACAGACCCGTGTGTAGCGAAGAAGAACTTGAAAGATGGCTTAGAAAACAAAATCGAGAATTGGACAAGCAGACCTAGAAAGTGGCGACTGCTCCCAATCTCGATATCGTGCAAGACGCCCAGCCTGACCGGATTGATCCTGGAGATATTTTGACGCCTAAGCAACTAGCCAAGCGCCTGCAAGTGCCTGTCTCCTGGGTCTACAAGCATACCGATAACAGCCGGAATAATCGGTTGCCAGTTCTGCGCTGTGACGGGTTCTTGCGGTTTAGTTGGCCGGACGTGTGCGTCTGGCTGCGCTCGAATAACTCCGCTTGACAATATGATATAGACCTATATCATATAGGCAGGGAGAAACAAGATGCGACAACAAAAAGGTTACCTCTTCCACCGCTACAATAGCTGGTTTGTGCGCTATTGGGATGACGTTGTACAGCCGGACGGCGCAGTAAAGCGCGCGCAAGTCTGCAAAAAGCTCGACGTGGAATACGGCGGGGAGTACCGTACGGAAAAGAGCGTAAAACCTTTCGTCGATAAGATTCTTGCGCCACTCAATAGCGGCTCTCTCAATCCGCAAAGCACAATGCTGGTTTCCGAGTTTGTCGAAAAAATCTATCTCCCCGAGTACGTCTGCAAGAATCTCCGGCCTGCGTCGCAGAAACAATATCGGGACGTTTGGAATTATTACCTGAAGCCTCGAATGGGAAGACTCACGCTCCGAGGATTCCGCACCGTTGACGGCGAAACGATCATGCGTCAAATCGCGGCGCAAGCGAAGTTAGGCCGGAGTTCTCTCCGTCACTGCAAAGCGTTTCTCTCTGGCGCATTTAAGCAAGCAAAGCGGCTCGGGATTCTCGACGGCATCAACCCGGTTATGGACGTTTCCATTCCCCGCGTCCCCGAGGCCGAGGAAGATACTTACGCTTACAGTCTCGCGGAAATTAAGTCGATTCTTTCCGTGCTAACTGAGCCTGCCCATACCGTTTTGCTCACCGCCGCGTTGACCGGACTCAGGAAGTCCGAGCTTCGCGGCCTAACGTGGGAAAACTTTGACGGGAAGGAATTAGCCATAACGCGGAGCGTCTGGAATAGCACAGTGAGCGAACCAAAAACGAGGCGCAGCCGTTCGCCTATCCCGGTTGTTAAGCAACTCGCGGACGCTCTCGAAGCGCACAAGGTCCGCGCTGGAATCCTAGCGCAACCCGGCTTGCCGATCTTTCAAGCGGGCAACGGACAACCTTTGAATCTAGACAATCTCGCTCGCCGCGTAATCATGCCCGCGCTGTCGCGCTGCACCGTCTGCCGCAAGCCGGAGTCAGAACACAAGCCCGAAGGACACATTTTCAAGCGGGACGCTTCCCTTCCTGAATGGCACGCTTGGCACGCTTTCCGGCGCGGCCTAGCGACAAACCTTCACGCGCTCGGGGTTGACGACAAAACAATTCAAGCGATCTTGCGACACAGCAACGTGGGCTTGACCATGAACGTGTACGTCAAATCGGTGAGTGAATCTCAGGTGAGCGCAATGGACACATTGAGCGAAAAACTCGAAATGTGCAACGTCCGTGCAACGCCTGGGGAAAAGCGGCCTTTTTAGGATGTGCGATGTATTGCAAATAAAAGAGATGTTGGAGCCGAGGCCCGGACTTGAACCGGGGACCTGTCGATTACGAATCGACTGCTCTACCAACTGAGCTACCTCGGCTTCGTGCAAATCACTCTAGCATCGGGCGGAAAAAGCTGTCAAACGATGCAAGAGGAAGTTGCCAGGAAATAGAACTACTGCGAAAACGGATACATCAGCCAGCCGATCCCAATCGCCACTACGAGAAAAGCCAGAAACGACCACAGAGCGTACTTCCACCGTTCGGATGCAACCGGTTTCGAGAGAAAAGCAAAAAGGACGGAAACCACCAGAGCAAAGAAGGCCAAAGCCTGAAAGTGGGTCAAACCCGAAAAAACAGCGTTCATCGAATTCGCCCGCCTGCGGTCTTACGTCCCCGCCCAAGCTCATACGCTTCGAGAACCGTCAGCAAATTCAGCATACCGGCCGTAGCGAACAGCCTGGTCCCGTAATCGCCGGATGCATGGGCCACATCGGGTCCGGCGCTCTGGATGATGTGCGCGATGAAATACAGGCCGCCTGTTCCCAGGTCGGCAAAAAAACCCAGCCGGTCGAAAAGGTCCGGCGAGTTCCCGCCAAAAACGCCGCCGCGCATGGCCAATCCCGCCCATGCCAGCCCGACTACGCCGATGAAGTACACCGCAGCCTTCGTCCACTGGCGCAACAGAAGGTGCCCCAGTCCGGGAACGGCCCATCCGGCCACTGCGGCAGAGACTCCCAATGCAGCGCTCCCTGTTCCCTGTTCCACTTTTACCGCTTCGCTCACTTCGATTCCCTCACGCCAGTAATGGCAGTATTTCGGTTTGCAACGGACCGGTTACATCCGCTCTGCGCTCTTCCACATACACGTTCACTTCACTGCGGATACCGAACTCGGGCAAATAAATTCCCGGCTCAATCGAAAAGCACGTGCGCGGAATAATGCGCCGCACGTCGTGCGTTTCCAGATCATCCATGTTCGCGCCGGTGCCGTGAACTTCCTGGCCGATGTTATGACCGGTGCGATGCACAAAATATTTCGAGTAACCCGCCTTGCGTATCACTTCGCGCGCAGCGCGGTCCACCTGCCAGCCCTCGATAGGGCGCCCAGCTCTTACATTGTCGCAGACGAAAGTCAGTGCCGCATCCCGCGCGTTGCGGACGACCCGGAAAATCTTCGCATACTTTTCGGGAACTTTCGCTCCCATATATCCGGTCCACGTAATGTCATAGTACACGCTGTTCGGCGCGAGCGTCTTTCCCCAGATGTCGAGCAGCAATAAATCGCACTTGCGCACGATCGCAGAGCCGCGTTCGGCAGGCTCGTAATGCGGGTCTCCGGCGTGCGGGCCGACGGCGACGACCGGCGGCGAATCCGATGTCACTCCGCTGGCGCGAAATTGTCCGAGAATCCATTGCTGCAGGTCGTTCTCTGTGAATTTTTGATTGGCGCGAATGCGATCCGCTGCTTCATGAAATGCTGCCTGCGTGATGCGGTCGATTGCCCGCCCTGCCTCGCGATGCGATGCAAGCTGATCTTGCGTCCAGACGGCTTCGAATTGCTGCACCAGATTTGCGGAGCTGACCACCTTGCAGCCTTGCGCCCGGATTAATTCGACAGTTCCAGCGTCCACTAGAGAAATATAAGGAATCTGATTATTCGGCGAATACTGCATCGCCACTTTCCTTGCGCCCGCGACCAGCTTCTTCAAATTCTTTTCCAGCTCTTCGGCTGCAGCGTAAACCATTTTCTCGCCGGGCAAAGAGTCGAGCGTGGCCGCTTCGATTCGGTGTACCAGCTTTCGCGGCGATCCCTTCGCTGGAATCATGTAGAACCAGCGGCGCTTCGCGATTACGTGGCCAAGTCCGAGCACGCGATACGCGATTGGATCACGGTGAAGAATGTCATAGAAGAGCCATCCATCCAGCTTTTGTTCGGCGAGTGCCTTCTGAATGGCGCGAATGTCGGGCATTTAGATTGGTCGGGAATTCGCCAAGGCGCGAATGGCTTCGGCGGTCACGCCGCGAATTTCGACGCACTTGGTGCGACTGCGCTCGCCGGACGCGATTCTAACAGCGGACAATGGCACTTTCAAACTTGCCGCGAGAAACTTCTGCAGCGCGTCGTTGGCGCGATCATCCACTGGCGGAGCCGTCAGCCGAATTTTCAGGCCATCCTGCCACTCGCCCGCAAATTCGTTGCGGCTCGCTCTGGGCTGCACGCGCACTGAAAAACTAACCGTGCCGTCTTGCTCCTTAATAAGCACGGGCGGCTATTCCTTCTTTCTCTCTCCGAATAGGGCGGTCCCGACGCGAATTTCCGTCGCGCCCTCCTCGATGGCCACTTCGAAATCGTGCGACATGCCCATCGAGAGAACTGGCAACAGTTCCCTACCCGACTGCGTCCGGATTCTGTCCCGCAACTCACCCAAACGCCGAAAATAGGGCCGCGCTTTCTCGGCATCCTCAAAATAAGGCGGCACGCCCATCAGCCCCGCCAATTCCAGATGCTTAAAGCGTAGCGCGGATTCCACAAGGCGTTGTAACTCTTCCTCGCTCGCGCCAGTCTTGGCGGGCCGGGGATCGAGTTTCAGCTCGATCAGCACACGCATCCTTCCCGCTGAATCTTCCCTCTGCCCTGTTGACACTGTCAACTCTGTGCTGAAATCTTTCTTCGCTCTGTCCAGTCGTTCCAGTAGCGCCACTGTATCCACCGAATCGATCATAGTAAAACCTCGCACTGCCCGCGCAACCTTGTTGCTCTGTAAATGCCCGATCATGTGCAACGTACCGTCGAAGTTCGTTAGGGACCCACGCTTCAACTCCCATTCCTGAACACGATTCTCCCCGAAGTGCATTACTCCCGCCTCATACGCTTCCTGTATTTGCGCAGCGGAATGCGTTTTCGATACCGCAACAAGCGTGATTTCTTGCGCCTTGCGCCCCGCGCTGGACGCCGCGCGCTCGATGCGGTCAAGCACCTCGCCCAAATTCTTCCGAATATTGTCTGCGCCTAAACTCATCGCGCGAATTCTAGCATGCGAATGGGACCGTCAAGAGTCCGCCATTCGGTGGACCCAATTTAATGAAATTCCTCCATATAAATATATGGCGAGACTTCGGGTCTTACCCTGGGAACGCCAATCTCCCGATTGGCGTTGGCACGGAAGCACAAGACGCCAATCGGGAGATTGGCGTTCCCAGGGTTTCAATTGCCATCTGACTTCCTTGCGGCGGCGCATCCCGCAAGTTAGACTGGCATTCCAATCATGACGGCACGCGGAAAATTAATCGCCATCGAAGGAATTGACGGCTCCGGCAAGCGCACGCAGCTCGACCTGCTGGCGGAGGCGCTCGATGCGCGGGGACTGACCACGGTTCGCGTCAGCTTCCCGCATTACGAATCTTCCTTCGGCAAGCTCGTGGGCCGATATCTCAACGGTGACTTCGGTTCGCTTGAAACCGTCGATCCTCATCTTTCCGCCTTGCTCTATGCGGGAGATCGGCTGGAGGCAAAGGCCGGGATCGATGCGGCATTGGCTGAAGGAAAAATTGTTCTTGCCGATCGTTATATCGGCTCGAATCTCGCTCATCAGTCCGCACGGGTTCCTGCAAGCGGTCGGGAAGAATTTCTCGCATGGCTGAAGCGCCTCGAATATGGGCTTTACGGCCTGCCAGTCGAAGACTTGGTTTTATATCTATTCGTCCCGGCGTCCGAGGCGCAGCGGCTGGTAGGGTTGAAGTCAACTCGCGCATATACTTCGCTGCAGCACGACATTCAGGAGGCCGACGTTTCTCATCTCCAACAAACGGCCATGCTTTACGAACAGTTGGCAGCCGCATCGAACTGGGTGCGCATCGATTGCACCAACCCGCAGTCGGGCGTGCTGCTTTCACCCGAGGAAATTCATCGCATCCTGCTGAATGCCGTGGATTCTCGAGTAATTTCTCGCGTGACGGGCAAACAATAGTTCATAGGAGCAGTGAGTGGGGTTTTCGGATTACATCGGCAACACGCGAAACGTGACGGCACTCCGAGGCATGCTCGCCGGCGAGCGCGTCCCGCATGCCATGTTGTTCGCGGGTCCGCGCGGCGTGGGGAAATTCACGCTTGCACGCATGTTCGCGCAGGCCGCCAACTGCGAACGGCTTCGCGACGATTTCTGCGGAAAGTGCGCCTCCTGCATCCAAATCGGCAAGCTCGCCGACATCGACGGCCTGATTTCACAAGGACTCGCAAATCGCGGCGAACGCCCCGATGCCGCCACGGTGAAACGCGTGCCGCTGCTGATCGAAACGCATCCCGACGTTTGGGTGGTGGTTCCCGATCCGGTGAGCGCGAAGGCTCCGGTGGCTCACCCCATGCTGCGCATGGAGCAACTGCGCGCCGTTCAACGCGCCGCTTACTTCAAGCCGCAGGGGCGGCGCAGGGTCTTTATCCTCGACGGCGCGGACACTATGCGGTGGGACCTCGCCAGCATTTTCCTGAAGGTTCTCGAAGAGCCGCCCGAGTCCGCCACGCTGATCCTGCTCGCGCTCAATCCGTTTCAGCTTCTGCCGACGATTCTTTCGCGGTGCCTGCGTTTTTCCTTTACGCCGCTGGCCACAGAGGAAGTGGAAAAAATTCTGCGCACACGGACAGAAATGACTCCTGAAGATCGCAAACTCGCCGCGCAACTTTCCGAAGGAAGTCCCGGCGCGGCGATGGACCTCGATCTCGAGGCCGCCGTAAAATTGCGGCGCGATTGCCTGACCGTTCTGGAACGCTCGATCGAGCTGCGCGGGGTCTCGAATCTGTTTGCGAGCACTTCCGCACTCGCCAAAAGCCAGGAAATACCGTTTGAAAATATTCTGGAAGTGTTCTATAGTCTGCTCACGGACCTGCTGCATCTGTCCTGCACTTCCTCGACGAAGGTGTTGCGAAATCCATCTTTACACCGTGAACTTGAAATACTGAGCAAGAAGATCGATGTGAGATGGGCCAGCAAAGCTGTTGAAGGTTTTGACGCACTCCACGCAGGATTGCGCCGAAATATTAACCGGTCCCTGGGTCTGGATGCCCTGGCCGTGTCGCTGGGCCGGCCCAGGCCCAGTTCGGGAAATTTTTTATCACAACGTTAACGTAACCGAAATCGCTCGTTGTGCATCTTAGCTGTGAGTCTGGTCCCGTCATCTTGTACTTTTAATTTAATTAAGGAGTCTAGTTGTGAACCGCAAGTTATTCCGCCCTACTCTAACTGAAATCAAGGAACCGTCGCATTCCACCAGATCCCACAGCGCGGGGCCGCAACCGCATAAGAAACCGGCTCCGCCGGAACAGACCCATGCAGAAAATTTTTACTGGATCAAGCAGATGCAGGCCCGCACGCCGGTCGTTGTGGTGATGGATGGCGGGGAAAATTTGTATGGAATTGTGGAATGGTACGACCGCGATTGCATCAAACTGACTCGAACCGGCAGCCCGAACCTTCTCATCTACAAGCAATTTATTCGCTACATTTACAAGGACGGCGAAGAATCGGCACTCGGCGGTGCGAACGGGCAGTAGTTTTTTCCTGGGAGATACCGGGGTCTTCGGCGCGTAAAAAAGACGCGCAGGAGACTCTTTGCTATTTCTGCCTTCGATTTCTTTTCTGATTTTCTTCAATCGGCCTGGGCGGAATAATCGCGAAAGTCATCAAAGCTTTGCTGACCAATCGCCGTTTTGCGTCAGTCACATTGCAATCAACAACGCTGGTCGTCCTTCCCTGACGCAGGACGCGCGCGTCCGCCTTAATCTCCCCGTCCTCGACGGCCTCCAAGAAATTAATTTTCATTTCGATCGTCACCACGCGAGAGTTCGGTGGCGAAGCCAGAACTGCGGCGAATCCCCCGGCCGTATCGGCCAGCATCGCCAGCACACCGCCGTGAACGACGCGTTGAACTTGTTTATGCAATTCAAGAACGTGCATGCGGAAGACCGCTCGGCCAGGCTCGGCGCGTTCCAGCACAAATCCAAAATGATTGATTGGATTGCTGTGGCGCAGCCTTTTGGCGATTCGCGCCAGTGCGGCCTTGCTCAATTTTCCAGAGGCTCTCATCTTCCCGGCCTTCCCAGTCACCCGTTGCCACTCCACTACAGTGCCCGCGTAAAATAAATGTCACTTGAACCGCCTGCTTTGCGTCCAATTCTGGCGGGTGGAGCGCGCATCAGAGGATCGGGAATCTAACATCCTGCCGGGACGCACGCAATAGAATCGCTGTCCCGGGCAAGGCTCGTTTTGCTAGACTCCTAACTCTGTACAGCGCCGAATCCCGTACATCCCGAACCTGTCAGGAGCAGCCCGAGCAAGAACTCGGCATTCACATGAAGATTGGGATCACATGCTATCCGACTTACGGCGGTTCTGGGGTGGTGGCGACCGAACTGGGGATGGAACTGGCCGCGCGCGGCCACGAAATCCATTTCATCAGCTACGCGGCGCCGATCCGCCTCACCGGCAACCTGGAACGAATTAAATTCCACGAAGTCGAGGTTTCGAGCTATCCCCTGTTTGACCATGCACCGTATTCGCTGTCTCTGGCCGTAAAGATGATGCAGGTGGCCGAAACCGAAAATCTGGACCTGCTGCACGTCCATTACGCCATCCCCCATTCCGTGAGTGCATTGCTGGCGCGCATGATGGCAGCGCCGCGTCCGCTGCCGTTTATCACCACACTTCATGGAACGGATATCACCATCGTCGGGAACGACCGCAGCTTCCTGCCGATCACAAAATTCTCGATCGAGCAATCCGACGGCGTGACGGCGATTTCCCGCTACCTGAAGCAGCGCACGCTGGAAGAATTCGACATTAAGAAACCAATCGAAGTGATTCCAAATTTCGTGAACTGCGATCTCTATTGCCGCAAAGACGACCCGAAGCTGCGTGCCGAGTGGGCCCCGAACGGAGAACCGATCCTGATGCACCTGTCGAATTTTCGGCCCGTAAAACGGCTTACCGATGTGGTCGAGATTTTCGCGCTGGTCCACGAGAAAATCCGCGCGAAGCTCGTCCTAATCGGCGATGGGCCCGACCGCGGCGCTGCTGAGTACATCGTCCGCAAGAAAAAGCTGTCGAAGGACGTCCATTTCCTGGGAAAACAGGATCACGTCTATGAACTGCTCGCGCAGGCGGACCTGTTTCTTCTTCCTTCGGACATGGAATCGTTCGGGCTGGCGGCGCTGGAAGCGATGGCCTGCGAAGTCCCGGTCGTGGCCTCAGACATAGGGGGCCTGACGGAGGTGGTGGAGCACGGAGTTGACGGATACCTCCACGAACCGCGAAATGTGGACGAGGCCGCAAAATACGCGCTCGATATTTTGTCGCGCAGCGACCGCGGACGCGAAATGGGGCAGATCGCCCGCGTGAATGCGCGGAAGAAATATTGCTCCAAGGATGTGATCCCTCGATACGAAGATTACTATCGCAAAATAATAGCCGGAGTTGCCGCAGCCCATGCGTGATCGATCTGGAAGCCATCTCATGAAGGCTTGGCGACGTGAAACCAATAGCATTTATGGTCATAGGTTTGTTTTTCCAATTCGCGATCAAAATCAATATTTTGAGGCGCTGAAAGCGCCGACGGAAACCAGCCCGGGGCAACGCCCCGGGTTTTGGATTGAATCGATTAGTGTGCGCCCTGAAGGGGCGCAGGGAGTCCTTCCGCCCCTTCAGGGCGGCCGATTACACCGGGGAACTAAACCCGGGGCGTTGCCCCGGGCTGGTATCCTCCGCGCCGTTGGCGCGACAACGTGGCTGAGTTTTTTGCTGGGGAAAAAGCTACAAAGTGGTTTATGAGGTAGCCTGCTGTTTCGAGACGAAGGCTCACACTTCTCAGGAGGATCGTGTGCGCAACAAAAGCATTAAGCCGTCACTTTGTGCGAGGCCCTGGCTTAGCATACTTTTACTCGGAATCGTGGCGCTTTTCGCAGCCCCAAAGTCTGGACAGGCTCAGGTGACTGCCTCGATTGTCGGAACTGTGCAGGACGCCTCAGGCGCCACCGTCAAAGACGCGAAAATTACAGTGAAGAGTTTGGAGACGGGCGCAACGCGAGTGGTGATGTCAGATAGCGACGGATATTACCGGGTTCTATCCCTGCCCGTCGGGCGGCAGGAGTTGACGGCCGAGAAGGAAGGCTTCAAGCCGGTGGTCCTGGACCGAATTTATTTGGTCGTAGGCCAGGAAGCCGTCATGAACGTCGTCCTCTCAGTGGTCGCACCCCATATCGAGTATGTGGAAGTCACGGACCAAACCCCGGTTGTAAATACAACGCCGGCTTCAGTTTCAGGTGTAGTGACCGAAAGCCAAATCAAGGATTTACCACTGAACGGACGCAGCTTCGATACCCTCATCACACTGAACCCCGGGACCATCAATTACAGTGCCCTGAAAAGCCAGAATACCAGCACGAGCAACGGAAACACGTTCTCGGTGGCGGGACGACGGACGGGCGAGAATCTCTTCCTGCTCAATGGCGTCGAGTATATGGGCTCGAGCCAACTCGCGGTCACTCCCGGCGGCACCAGTGGCTACCTGCTGGGAATCGACGCCGTCCGCGAGTTCAACGTTCTAACCGATACCTACTCCGCCGAATACGGAAAACGCGCAGGAGCGCAGGTGAGCGTCGTAACGCAGTCCGGGACCAACTCGCTGCACGGTTCGGTTTTCGAATTCGTTCGAAACAGCATCTTCGATTCTCCGGGGCCGTTCGATCAGGGCGCGGTTCCTCCCTTAAAGAGAAATCAATTCGGGGCTGCGCTGGGCGGCCCTCTCAAGAAAGATCGTTTGTTCCTATTCGGCAACTATGAAGGTTTCCGGGAGTCGCTGGCCGCCACCGATGTCGCCAACGTCCCGGATGCAAACATGCGCAACGGAATCATTGGGGGTGCAAATGTTGCCGACCCAAGAATGCTGCCGTATGTGCAAACGTTCTGGCCTGCGCCCACCGCGACGGCAACAGAGCTAACGGGAGGCGTGGCGAGGTCCGTTTACTATCCCCTTGAACACCTGCAGGAAGACTTTGGCACGCTCCGCGCCGACTACAACATCGGATCTCGGGACACTCTCACCGGGGCCTATACGATCGACGATGGGAATAGCCTGATTCCCCTGACCGATCCCCTATTTGCCTCATACACGCCACTGCGAATGCAGGTGTTCAGCCTGGGAGAAGTTCATATTATTTCGCCCCAAGTCCTCAACACCGTCACTATTGGATTTTCCCGCGCGTCATTCAGCCTAGCCTCGGTCGCTCCGTCTGTAGGGATCGGACCGGGGATGATTTCTCCCAGCGCCACTCCCTTTGTCCAAGGATCTGGGCCTGGCGGAATCGTTGTGGGTGGAGGAGCTACAACGACTGCCAACGGCGCAATTGCTTCCGCGGGTCCAAACAATGCCGCGAGCGTCGTAAATCACCGAAATCTTTTTACTTACGAAGACAATCTGCAAATCAGCAAAGGCATTCACCAGCTCAGCCTTGGCGTCTGGTTTCAGCGGCTAGAGGATAACGAAGACACTGCTTCGCGGCAGGCCGGACAAGTCACGTTTGCTACCCCAACGGCATTTCTGCAAGGCATCGTGAGCGCGAACCAGTTTCAAGTCGTGCCGCTTCACACCGAGTTGGGCTGGAGAAGCCTGTTCGGCGCATGGTATATTCAGGATTCCATCCGCCTGCGGCACAACCTCACGCTACAATTGGGGATTCGCCACGAGTTTACAACGGGCTGGAATGAAGCATTTGGAAGAGCTTCCAACTACGCAACTTCTCAGGGTGTCCTTCTGACGGCGCCCGTAACGGGTAATTCCGTGTTCTCCCAAAATAACGCGACGAAATTGTTCAGCCCCCGCCTCGGGGTGGCGTGGGACCCGTTCGGGAACGGAAAAACCTCCGTCCGCGCGGGGTACGGCATGTACTATTCGCTAATCGATGCCCTGTCGTTCTTGCTAAACTCGGTGTCTCCTTATAACGGCTCGATTACATGCCCCAGTGCGGGTTCGCTTTGTCCAGTCTCGGCCGGGGGAACGATTCCAAAAGGAAGCGCGTCCCTGTTCTCGTTTATTGGCTTCAAGCCGGGAGTTTCTTTCCCAGCCTGCGTTTCCGGGGGTTCCACGCCCTGCGCTACCTTCTCGCCGCAAGGAATACAGTCGGACGCGAAGACCCCGACGGTTCAGGAATGGAATTTGTCAATCGAGCAACAACTCAGCCACGACACATCGCTTCGCGTAGCCTATGTAGGATCGTTTGCTACCCATGAATTTTTGAGTATCGATCCCAACAGCATTCCGGCTCAGATTTGTTCGAACGCCGCCGGATGCACCGCCGGCGGCACTCCCGGAACAACGACGAGCACCGTCGCGCAAGGCGCGGAATACATCCCGGTGCAGTCCCGGCCCAACTCGAATTTGTCCGGCGGATTTTTCTGGTTTACCGAGGGCAACAGCAGCTATAACGCATTGCAGGTGGACGTCGTTCACCGGTTGAGCAGAGGGCTGCAATTGCGCGGGAACTATACGTGGTCGAAAAACCTGGACATCAATTCGGCGCTGACCATCGCGCAGTCGAGCAATCAACCGCAACTCGTGTTGGATCGAAATGACCTGCGCCGGGACTGGGGCCCGTCCGCATTGAATGCCACACACCAATCCAGCATTTCCGCTACATACGAACTGCCGTTTGGCCACGGCAAGCCTTGGCTCAGTGACATCAGCGGGCTGGAAAGCAAATTCGTTTCCGGCTGGCAGGTCAACGGGATCGGTACGTTCCTATCCGGATTCCCGTTTACACCGCTGGTCGGTTCGAACCGCTCCGGTGACGGCAATATCAGGAATCCGGATCGAGTGTCTCTGAACCCATCCTTTACGGGTTCCATCGTGACCGGCGATCCCAATCAGTGGTACAACCCGGCCGCGTTCATCCTGCCGGCAGCGGGAACATATGGAAACATTGGCCGGGAAACCCTCACCGGCCCTGGACTGGCCAACATGGATTTTTCGGTATTCAAGGACACGGCAGTCTCGGAAAAAACAAGGATGCAGTTTCGCGCGGAGATTTTTAACCTATTCAACCGTTCGAACTTCGGACCGCCCAACGCAACCGTATTTTCAGGAACAACAATCAGTCCCTCCGCAGGAACAATCACGACTACCGCCACTAATCCGCGCCAGATTCAGTTGGGATTGAAATTAATATTCTAAAACGCGGAATTGCAAGAGGGACTTGTTGGCGCCGGCGTCCCGCCGGCGGTCTTTCAATTTCACCTCAACCCAAAACGCCGGCGGGACGCCGGCGCCACGTGAAAAAATCATCTAAGTAAACGCAGAAGTATGAGATTCCACCGTGGTCAATTCCGGCACTTCGATGCGAATGCGCGTCCCTTCGCCCTCGCGGCTGGTAATCTCCATCCGGAAATCGGCGCCGTACAGAACACGCAGCCGCTCGTGAACGTTGCTGATTCCGATGCCATCCACATAGACTTGCGACATGCGGTCTTCGGGGATACCGACGCCGTTGTCTTCAATTTCGATGATCAGACGCGAGTCCTGCGTCGCGGTGCGTATCGTAATCTGGCCACCGCCAAGTTTCGCCGCCAAGCCGTGTTTAAGCGCATTTTCCACGATGGGTTGCAAGAGCATGCTTGGGACGAACGCGTCCAGCGTGGATTCCTCGATCTCTTTGTGAATTTGCAGGTTGTCGCGTCCGAACCGCGCTACTTCGATATCCAGGTAGTCGTCGATAAAATCGAGTTCCTCCTGCAGAGGTACAAATGTTTCATGCTTCCTCAGCAGCCGCCGCAGAATGTTGCTTAATTTGATGACCACACCCCGCGCGGTATCGGGATCGTAACGGATCAGGGAGGAAACCGTGTTCAGCGTATTGAACAGAAAGTGCGGATTGATCTGCGCGGTGAGCGCGTCCATGCGCGCCTTCAGCAAAAGCTGCTGGTGCTGCTCGAGGTTCATCTCGATTCGCGTATTGTTCCAGATCTTCATGGGGACAGCGACCGCCATTACGGTCGAGAGCAGCACGAGCGCCAGTGTCCAGATTTGGCCAACATCCAAATAGAAAAGCCACTGCGGCTTGGTGGCGTGGCCCAGCGCCTGCCGGCCGAGTTCCAGCGCAACGATCGCCGCCAACGGCAGCATTTCCCAACTCAATTTCCGCCCGCGGAAAAATCGCACAATCATTCGCGGCGTACTAAGGAACGTAAATGGGCCAAGCCTCCAAATCTCTTCGGTGTTAGGAATCGCTTGCCGGATTAGCCCGCCCACCAGCCCCGCCGTCGCCGCCACAGGCATCGACAGCCACTCATGATGAAAAAATGCCGGCAGGCTGATAATGGAGCCGCCCAGCGGTCCCACCACGCGTCCACCGAGAAGCCCGAGCAGGAATGACCCTTCGAGCATGAGGTCGGCAGCGCGATACGGCTGCCCTACGATCCGCAGGATCACGCCAAAGGCCAGCGGCGGCGTGACAAACAGGATAAGTTTCAATTTTTGGTCGGAGTCGCGGACCTCAGTGAATAGCACCTTGCGAAAAATGGCCGAGCGGGCCAGCCACGCGCAGATCGACGCCGCCGTCCCGACGTGCAGCAACAGCGTAAGCAGCAGGTCTCCGCCGTAAGTGAGTGTATTCATCGGGTTCGTGTGCCGCGATTACGTTAGCCAATCGCCGGGACGATGTAAAGCATCACAGCGTTGCACTCCCCTGCTATAATACGGCGCTCTCCATGCCACCGAAAACATCACGACGAGTCACGAAGTCGCACAAGAAGCCGAATGCCGGAATCCGAATCGTGGCGCGCGCCAAACTGCCCACGCGCTTCGGTCCGTTCGAAATCCTCGGCATCGAAGGCAAAGAGCCCAACGAAAGCGCTGCCGCGCTGGTGCATGGCCGGCTTCGCGGAAAGGCGCCTCTGGTGCGCATCCATTCGCAATGCCTCACAGGAGACGTGCTTGCCTCGCAACGCTGTGATTGCCGCGCTCAGCTCGAGCTTTCTCTGAAGAAAATTGCGGCGTCATCTGCTGGAATATTGCTGTACCTGCCGCAGGAGGGACGCGGTATCGGCCTGATGAACAAATTGCGCGCGTACGAACTGCAAGACCGCGGCATGGACACCGTGGAAGCCAACGAAGAACTCGGTTTCGCCGCCGATTCGCGCGATTACAGCTTTTCGGCGGCAGCGCTGCAACTGCTCGGCGTGAGCCGCGTACGCCTGCTTTCGAACAATCCCGACAAGGTGCAGCAGCTCGAAAGCGCGGGCATCCGCGTCGTCGAGCGTGTTCCCTGCCGTCCTCGCATTTCGCGCATTTCCCATGCATATATGGAGACCAAGCGCACCAAGATGGGCCATCTATTGGATAGTCTCTAGCGCCGGATTCTGGATTCTAAGAACTGCTTTGGAGGATTGCCATGACGCCAGTCATCGAGCAGGTCGTCTCGTTCAAGAAAATCTCTCCGGCGGACCTCTATGAACTTTTCATGGATTCCGCAAAACATTCCGCCGCAACGGGAATGCCCGCAAAGGTCAGCAGCAAGTTGGGCGGAAAATGGTCTGCATTCGGCGGAAAGATCTGGGGGAAGAATCTCGCGCTCGTTCCAGGCCGGATGATTGTGCAGGCCTGGCGTTCATCCCAGTTCAAGAAGGCCGATCCCGATTCCGTCCTCGTCGTCAGCTTCGAGAAAACCGCGGCGGGAGCGAAAGTGCATCTGGTGCATGTTGGAGTGCCGCAGCACGACCATAAGGGAGTCACGAACGGCTGGAAGAAGTATTACTGGGAGCCGTGGAAGAAGTATTTTTCGCAGCGAAAAAGTTAAGCGAACTAGCGACTAAGCACCGACCCTTTAAGAGCGAAAGTGTCTGGCACGCGGACGAGCCAAACCACGTTTGGGTCCTACCCCCCACCCACCAAGTGAACGATCTCAAACCGATCACCAGCCTGCACCTCGGTCGATACCCACTGCGCTCGCGGAAGAATTTCGAGGTTGCGTTCGATAGCGACTCGGGCCGCGGGCAGGCCCAGGTGCGCAAGCAGTCCCGGCACGCCTAGACCTGCCGGGACATCGTGTGACTCGCCATTCACCACAATTTTGATGGCGTCAATCATTTCGAAATGGGAGCCGTCTCCTGCTTCGCCTTTAGCCGGAAGCGCAATTCGCCGTACAGATCTCCGTCGGTGGCGCGAATCACGAGTGCGGTTCCATCGGCAACGGTCGCGGGAAATGCAAAGCTGAGCGTCGCGCGGCCCTTGTCGTCGGCAACCGTTCGAACGGGCGCGGACCGCGACTTGTCAGCTTCCAGGTACAGTTCCACATTGGCGGAGCCAATCGCCTCGGCGGTTCCGCTGCGGCAAAGTTCCACTTCAAGTGTCGCTTTTCCGGACGCCAGCCAGGATTTCGGGTTCACCAAATGAACTTCGAGGCCGTCGCGCGAAACGGCCTCGGCCACCTGCGGGGAGACCTCCGAGGCAGCATTCAAAGCCAGCGTGCCGCCCTCGAGTTGCGCGACCACTTCCCGGTGCTGCCGGGAAATTCGCTCGCGGAGTTGCCTTGCCAGTGCTTCCGGCTCGATGGCGCCGCCTGCCAGGTCCTGATAGCTGGTGCTGCGCTTGTGGACCACGCGGCCGGCAAGGTACACCACCGTGTCCAAAAAGGGATGCGCGGGGCCACGGTCTTCTGTCTGGACGTGATACACGCCTTTATCGACGCGCACGTTGGAATTAAAGCCGAAATTCATACGATTTATCGTCCTGCCTGTTTCAAAAGCGACGCCGGGAAAATGAATATTTAAACATTTTCTCGCGTCGCATTTGACCGCTTGGCGCTTCGCCGTTATTATAGCGTGTGCGCCGATGACCGGAAACGACCTTCATAGCTACGCGCCTCTTCTTTTACACCTCATCCTGGCGATGGTGATTTCAGGTGCGCTTCTGCTGCTTTCTTCCATAGTGGGATGGAGGCAACCGTCCAAAGTAAAGTCGCAGGCGTATGAATGCGGCATTACGCCCACCGGCGATGCGCGCGAACCGTTCTCCATAAAATTTTATCTGGTTGCGATGATTTTTATTTTATTCGATGTGGAAGCCATCTTCCTCTATCCATGGGCCTATATCTTTCGTGAGTTGCGCTGGTTTGGGTTCGTGGAGATGATCCTCTACATTGGGATACTTCTTGTAGGGTACTTTTATCTTTGGAAGAAAGGGGCGCTCGACTGGAATCGCCCAGCCGCACGCCGGGACCGCGCTTAGTGACGGAAACACCCGACCTCGACAACAATCCGACTGTGGCAAGAATCCGCGCCTGGCGTCCCGGGGCGATTTCTCACCTGATCTCGTTCCGCGGCGAACTGACCCTGGTATTGCCCAGCGAACATCTGCGCCCGCTTTGCGAATTTCTGGCCGGCGATCCGGATTTGGCGTTCACCTTTCTATCGTCGATCACCGGCATCGATCGGTTTCCCATTGAGCCGCGTTTTGAGCTAAACTACAACCTCCTCTCGATGTCCCGGCGCGAATCGCTCTGTTTGCGGGTTCGACTGCCGGGGGAATCTCCCGTAATTGAAAGCGTGATACCGGTTTGGCCCACGGCCAATTGGCACGAGCGCGAGATTTTCGATTTGTTCGGCATGCGCTTTGAAGGACATCCCGATCTGCGGCGCATGCTGTTGCCTGACGATTGGGAAGGCCACCCCCTCCGCAAGGATTATTCCGTGGAGGGTCCCCGGTAATTTTCGAGCGTAGGATATTTATTGGGCCTGCAGAAAATAAAATGGGCGAAATCCAGCCATGACGACCGTTCAAACCGCTACCGGTCCCGCAAAAACGATGGTCCTGAACATGGGCCCGCAACACCCATCGACGCACGGCGTGCTGCGCGTTGTACTGGAGCTCGACGGCGAAACCGTGGTCAACGCCGATGTCGATATCGGATATCTGCACACGGGAATTGAAAAGACCGCCGAAGCACTCACCTATTCCCAGGCCATTACGATCACCGACCGGATGGACTACCTCGCTCCCCTGTCGAACAATCTGGCCTACTGCCTGGCCGTAGAAAAGCTTCTGGGCCTGGAAGTTCCCAAGCGCGCGCAATACATTCGCGTGCTGCTCACCGAATTGACGCGAATCGGCTCCCATCTGGTTTGGCTCGGCACGCACGCAATCGACCTTGGCGCGATGTCCGTGTTCCTCTATTGCTTCCGCGAGCGCGAGGAGTTGCTGAAGATTTTCGAGATGGTCAGCGGCCAGCGCATGATGACCAGCTATTTCCGCATTGGCGGCCTGGCCCTGGAGCCTCCCACAGGCTGGATGGATCGCGTGGAGAATGTCCTGAAAACTTTCCCCGCGCGCTTCGATGAATATGAAGACCTGCTGACCAAAAATCACATCTGGATTGGGCGTACCAAGGGCGTCGGTGTGATCACCGCTGCCGATGCCATTGCCATGGGCGTTTCCGGGCCGTCGCTGCGCGGTTCCGGCGTGGATTACGATGTCCGCAAATATTTTCCGTACTCCAGCTACGAAGAATTCGATTTCCAGGTGCCTGTGCGCACCGAAGGCGATTGCTATGCGCGCTACCTGTGCCGCGTCGAGGAAATGCGCGAGAGCCTGAAGATCGTGCGCCAGGCGATGGGGAAAATTACTCCCGAAGGGCCGATCAAGGCCGACGCGCCGGGCATCGTTCCTCCGCAGCGCGAAAAGATGAAAGTGGAAATGGAAGCGCTGATCTATCACTTCAAGATTTTCACCGAGGGATTCGCGCCTCCGCCAGGCGAGGTTTACCAACGCATTGAATCGCCGCGCGGCGAACTCGGATGCTTCCTGGCCAGCGACGGCTCGCAAAAGCCGTACCGTATGAAGATGCGCACCCCGTCGTTCGTGAATCTACAGGCTTTGAAAAAACTGGTCGAAGGGCGACTGATTGCCGACGTGGTTGCATCCATCGGCACGCTTGATATCGTGCTTGGGGAGATCGACCGCTGATGAATCTGCCGCCGCAACTGGAAACAAAATTTCAACAACTGGAGACGCGCTATCCGGTCAAGCGTTCCGCGCTGATTCCCATGCTGATCTACGCGCAGGACCAGTTCGGCTACGTCAGCGACGAAATGATCGACGAGATCGCCGGCCGCCTGGACCTGAAGACGATCCAAGTCATCGAGACCATGGAGTATTACTCGATGCTGCGCCGCAAGCGCGTCGGGAAATACCATGTGCAGGTCTGCACCAACGTCTCCTGCATGCTGCGCGGCGGCAATAAATTGTACGACTTCGTTCAGAAAAAACTCGAAATCGGGCACAAGGAAACCACTGAAGACGGCATCTTCTCTCTGGAAGAAGTCGAATGCATCGGCGCCTGTACCGGCGCGCCCGCCATGCAGGTGAACTACGACTTCTACGAAAACCTCACCGTCGAGCGCACCACGCAAATTTTCGAAGCGCTCGAAACCGGACGAAAGCCGGAAACCTCGACGCCGATTTCCGGTTCTGTAAAAAATCGCCACCCCGCGGAAGTTCCCGTCATCAGCCGCCTTTTCGGCGTGAAGGATTCGCACAAGCTCGAAGTGTACGTCGCGAATGACGGCTACAAAGGCATGGAGCGCGCGCTGAAGGAATTGACACCCGAACAGGTGGTCGATGAAGTTAAGAAATCCAACCTGCGCGGACGCGGCGGCGCGGGCTTCCCTACCGGCATGAAATGGAGCTTCGTGCCGAAGGAATCGGCCAAGCCCAAATACATTCTTTGCAACGCGGATGAAAGCGAGCCGGGAACCTGCAAGGACCGCCCGCTGATGGAGATGATGCCGCACCAGTTGATCGAAGGCATCGTGATCGCCGGGCGTGCCGTAGGCTCGCATCAGGGATACATCTATATACGCGGCGAGTATCGGTACGTCCTGGACATCATGGACGGCGCGATCGCCGAAGCCTACAAAGCCGGGTACCTTGGCAAAAATATTCTGGGCAGCGGATTTGATTTCGACATGGTCACGCATACCGGCGCCGGCGCTTACGAATGCGGAGAGGAATCCGCGCTGATGGAATCGCTGGAAGGCAAACGCGGTTATCCGCGCATCCGTCCGCCGTTCCCTGCCGTGGTCGGCCTCTACGGTTCGCCAACGGTAATCAATAATGTGGAGACGCTTTCCTGCGCACCGGAAATTCTGCGGCGCGGCGGTGAATGGTACGCCGGACTGGGATCGCCAAAGAACGGCGGCACGCGCCTGTTCTGCATCTCGGGTCATGTCAATAAACCGGGCATATACGAATTGCCGATGGGCTTTTCGCTGCGCCAGATGATCGAGGACGTTGCCGGAGGCATGCTCAACGGCAGAAAATTGAAAGCCATCATTCCCGGCGGCAGCTCCTGCCCCTTGCTCACCGCAGACGAAATCGACGTGGCGATGGATTACGACTCGGTGGCCAAGATTGGCTCCATGCTCGGTTCCGGCGGCCTGGTAGTGATCGACGAAGATACCTGCATGGTTGATCTCGCCCGCCGCATCATGCATTTTTACGCGCACGAATCCTGCGGCTGGTGCATCCCCTGCCGCGAAGGCACAGGCTGGCTGCGCAAAATGCTCGACCGCTTCCACGATGGCGGTGCGCGAGCGGAAGATATTCCGATGGTGGCCGAACTGGCCAAAAACATGCTTGGCAAGACGTTTTGTCCGTTGGGAGACGCGGCCGCGATGCCGACCATCAGCATCGTAAAAAAGTGGAAGCACGAATTCGAACAACATCTTTCCGGCAAATGTCCGTACAAGCCGGCTGATATTATTGCGATGGCGCGCTGAGGACCCGGTCCAAATGGCAGACTCGAAAGACATCACACTGAAGATTGACGACCGCGACGTTACCGTCCCGCCGGGAACGCTGGTGATCGAAGCGGCGCGGCGCATGGGCATCGAAGTCCCATCGTTCTGCTACTTCCCCGGCCTGTCGCTACAGGCTGCTTGCCGCATGTGCCTGGTGGAAGTCGAAAAAGCGCCCAAACTGCAAACCGCGTGCACGCTCGTTGCGATGCCGGGCATGGTGGTGCGCACCGGAACCCCGCAGGTTCACGAAGCGCGCAAGGCGATGCTCGAATTCCTGCTCGCGAATCATCCTCTGGATTGCCCGGTATGCGACAAGGGCGGCGAATGTGAACTCCAGGACATGGTGTTCACCTACGGCGCGGACAAGAGCCGATTCGCCGAGGAAAAGCGCCATCAACCCGAACAGAAATGGTCGGAAGCCGTCTATTACGACGCGCCGCGCTGTATTCTGTGTTTCCGCTGCGTCCGAGTGTGCGATGAAGGCATGGACGTCAAAGCGCTCGGCGTGGGCTTCCGCGGATCGAATTCGGTGATTATCCCCAACGGCGAAGATCACCTCGATTGCGAGGAGTGCGGCAACTGCATCGACATCTGCCCGGTCGGCGCGCTCACCAGCGGCACCTATCGCTACAAGACGCGTCCCTGGGAGATGACCTACGTCTCCACCGTCTGCACGCACTGTTCGAATGGATGCAAAACGACGCTGAGCGTTCGGAACAACGAAATTCTGCGCGCCAATAATCGTGACCTCTCCGGCTTCAACAAGGATTTCCTGTGCGTGAAGGGCCGCTTCGGCTTCGACTTCACAAAGCATGCCGAGCGCGTGAAGCTCCCTCTCGTTCGACGTAATGGCAATCTTGAGCCATCCAGTTGGGAAGACGCCATCGCGGAAGCTTCGCGGCGCATAGGAGAGATTCACAGGGCGTACGGCGCGGATTCGATCGGATTCATCGGCTCGAACCGCACCACCAACGAAGAAAATTATTTGCTGGACCGGATCGCGCGCGCCAACATCGGGACCAACAATATCGATCACCATCGCACCGCCGATTACGCCAGCCTGGTCGCCGCTCTGGGCGAAAAAGCCGCTGCGTCCTCTGCCACGATGACGCAGTTGTATGAAGCCGACGCCATCTTGCTCGTAGGCGACGATCCGACCGAGCAAAATCCGCTGGTGGCCTGGCAGATTCGCACAGCTATCCGGCATCGCGGCGCTCGCCTGTACGCGATCAACTCGAAATCGATCAAGCTGCGCCGCAAGGCGAAGGAATTTGTAGAAGTGCCGGCAAATGGCGAAGCCGCTGCTGTACGCTGGCTCGCCACCGGGGAAGGCCAGCCCGATGCCTCTGCATACGAAGATCTTTCCGCGCTAAAATCCGCGCTGGAAAAGGAAAGCAACGTCGTAATCGTCTTCGGCGCGGAATTGACAGGCACCGCAGTGCGCGACCTGGTGAAATTTGGCTCTTCCCTGCCCGGCCAGACGCGCTATATGGCTCTCGGCGATTACGCGAATTCGCGCGGCGCTTCCGACATGGGCCTTCAGCCGAATCTCTTGCCCGGCTACGTCCCGGTCTCTGACGCCAAGGCGCGGGAAAAATTCGGCAAGCTGTGGGGGACGAAGCTACCAGACAAGCCGGGTCTCGACGCGCGCGGAATGCTTGTGGCCGCCGCCAGCGGCAAATTGCACGCGCTGTACGTCGTAGGCGCGAACCCGGTGAAAACATTCGCAGTGGACGCAAAGGACAAGCTCGGGAAGCTCGACCTGCTCATCGTGCAGGACCTGTTCCTCACCGAAACCGCGAAGCTTGCCGATATCGTTTTCCCCGCCGCTTCCGCCTACGAGAAGAACGGCACGATGACGAACACCGCCGGCGAACTTCAACTCGTGCGCAAAGGCGGCGACGTGATGGGCACGCGCTCGGATTACGACATTCTGCGCATCCTGTCGCACCAGCTTGCGGCGCAAAATCTGGGGCAGGCGATTCGCCTACGCAATCCCGAGGCGGCCTTCGACGAAATTCGCCAGTCGGTGGCAGGATACGGCGTGTCGATGCCGACCTTGCTCCTGGGTGAAGCTGAGAAAACGTCGCCTGTCTCGAAGCTCAACGGAAATTCGAACTTCGATGTGCCTGCGGGATCGATCTTCTCCGCGCACGATACGCTGTTCACCAGCGGCACGCTGGGCCGATACTGCGCCACAATCCTCTCTCTTCCCGAAGCAGCGGATGAGGTGGAAGCGGAGGCGCGCCCGTGAACGAATTTGCCGCTAATCATCCGCTGCTAGTCGTGGCGCTGCCGAAAATTGTGATCGTTCTCTTCGTGCTGCTCACGGCGCTTGCATATCTGACGTGGTTCGAGCGCAAAGTCGTCGCCCACATTCAATCGCGATGGGGGCCGTACCGCGTAGGGCCGCACGGCCTGCTGCAGCCTCTGGCCGATGGCGTCAAGTTCCTATTTAAAGAAGACCCCACGCCCGCAGGCGCGGATAAATTTGTATATTTTCTCGCGCCATTTCTCTCTCTCGCGTTGGCCTGTACGTCCATTGCCGTAATCCCGTTCGGCCCGAAGGAATTCTCGATCTTCGGCCAGTCAACATCGCTTTCCATCACGAATCTGAATATCGGCCTGCTCGTCCTGTTCGCGATCACGTCGATGGGCGTGTACGGAGTGGCGCTCGCGGGATGGTCGTCCAACAGCAAATATTCGCTGCTGGGCGGACTGCGCAGCTCCGCGCAGATGGTCAGCTACGAACTTTCGCTCACAATGTCCGTGGTAGGCGTCATCCTGATGGCCGGCACATTCAACCTGAGCGACATCGTCAAGTTGCAGCAGGGCTATCACTGGGGAATTGTGCCGCGCTGGAATGTAATCGCTGCGCCCTTGCCCCAGATCCTTGGTTTCTTTCTGTTTTTCACCTCGGCGATCGCGGAAACCAATCGTTCTCCGTTCGACCTGGCGGAAGCCGAACAGGAACTGGTCGGCGGATTTCACACCGAATACTCCAGCTTCAAGTTCGCGATGTTTTTCATGGCGGAATACTCCGCAATGATCACCGTGTCCTGCCTCGCCACGATCCTTTTCTTCGGCGGATGGCTCTCTCCCCTGCCAGATTCATGGGTTTGGACGCACTACATTCCCGCGGCGGCCTTCGGGCTCGCGGGCCTGGCGCTGGTCATTCACGGCGTCCGGTATCTGACGTTTTTCGGACGCATTGTCCTGCCCGGCGCGGGCGTAGCCTTGTGCGCGCTGGCTTTTCTTTGCACCCGTCCGGGCATCCCGGAACTGGTTCAAGGGCCGTTCTGGTTCCTGATGAAGGTCGCGGTCTTTATTTTTATCTACGTCTGGCTGCGCGGCACACTGCCCCGCTACCGGTACGATCAATTAATGGGCTTTGGCTGGAAGATACTTTTACCACTGTCGATTTTGAATGTGGTGATCACAAGTTTGGCGATTGTTTTGACACAACGATGAGAATAAATTTCAACGGAACGATTCGATGACGCCGCAGATTGCGGTGTTTCTGGTGCTGGCGGCAGTGGCAGTGGCCGGAGCGGTTAGCCTGATCCTCCAGCACCACCCGATTCACAGCGCGCTGTCCCTGATCGTCGTGATGGTTTCGATCGCCTGCCTGTATCTATTGCAGGGTGCGGAATTTGTCGCCGCCGTGCAGATCATCGTCTACGGCGGCGCAATCATGGTCCTCTTCATCTTTGTGATCATGCTCCTGAACGCCGGAGAAGAAGAACGCGAGAACCTGAGCCGCCTCGCAAAATTTGTTGGCGTCCCGGTGGGAATTGTTTTCCTCTGCGAGTCCGCCTATTGGATAGGCCATGCAACATCGCAAATGTCGCAGGCTTCGGCCGAGTCGGTTTCGACGCACGATCTTTCGACGCTGCTCTTCCGGGAATATACATTCCCGTTTGAGCTGACATCGTTCTTGATTTTGATTGCGCTGCTTGGCGCAATGGTTTTGGCCAAGCGCGAAGATACTGAATAAGACTTTCCATACTGGATTTTGTTTCTCTGGGGGAGATGTGGTTCCGACATCCTACTACCTGGTGCTGAGTGCAATCCTATTCGGGCTGGGCGTCATCGCGTTTATTTATAAACGCAACATCATCTCGATCTTCATGTCCATCGAGCTGATGCTCAACGCCGTGAACCTGGCTTTCGTAGCCTTCAGCCGCGCGCTCGGACAATTGCAGGGACAAGTCTTCGTTTTCTTCGTGATCGTAGTCGCGGCCGCGGAGGCAGCGGTCGGCCTGGCCATCATCATCCTGATTACGCGTAATCGGGGAACGCTCGACGTCGAACGCGTGGACTTGCTCAAACACTAATGCCGATTCTGACTCATCTCTGGATTCTGCCGCTGCTGCCGCTGCTGGGCGCCGCTGCCAACGGAATTTTTGGCGGACGCTGGCCGAAAAGCGCCGTCACGGCCGTCGCTCTTTCCTCGACGACGCTTTTGTTCCTGGCGACACTCGAAGCGGTGCGCGAATTTTTCACACTTCCGGCCGAACAGATTCCCTGGATCAAATCATACTTCACATGGATCGCCGCCGCGGGATTTCGTGCAGACTTCGCCGTGCAGGTCGATCAACTCACCGTCATCATGCTGCTGGTAGTAACCGGCGTCGGCTGGCTGATTCACATCTATTCCTCCGGCTACATGCATGACGATCCCGGATACCGCCGTTTCTTCTCCTACCTGAATCTGTTCATGTTTTTCATGCTGTTGCTGGTGCTCGCGGCGAATTATCTGGTGATGTTTGTCGGCTGGGAGGGCGTGGGCTTGTGCAGCTACCTGCTCATCGGCTTCTTCTTCCTGAAAAAGTCCGCCACCAACGCGGGCAACAAAGCATTCTGGGTAAACCGCATCGGCGACTTCGGATTCATTCTCGGTGTTCTGCTGATCCTGCGAACTTTCGGCTCGCTCGATTTCGCCACCGTGCTGCCGCGCGCCGCCGCAATGGCCGCCGACCCAGCCGGCCAGATCGGGACACTCACCGCGATCGCTCTCCTGCTGTTTGTCGGCGCGGCGGGAAAATCGGCGCAGCTTCCCTTGTACGTGTGGCTGCCGGACGCGATGGAAGGCCCCACGCCGGTCAGCGCGCTGATTCACGCCGCAACGATGGTCACCGCAGGCGTATACATGGTTGCGCGTTCGCACGCGATTTTCCTGAACGCTCCGGTCGCCATGCAGGTTGTCGCGGTGATCGGCTGCGTCACGGCGCTGTTCGCCGCCACGATAGGTCTGGTACAAACGGACATCAAAAAAGTCCTCGCCTACTCCACAGTCTCTCAACTCGGCTACATGTTCCTGGCCTGCGGCGTAGGAGCTTTCACCTCCGGCGTGTTCCACCTGATGACCCACGCGTTCTTCAAGGGCCTGCTGTTCCTTGCCGCCGGCAGCGTGATTCACGCCATGGGCGGCGAACAGGACATGCGCAAGATGGGCGGCCTGCGCAAGAAAATTCCGTGGACGTTCTGGACCATGTTCATGGGCACGCTGGCAATTGCCGGAACGCCGGGCTTTTCCGGATTCTTCAGTAAGGACGAAATTCTGGAGGCCACCCAGCGCGTCAGCACTCCTTTATGGGCTCTCGGCCTTCTGACGGCGGGCTTCACGTCGTTTTATATGTTCCGCCTGCTGTTCCTCACTTTCTTCGGCGAGCAGCGATTCGATGAGCATCACGTTCACGTGCACGAATCCCCGAAAAACATGCTGGCCCCGCTGGTGGTGCTGGCGATTCTGGCCGTTGGCGGCGGATGGATGGCCGCGCCGCACCTCTGGGGTGGCGTGAACTATTTTGAACATTTCCTCGCGCCGGTTTTTTCGACCGCTTCGGAAGCTACTACCGCCGTGGCGGAATCCTCCGGCGGCGCTGCTGAAATCGTGCAAGGGCTTTTTGGCGCGCCGGTGATCGTAGGCCTTCTCGGGTTCCTTCTCGCCTGGTGGTTGTACATTCGCAGCCCGCAAACACCGAAGAAAATTGCCCAATCGCTTTCCACGCCTTACAAGCTGCTCAGCGGAAAATATTTCGTGGATGAACTCTACGCAGCAGTCATTGTCCGTCCTTTAGTTTGGATTTCCGACAAGGTTTTGTGGCACGTCGTGGATGAAGGCGTAATCGACGGCGCGGTGAACGGCGTCGCGGATGTCTCCCGCGAAACAGGCGACCGGCTGCGCTACGCGAGCACAGGCAACATACGCACTTACGCAGCATGGATATTGATGGGAGCTGTTGTTTTCACCTCCCTGCTACTTTGGATGAAGGGCTAACGTGCAACAAACTTTTCTGCTATCGGTTCTCACCTTCCTGCCCGTGGCGGGCACGCTGGCGCTGTTGATGCTGCGCAGCGACGATCACGTATGGCTGCGCCGCCTGGCGCTGGTCACCGCCGTCTCCGAGTTCGCCATTTCCCTGCTGCTGTTGCGCGGATTCGACTCCGCAGCAACGGGCTACCAGTTCGAAGAGTTCCACGCGTGGATCCCGCAGCCGCCGATTCACTATCACCTCGGCATCGACGGCCTCAGCCTGTTCCTCGTGCTGCTCACCACGCTGCTGACGCCGATTTCGATTCTGGCGTCCTGGAAATCGATCGACCAGCGCGTTAAGGGCTTCTTCATCTGCCTGCTCGTGCTGGAAACGGGAGTTATCGGCGTTTTCGTCTCGCTGGACCTGTTCCTGTTCTTCCTGTTCTGGGAAGTGATGCTGATCCCGATGTATTTCCTGATCGGCATCTGGGGCCACGAGCGCCGCATTTACGCCGCGCTGAAATTCGTGCTCTATACAATGTTCGGCTCGATTCTGATGCTGGTGGCGATCCTGTGGCTGTACCGGCTCGCCGCTGCCGCAGGATATCCCACGCTGGACGTTGCCGAAATTCAGGGCCTGCTTTCCAACGGCACGCTGACGATTCCGCTGCGAACGGAAATGTACCTGTTCGGCGCGTTTTTCCTCGCGTTCGCCATTAAGGTGCCGCTGATTCCGTTTCACACCTGGCTGCCGGACGCGCACACCGAGGCCCCCACGGCCGGCTCGGTGATGCTTGCAGGCGTGCTGCTGAAAATGGGCACATACGGCATGCTGCGCTTCTGCCTGCCGCTGTTCCCTGAAGCAGCGCATCGGTTCGCGCCCGCCATTGCCGTGCTGGCAATCGTCGGAATTATCTACGGCGCGCTCGTAGCCATGGTGCAGGTGGACCTGAAGCGTCTCGTCGCATACTCGTCGGTCAGCCACCTCGGCTTCGTCGTCCTGGGCATCTTCGCGTTTCATGCCTTATCGATTCAGGGCGCGGTCTATCAAATGCTGGCGCACGGTATCTCGACCGGCATGCTCTTCCTCGGCGTTGGCATGCTCTACGACCGCCGCCACACGCACCTGATCAAGGAGTTTGGCGGCCTGGCGACTCCCATGCCTATCCTCGCCGCGCTCTATCTATTTGCGTGCTTTGCTTCCGCGGGCCTGCCCTTGCTCAACGGTTTTGTCGGCGAATTCCTGATCCTTGCAGGGACATTCCAGAAACATGCAGCCTGGGCATCGTGGGCCGCTCTGGGAGTGATTTTCTCAGCCGTGTATTTGCTGTGGTCCTACCAGCGCGTGTATTTCGGCGAGATCACACAGGACAAGAACTCCGCGCTGCCGGACGCGAGTGTAAGGGAACGCTCGATTATGTTCCTGATGGCCGTGATTGTTCTGTGGATGGGCATCGGCTCCCCGTTCTTTACGCGCCGCACCGAAGCATCCGCGCAGAACGTTTTGCAATTGATGCAGCGCCCGCAAGCATATAACGCGGGAGTTATTCGCAATCCCGAAATAAATAACATCGACGTGAATCCGGTGAAATCGAAATAAATGCATCCTCCCCTCCAAGACCTATACAGAATCGCGCCGGAGATCGTGCTGTGCGTTTTCGGCATGCTGGTAATGTTCCTTGCCCCGATCGTGCCGAAGGCGCGCCACGGCGTGCTGTCCACCATCGCGCTGATCGGCGCGGCACTCTCCCTGGTTGCGACGCGCTTTCCCGTCGTGTACTACGGCGTGGCCTATTCCGGGCTGATCCGCGCCGATGCATTCAGCCTGTTCGTTCACTGGATTGTCGGCGGCGTGGCGTTCCTCGTCATTTTCGGCTCGACCGGTTACCTGAAGCGCGAGGACCTCGACGCCGGCGAGTTCTGCGCACTGATCTTGTTTGCCACCGCCGGAATGGGCGTCATGGCAGGCGCACAGGAACTCCTGACCGCTTTCATCGGTCTGGAGATGAGTTCCATCGCGTCTTACATCCTGGCAAGTTACCGTCGCGATTCGCCGCGTTCGAACGAAGCCGCCATGAAGTATTTCCTGCTGGGCTCTTTTGCGACGGCCTTCTTTCTCTACGGCATCGCCCTCACCTACGGAGCCACCGGCACCACGCACCTGGACCTGATGACGCAAACCGGAGCGCAGCCCGTAGGCACGCTGCTGAAGATGGGCTTGGGCTTAATTCTAGTCGGGCTGGCATTTAAGGTTGCCTCTGCGCCGTTCCACCTGTGGGCGCCGGACGTTTACGAAGGCGCGCCTGCGCCGGTCACCGCGCTGCTCTCCACAGGCCCGAAGGCTGCCGCGTTCGCCCTGGCCATGCGTATCCTGGCCGATGTAGGAGCCGCCGGCTCAGTATGGTTCTGGGCGCTGTGGGTCGCCGCCGTGTTCAGCATGTTCGTGGGCAACCTGGGCGCAATCGTTCAGACCAGCTTCAAGCGCATGCTGGCGTATAGCTCCATCGCGCATGCGGGATACATCCTTGCAGCTTTGGCCGCAGCAGCCGCAACCGATCATCCGGAAGCCGGGATCGCCGCAGCCCTGTTCTATCTGGTGAGCTATGCGCTGGTGAAACTTGGACTATTCCTGATCGCCGCCCATTTGGGCGGCCCCGGCGAACGCCACGTGGACATCGAAGATTTTACAGGCCTGGCCCATCGCCAGCCGGCCGTCGCAGCGTGTCTCTCGCTGTTTCTGCTCTCGCTGCTGGGATTGCCGGTAACGGCAGGCTTCCTCGGAAAATTCTACATCTTCAATGCGGACTTGGATTCCAACCTGATCTGGCTCGCTGTCCTACTGGGCCTGAACAGCGTCATCGCCGCCTACTACTACCTGCGCGTAATCGTCGCAATGTACATGCGCGAACCAAAGCAGGAAATCGCCGCCGAGCCGGTTCCGTGGACACTCTCCGTAGTCCTATGGATTGCCGCCGTAGGCACGATCTACGCAGGCCTATTCCCCGCCCGCATCATAAGTTTCGCCGCAAAAGCAGCGTTGGACATCAAGTAGAACAGGTTTCAACCTGTTTTCTTTTGGTTTTGTTTTTGTTCTTTCCCGTCTAATACACATTTCAGCCCTAACCCAAAACCAACCCCGAACGGACTGAACAGGCTGCGGAAAAAGTCGCCTTGGTATCACTCTGTCATTCCGAGGCGTGCCTTTCGCCGAGGAATCTCTCTTTCTTTTCCACCAGTTAAAACCGCGGAGAGATTCCTCGGCGAAAGGCACGCCTCGGAATGACAACAGTTTTCATTTTTTCCGCAAGCTGTGAAGCCTGTTCTACCAAAAGCAAAAGCCCGGAACCTCGCGGCTCCGGGCCTCTCCTAAATCCAATCTTCGCGAATCCTTAGGCCACTTTCGCGAAAATGATCACCAGCGTCAGCAGCGCCAGCGTCTCGATGAACACCAGACCGAGAATCATCGCCGCGCGGATCGCCCCAGAAGCTCCCGGATTACGCGCCATGCCTTCGCAGGCTGCGGACGCCACGCGCGACTGCGCGAGTGCGCCGCCGAACGCCGCGAGGGCCATACCGAACGCCGCCGAGATTGCCACCCAGTTCGTGCCGATCATCATCGGGGTTGCCGAGGTCTGCGCGAACACCGCAGGACTCGCGATCAACGCACCAGCCAGAGCGCCTACCGTATAGAGTACTTTTCTCATTGTGTTTCCTCCTATCAAGTTACCGCCAAGAGGTGGTTTCCAGATCTGCGCACTGCAACTGGACTCACTTTGGAGCGGCTTTGCAGCCATAATGCCGGTATGAAAGTAAGCTCTAGTGCTCGTCCGCCGTCGCGATGCCGATGTAAATGGAAGGCAACAGCGTGAAAACATACGTCTGAATGATCGCCACAAAAATGTGCAGCCCGATAAAGGCAACCGGAATCACAGCAGGGAAAATTCCCAGGAACACGCCCAGCGCAGGATTCTTCTCCCACCCCCAGATGGAGGGTCCGACCAGAAGCCCGAGGAAAATCACGTAGAGCAGATCGCTGGCAAAAATGTTGGCCCAAAGACGAACCGTCAGCGAAAGCATGCGCGCGCAGGTGCTGATGATCTCGACAGGAAACAGAAGAATGCCGAGCAGGCCGTCGCCGAAATTCTTGGGCGAACCGGCAAAGGTAAGCAGATAGTGGCCGACGCCATGATGCCGGAATCCGTGAAAGTTGAAATAAAGGAAGATCACGATCGCGCAGCCCAGGGGCACGGACTTTTCCGCCGTGGGCGCGGAAAACAGCGGAAAAACGCTAAGCAGGTTGGCTAGCAGGATAAACACCGCTACCGAGCCGACCATCGCGGTATATTTGCCCTTCTTGTCGTGCGCATTCTCGATCAGCAAATCGCGGATACCGAATCCCAGCGGATTGGTGAAAAGCATTTCAGCGATCTGCTGCGCGCCACCGGGGTTATCCACGGAGAGGCGCGGCTTCAGCCAGAGCGATCCAATCGCTCCAATCAAAAACACGACCATCGACATCACAACGTATTCAGG
>Ga0265320_10000457_pt1 | contig 32028 bp, 22 predicted proteins | sample 4827metaG_FD_202087 | JGI IMG/M metagenome (GOLD analysis project Ga0265320, IMG submission 202087) | Rhizosphere microbial communities from Carex aquatilis grown in University of Washington, Seatle, WA, United States - 4-8-27 metaG | ecosystem: Host-associated > Plants > Roots > Rhizosphere >... | reverse complement strand
TGCGTGAAGCCGCGAAGCGCGCAATCGATCAATTCGGTACGAGCATGACCGGCTCGCGACTCGTGAACGGCTCGATGAAGCTGCACAACGAGTTCGAAGAGAAGCTCGCGGCGTTCTTCGGCAAGGAATCGGCGCTGGTGTTCACCACCGGCTACCAGGTGAACATCGCGACCTGTTCGGCGCTGCTCTCCAACAAGCGCAGCGTCGCGGTCATCGACCGCAACGTGCACGCGTCGCTCTACGACGGCGTGCGACTCGGCCAAGCGTCGGGAGCGCGCCTGGTTCGCTACAAGCACTCGGACGCGGAATCACTCGACGCCGCCCTCACGAAGGTCGACGCCGGCGAAGGCGCACTGGTCATCACCGACGGCGTGTTCAGCGCCGAAGGCGAGATCGCACGGCTCGACGAGATCGTGCCGGTGGTGAAGAAGCACGGCGCGCGCCTCTTCGTCGACGACGCGCACGCGCTCGGCGTGATCGGCCCCGGCGGTCGCGGCACCGCGTATCACTTCGGGCTCGAGGACCAGGTCGATCTCATCAGCGGCACGTTCTCGAAGTCGATGGCCAGCATCGGCGGGTGGCTCGTCGGTGAGCGCAAGGTGCTCGACTACATCCAGCACTTCGCTCCGAGCTTCATGTTCGCGGCGAGCGCTGCGCCGCCCAACGTCGCAGCGGCGATGGCGGCCTTCGACGTCATGCGCGAAGAACCCTGGCGCCTCACGAAACTCGCCGAGAACTTCACGTACATGCGGACCGAGCTCGCGAAGATGGGCTTCGAGCTCGGGCGCACCGAAACCGCGGTGATCCCGATCTACATCCGGCAAGATCTCCGCACTCTGATGATGTGGAAAGAGCTCCTGGAAGAGCACGGCGTGTACACCAATCCGTTCATCTCGCCGGGAGTGCCGCCCAAGCACGCCATGCTCCGCACGAGCTACATGGCGAGTCACGAGCGCCATCACCTCGATCGCGGGCTCGAGGCGTTCTACAAAGCCGGCAAGAAGTTCGGCGTGATCTGAGTCGCCGAGCGATTGACGCCCCGTCGAGAGTACGGGTACCAATCGCGCCCATGACCGTCCAAGTGAAGGAGACGCCGATCGGCGGAAACCTGCGCGATTTTCTCGACGTCGTCGACTACGTCTATCGCGAAGATCCGGCCTACGTGCGGCCCCTGGACATGATGGTCAAGGAGCAGCTCAGCACGAAAAACCCCTTCTTCGAGCACGGTGAAGGCACGACGTTCACGGCATACCGGAATGGGTGGTGCGTCGGACGCTGTACGGCGCAAGTCGACCGCTTGCACCTCGATCGCTACAAGGACGACGTCGGCTTCTTCGGGTTCTTCGATACCATCGACGACCAGGAAGTGGCGACCGCGCTGATCCAGGCGGCGCGCGCGTGGCTGAAAGGTCGCGGGATGAAGAAGATCCGCGGCCCACTGTCGCTCTGCATCAACGAAGAGCTCGGCTGTCTCATCGAGGGCTTCGAGACGCCGCCGATGTTCATGATGCCGCACCATCGCCCGTATCAAGGCGGGCTCATCGCCCAATCGGGGCTCCCGAAGCTCAAGGACTTTTATGCCTGGCGCTACGAGGTCGGAAAGATCCCCGAACGCGCCGCCAAGGCAACGCGTGAAATCGAGCAGCTCCCCGAGGTGACGGCGCGCCACATCGACATGAAGAACCTCGAGCGCGACGTTCGCCTCGTGATGGAGGTGTTCAACGACGCCTGGAGCGACAACTGGGGCTTCGTGCCGCTCACCGAGAGCGAGCTTCGGAAGATGGCCAAGGACTTCAAGCTCATCATCGATCCGGCGATCACCTACATCGCGTACGTCGACGGGGAGCCCGCCGCCGTCGCGCTCGCGCTGCCGAACTTGAACGAGGTCATCCGCGATCTCGGCGGTAGCCTCTTCCCGACCGGCATCGCGAAGCTCGTCTATCGCTTGAAGGTCGAGGGCACCAAATCGGCGCGGCTCGTGATCCTCGGCATCAAGAAGAAGTACCGGCTCCAGCGCAAGTACGCGGGGCTCAGCATCTATCTCTATTCGAAGATGAACGACGCCGGCCGTGAGGCGGGGTATCGCTGGGGCGAATTGTCCTGGACGCTGGAGGACAATGGCCCGGTGAACGTGGGGATCAAGTTCATGGGTGGGAAGATCTACAAGAAGTATCGCGTCTACGAAGCGGCGCTCTAACGCGGCTGACGCGCCACGGGCCCCGAGGATCTGGCCGGCGCGAGCCTGTGGCTGTAGTGTGAGGCTCTCCCGGTCCGTGCTCGTCCCGGGCTCGGTCGGGACCGAGGGCCCATGAGAAGACAGGCGAGTTCGCTCATCGCGGCGGGTTTCTCTTCGCTATTGGCCGGCTTGGCGTGCTCGTCGGGCGATCCGACGGACCGAGCCGCAGCGCTCGCCCACGAGCCTGGGAGCGGCGCCCGAGTCGCGGCTTCGGACGGCGCGAGCGCCACGACGGCCGCCCGCGCGCTCCTCGCGCGCTACGGCGGCCCGAACGGCGTCTTTGCCGCGGACCTGGGTGCGGTCAGCGCAGGCGGGACGGCCGAGCCGAACGCGGCGTCGGCGGACCCGTCGAACCGGTCGACGGACGTCGCGACCGTCGAGCTTCCGGCTCGAGCCGACTTACCCGCGACGTTGCGCGACGTCGCGAGCGGCGTTTCGCTCCGCTTCGCCCTCGCAGGGAGCGGGCCAGTTCCGTCCACTCGAGTGGACACATGGACGATCTACCGTGCGGCGGGTCCGAGCGCGAGCCACGTCGTGCATCGAGCCATCGAGGGCGGCACCGAAGATCTCGTGCTCTTCGAGGCTCGCCCGGCGGCCGAGCACGTCGAGTACTCGCTCGACGTCGCGAACGTCGCGGGGCTCCGTCTCGTCTCGGGCGTGCTCGAATTCGTGGACGCCCACGGCGTGCCCCGGCTCAGGATGAGCGCGCCGTACGCCGTGGACGCGAACGGCGTGCGGCGCGACGCGACCGTCACCGTCGACGACTGTGCGGTCGATCGCGACCCCTCGGCGCCGTGGAATCGCGCGGTGGTCGCGCCGGGGCGAGCGTCGTGCACGGTGCGGCTCGACTTCTCCGACGCCGGCCGACCCATCGCGTATCCGCTGCTCGTCGACCCCACGTGGACCTCGACGTCGAACACGATGACGATGGCCCGCCGCGCGCACACCGCGACGTTGCTCGGTGACGGAACCGTCCTCGTCGCGGGCGGCGAGCACCCGACCGGTACCAACACGACGTACCTGAAAAACGTCGACCTGTTCGACCCCACGACGAACACGTTCGCCGCTACCGGCTCGATGACGGCAGCGCGCTCGCATCACGCGGCGGCGTCGCTCAGCGACGGAACCGTGCTCGTCGCGGGCGGGCTCAACACGACGGGCGCCCTCGCGTCGAGCGAGGTGTTCGATCCGAAAGCGGGGACGTGGAAGGCGCTCGGGCCGCTCAAGGCCGCGCGGGCCGACACTCAGGCGGTGCTCCTCGCCTCGGGTCAGGTGCTCGTCGCGGGCGGCGTGGACCCGGCGCAGCAAAACCCGATCTTGAACAGCGCCGAGCACTTCGACCCGACCTTGGGCACCTGGACGCTCACCACGACGATGCAATTTCGTCGGACGGGCCACCTTCTGACGACGTTGCCGACGGGACAGGCCGTGGCGATCGGCGGGCTCGAAGTGACGGCGACCGCGGACACGTCTTCGTCGGAGAGCTACGACGCGACGAAGAACGCCTGGACGCTCGGCCCGAGCATGACGGCCTCGCGGCACTACCTCGCGGGAGCGACCTTTCCGGACGGCGACATCCTCGTCGCCGGCGGCTTCGACGAGGCGACCGCGAAGAACCTCGCCAGCGCCGAGCTGCTCGCCAAAGGCGCGAGCGCCTGGGCAACGGCGGGGACGCTCGCGACGGCCAGGGCGCATCACACGCTCACGGCGCTCTCGGCGGATGCCGCCGTGGCGACGGGCGGCGTGACGTTGCAGAACGACGCGACGGTCACGACCTATTTGAAGAGCGCGGAGCTCTACGTCGCGGCGACGAAGAGCTGGGTCGCTCTGCCCGATTTGAAGACGGCGCGCGCGTACCACACCGCGACCGCGCTGAACGACGGACGATTGCTCCTCACCGGCGGCGACGGTCCGACGGGGACCGCGACCACCGCGGAGTTTTTGGCGCTCGACGCGCTCGGCGCGGCGTGCACGGCGGATGCGACGTGCGCGTCCGGACATTGCGCGGACGGCGTGTGCTGCAGCACCGATTGCACCACGAGCTGCAACGCCTGCACGAAGGCGGCGACCGGCGAAGCGGACGGAACGTGCGCACTCGTCCTCGCCGGGAAAGACCCCCGAAACGACTGCACGGACGACGGTTCGCCGAGCTGCGGCAATGACGGCTTCTGCGACGGCGCCGGCAAGTGCGAAAAATATGCGGCGAAGCCGTGCACGCCGAGCGCGTGCGCCGCCGACGCGGATTGCGCGAGTGGCGCGTGCGCCGACGGCATCTGTTGCGACGGAGCCTGCACCGACACGTGCAAGGCGTGCACCGCCGCGAAAAAGGGCTCGGGCACGGACGGCACCTGCGGCCCCGTCGCCAAGGGCACCGACCCCGACGCCGAGTGCCCGAAGGAAGGGACCGGAGTGTGCGCCGGAGACGCGCTCTGCGACGGCGCGGGCGCCTGTCAGGTGCCGGCGTTCGGGAAAGCTTGCGCGACGGCGACCTGTGCAGACGCCGTCACGCTCGCGGCGGCGGCAACCTGCGACGCTTCCGGCAAGTGCACGCCCGCGACGACGAGCTGCATCCCCTATCGGTGCAGCGCCGCAGCCTGCACGACGACGTGCAAAGCGGACGCGGACTGCGCACCGAACGCCCATTGCGCGGGCGGCGCCTGCTCGCTTCAGGGAAACGGCACCGCGTGCAAGACGGCCGCGCAGTGTACGTCGGGGTTTTGCACCGACGGCTTTTGCTGCGACGTCGCCTGCGACGGCCAGTGCGAGGCGTGCGACATCAAAGGGGTCGAAGGTACCTGCACGGCGGCCACCGATCCGCCGCACGGAACGCGGGCGGCCTGCAACGGAACCGGCACCTGCGCGGGCACCTGCAACGGTTCGGATCGCACCCGATGCTCCTACCCGACGGAAAACGTGTCGTGCGGGCCGCCCGGATGTGAAAACGGAAGCAACGTCACGCAAGGATGTGACGGCATCGGGTCGTGCTCGCTCATCGTCGGGAAATCGTGCTCGCCGTACACCTGCGCCGGAGCGAGCGGCGATGCCGGCGACGCCGGCGCTGCCACGAGTTGCGCCACGACGTGCGCGGGCGACCAGGACTGCGCCGCCGGCTTCACGTGCAACGCGGACGGCGTTTGTTTTCCGGCGGGGGGAACGGTGTGCAAAGGCGATGGGGTCGTCGAGCGCGCCGACGGCGGCACGACGAGTTGCGGCGCCTATCCGTGCACGAACGGCGCCTGTGGCACGTCGTGCGCGACGTCCGCTGATTGCGCGAAGGGCGCGAGCTGTTCGCACGCGGCGTGCACCCTGCCGAAAAATGGAAGCAGCAGCGGGTGCGGTTGCCGTCTCGCGAGCTCGGGCGGCTCCGGGAGCCGTCCCAACCCCGGTGCGGGGATGGCCGGGCTAATCACGCTGCTCGGCCTCGCTTTACGCCGAGTCCGGAGACGAAACGGAGCTCCGGAGTGGTCCCTTGGTCCGAGGAGACATCGATCATGACGCTCAGCGCTTACGAAACCACGAATCACTTCGTCGCCCAGGGGCTCAGCGCACTCCGGCTCGAGCCGCAGTATCGAACCTTGCTGCTCACGCCGTCGCGAGAAGTGCGCGTGGAACTGAACATCACGAAGGACGACGGGACGCTCGCGAACTTCATCGGGTACCGCGTGCAGCACGACGACTCGCGCGGGCCGTTCAAGGGAGGCCTTCGCTACCACCCCTCGGTGGAAATCGACGAGGTGCGGTCGCTCGCGAGCTTGATGACCTGGAAGACCGCGGTCGTCGGGGTGCCGTTCGGCGGCGCGAAGGGCGGCATTCAGGTCGACCCCACCAAGCTCACGCCGCGCGAGCTCCAGCGGCTCACCCGCCGCTTCGTCGACGCCATCGGCAACGTGATCGGTCCGCATACCGACATTCCGGCGCCGGACGTGAACACGAACGCGCAGGTGATGAGCTGGATCTTCGACCAATACAGCCGTCGCTTCGGCTACAGCCCGGCGGTCGTCACCGGAAAACCGGTGGGGCTCCACGGTTCGCTCGGACGCGACGCGGCGACGGGCCGAGGTTGCCTCTTCGCGATTCGCGAAGTGCTTCGCCGGGACGGCAAGAGCCTCGCGAACACCCGCTTCGCGATTCAAGGATTCGGCAACGTCGGCGGCTTTCTCGCGAAGCTATTGTACGAGCAGGGCGCGCGGATCCTCGCGGTGAGCGACGCCTTCGGCGGCGCCTTCAACGGCGACGGCCTCGACGTGCCGCGGCTCGCCGCGCACGCGGCGGCGACGAACAGCGTCGTCGGGTTCGATGGCGCGAAACCGATCACCAATGACGAGCTTCTGGCCGTCGAGTGCGACGTGCTCGTGCCGGCCGCGCTCGGGCACGTGTTGACGGAAGCGACGGCCAAGACCGTTCGCGCGAAATACGTCCTCGAAGGGGCGAACGGGCCGTGCACCGTCGAGGGAGACGGCATCCTCGAGGAGCGCGGGATCGTTTGCGTGCCCGACATTCTCGCGAACGCGGGCGGCGTCACCGTCAGCTACTTCGAGTGGACCCAGAACGTGCAGCAGCTGTCGTGGTCGGAAGAAGACGTGAATCAGAAGCTCGAGCGGTACATGGTCGCCGCGCACGACGCCGTCGAAAAAACACGCCGCGAATTTTCGTGCTCGCTCCGCACGGCAGCGTTCATCCTCGCGATCGATCGCGTGAAAAAAGCGACGGACGCCCGCGGCCTCGACTGAAACCCGCCGCCTCCCGTGTGGCGTGCGACCAGTGGCCTTGACAGAGCCGCGATGCGGCGACGACGGTGCCACCAATCCTCACGCCGTTTGCGGAGTCGAGAACGCGGGCGGGCCTCCGGGCGGGGCGCGCGCTAAAACCGCGCGGGATTCGGGCGGAAGGCGCCGAGCGGACGCGGGGTGGGAACTTGGCGCGTGCCGGACATTCGAAAGCCGCGCGCTGGATCGTCGAGGAGCCGTCTGAGCTCGTCGTTGTCGCGACGGAGCTCTTGCATCTGCAGGGATACGCGCACCAGCGCGACGCCGAGGAACGCCAGCACGGCGTAAAGCGGTCCGCCGAGTGCCCAAGCGCCGAGCGCCGCTGCCCAATTGAACATCACACCGTTGAGATGGCTCACGGTATGAATTGAACGCCACTTCGCTCGATTCGGCCAACGAATCCGACGCGTTCGGAACGCAAGTGTGGGCGCGCGCGCACATCGACACACGCCGTCGCCGAACACCCCGCGCGACTGTCACACTGGTCGCAAACTCGATCACCCGTCGGCGACGACTCTGTTTCGACCGGCGCCCTTGGCGATGTAGAGACGCCGATCGGCGACGGCGATCAAGGTCTCGGCGTCGCGCTGCTCGATGCAGTCGACCGACGCGCATCCCATGCTGACCGTCGCTTCGATCACTTCGCCGCCGCTCTCGGTGGGCGCCTCGACGATGTATTGCCGGAGTCGCTCGGCGGCACGCTCGGCGCCGCGCAGCGAGACGCCGCGCAAGAGCACGATGAATTCTTCGCCGCCGTAGCGGGCGAACACGTCTTCCACCCGAAGGTGCTTTCGCGTCGTGGCGGCGAGATTGCGGAGCACGTCGTCGCCGGCTTGATGGCCGTACGTGTCGTTGATCTTCTTGAACTGGTCCACGTCGTACATGACGATCGATGCCTGGGCGGCGTGACGGCTCGCGTAAGAAACCTCGCCGGAGAGCCGTTCGACGAAAAAGTGACGGTTGTAGGCGCCGGTGAGCCCGTCGCGAACGCTCGTCTCGTAGAGCTGACGGAGGATTTTCTCCTGGTTTTCGTCGGTGATCGAGAAGCGAAAGCAGACGCTGGGACCGAACTGCAGGACAGCCCCCTCGAAGAGCGTCCGCGCATCGACGCGCTGCCCATTGACGTAGGAGCCGTTGCTCGACCCCAGGTCTTCGACGACGTAAACCCCCTCGTAATAGTAGACGCGAGCGTGGACTCGGCTGAGCCCGTCGTCGTCCACGACGATGGTGTTGTCGGGGTGCCGGCCGATGCGCGCTTCCGGCCCGTCGAGCGACGTGACCTGACCGGCGTGCACCGAGTCCATCCGGACGAGGACGGCGCGCTTGCGGAGATTGGGCGGCCGGAGCGAGAACGCCTCGTTGACCAGCGTCTTCTGCTCTTGTCGGGGCGGCTGGTAGCTCGACCGGGACGACGGCTCGATCGAATCGAGATGCGGCCGTTCGCTCTTCACGTCATGAACATCGCAAAAGTTGGGGTCGCTGACTAGTACGGCTGGTGACGAAGTTCGCCGGGCGCTTGCCTTTTGTGACGCCGATCAACGGGACCGTCGAAGGCCGGTCGCTGCATGAAACCCGGCCGAACTCGGCGCGCCTCCGGAGCGAGCTCCGCTAATTGCCCCGAGAGTGCCGCAGATCCGGCGACTCCAAAAACGGTTACCCACCGCCTCAACATTTCGACCGTTCGCCCCACGTCGACGACGCGGGCGACGTGAATGTTGCGACCCGGAGGCGGAATCACGGCAATGCCCCCGTCGCGAGCGACCCCGACGCAGCCGGCACCTGCCGGAAGGACCGACGCCGCCACGGTCATCGCGTCACGATATCGCGCTGCGGCAACGCCCACGTCTTCCGGAATTCGTCCACGTGGGACCCGGAGCTCCGCCTCGGCCAAAGCCGCCGCGAGCGAAGTGGCGAAACGCTCGGTCTCGACCTCCGAACCGACGACCAGGACGGCGCGCGGACTGAGACAGCCGAACTGGTCGAACGGAACCACGTCGCTCGTCACGGCGCGCGCGAGGCGGTCGAGCTCGGCGCCGGGTACGTCCGGAGGGAGCTCGAGCACGCAAATCCCCATGCCGGTGCCGTGCGGCTCGAACCGCACGCCGTCGGGAAGGGCGCTCCGGACCGCTCCGAGCGCCTCGTCCGAGCCGTACGCAAACACGACGTCGCTCGGGCTCGCGTCGAGCTGGTCGACGATGCGAAACAACCCAGGCGCCGCGCGCGCGAGCAGGTGGGACATCGCCGGATCGCGTCGTGACGGCTTGACGAATACCGACACCGAGCTCGCGAGACCGAGGGCGATCGCGCGGTGCGCCGCGACGAAGACGCTCGCGCTGAGCACGACGTGAGCACGCGACGCGGGCGTCACCGACGAGGCGAGTCGTTCGAGGTCGTCCTCCGACGGGTGCGTTTCGAGGCACTCCGCGAGGGCGAGCTCCACTCCTTCTGGACTCAGGCCGGTCGAAGCGACGAGCAGCGGGCGCGCTTCACGCCCGAGTTCGTCGTTGGGGTCGGCGATGCGCCGAGCGGCTCGAACGAGCGCGCGGACTCGTTCCTTCGCGCGAGACCGTTCGGTCACGACGCGACCGGACCCGGCGAGAGCGCCATCTCTTCGATGGCCAGCGAACAGCCGCGGAGCGGCGCTCCCTGGCGGCGGCCCACGAGCTCGATGCCGTCGCCGCGACGACGCACGAGATCCTCGGTGAGGATCGCGAGTGGAAAATCGACGTTGCCGAGATCGACGAAACGAGCGATGCCGACGTCCCCGAGCGCGACGGGCGCGAGCGTCGCGGGATCGACCGGCGTGACCTCGAGCCAGGGCGGCGCGACGTAAACGTTGCGCGCACTGCGGAGGGCACCACCGGGAAGCGTGCCTTCGTAAAGCTGACTCGCGAGCTCGGTCATGCCGTATTCGCCGACGACGTGAGCTTCCGGCACGCCGAACGCGCGGGCGGTGGCCCGGGTGAGCTCCGACGGCTCGATCGTCCGCGTGCGTCCTTTGAGTCCGCCGGTGGACATGACGACGGTGCGCGTCGGGGCTTCCTCCCCGAGCGTCGCGCCGTCGAGCGCGTCGAGGAGAGCCACCAGCGCGAAGCCCGTCGCGAGGACGACGAACGGCTCGTTGCGTTCCGAGGCGATGCGCGCCGCGCGCCGGAGCCCCGCGAGGTGAACCCCGTCGTCGCCGAAGAGCCAGCGCTCGGGCGCGTTCACGTCGAAGACCCCTTCGCCGCCGAGCGCGCGGCCGTCGAACTCGTCCATGAAGGCGGCCATCATGAACCCGAGCGACGACGTCGGTGTCGCTCCCGGCGCCGGCGCGAGCGCGACGACGACGGCGGGGCCGTCCCACGCCGAAAACAACGCGCGACGTCCCATCGCGAGACAGAGCGCGCGATACGTCTCCGTGGTTCGCATGGCGTGGACGCCGGGCGCGCCGCTCGTGGTGCCGCTGGTCCGGAAGCGAACCACGTCGAGTTCCGGCGGATGCGCCGCGATACGCGCGAGACGAAACGCGTCGACGGGGACCGCCGGGATCATGTCCGGCGCGAGTGACGCCCTCGCCGAAGCTTCGATGAGCCGTCGCACCCCGGGGATGTAGCGCATCTGATGGCGCACGATGTCCGTCGCGATCGCGTCGAACGACTCCGGCGCGGCGATCCGGCGGTCCCACGCTCGCGCCAACGCCTGCACGCGAGCGTGCAGCGCGTCCGATTCACGGAGGAGATCCATGGCCTTCTGCGCGCGCAGTGTCGCCGTGTTCGGTCGCCCCGTGCTCGTTCGCTTCCATGACGCGGAGCACGTTCTCGCCGAGCACCTTTTTCACGTCGTCCGGGCTCCATCCGCGACGCACGAGCTCGTGCGTGACGTACGGAAATTGCGACACGTCGTCGAGTCCGGCGGGGCCGATGGGAATGCCGTCGAAGTCGCTGCCGAGACAGACGTGGTCGACGCCGGCCACCTTCGTGATGTGCTCGATGTGATCGATGACCACGCTGGCGGGGACCGGCGGCACTTTGCGTGCGAGCTCGCGAAATTGCGCCCAGAGCGCAAGTTGCGCCGCTTTGGTGTCGGCGCCGTGTTCCTTGATGACCTTGACGGGATCGAACCCCGCTTCCTTCTGCACGGCCTCGGACGCTTCGTGCCAGTGCGCGTCCAGAAACTCGGGGCCGAAGTTCACGCAGACCGCGCCGCCGTTCGCGGCGACCGCGCGCAGCATGTCGTCGGTCATGTTGCGTGGACGGTCCGCGAGCGCGCGCGACGACGAATGCGACGCGATGACCGGCAACCTGGACGCCTTCACCGCATCGAAGAACGTGGCGTCGGACACGTGCGAAATATCCACCATCATGCCGAGCGCGTTCATCTCCTTGACGACGCGTCGTCCGAACGGGGTGAGCCCCTTCGTCTTGCCGGCGTCTCCGGAGCTTCCACCGAGGCGGTTCGAATTCGACCACGTGAGCGTCATGTAACGCGCGCCACGTTGGAAAAACTCCTTCAGACGCCCGATGAGTTTGTCGTCGGTGCCTTCGCCGAGAGAATGTCCGCCCTCGACGCCGATGAGGAACACGGTTTTCCCCTGTGCAGCGCCGGCGCGCACCCCGGCGGCCGTGGTCGCCAGCACCGTCGTGTCGGTGTGATGCGACAGAAACGCGTCGATTGCGTCGAACTCGGCGATGGAATGCGTGTACGCAGCGTCCTTGGGAAACAGCTGCGGCGGCACCCAGACGGAGAGAAACTCCGCGTCGAGCCCGCCCTCGACCATCCGCGGCACGTCGGTTTGCCCCTCGGTCTGGCGCACACCGAGATCGGTGCCTTCGTTGACCAGCCGTTGCGTGACGTCGTCGTGCGTGTCGATGACGATCGCCGAACGGTGGAGCGCGTCGACCGGATCCACGGTGGGAGCGGCGCTCGAGACGGGTGCCGCGGGCGTGCTCGGCGGCGCTGCGGGCGCGGGAGCAGTGCTCGCGCTGAGCGACGGGGGCGGCTCGCCTCCCGACGGTATCGAGCACGCTTCGACGCCGTTGTTGCCGGCGCAGCCCGCGGCAAAGACAGCGACCATCGCCACCGCGATCGGCTTGACCATCCGGTTTTCGTAGCAAAGACCGGACGCCGCGACGATCTGAAACGCCCGCGCGCTTTAGGCAATCAACCCGAACGGATTGAGCGGTAACCTCGGAAGTACGCTCGGTTTCAGGGCGACGCACGCTCGCATGCAGACTCGCGTTTCCGACCCTGCCGAAGACAGGCGCCCGCGCTCGGGGCGTCGAATCGACGCCCTCGACGCGCTTCGTGGTCTCGTGATGGTGCTCATGGCCGTCGATCACAGCTCGGGCGAGTTCAACCGCGGCCGGCTCTTCTCCGACAGCGCGGCGTTCTACCACCCCCACGATCCGCTCCCCGCCGCACAGTTCATGACCCGGTGGATCACGCACCTCTGCGCGCCCACGTTCGTCTTTCTCGCGGGCACGTCGCTCTCGCTCAGCATCGCGCGGCGCGTCGCGTCCGGCGAGCGCGCGCTGTCCATCGACTGGCAGCTGTTTTCGCGCGGCGCGGTGATCGCCGGGTTCGAGCTCTGGGTGTCCTTCTTCTGGATGCCTCCGGGGCACTACCTGTTTCAGGTCCTGTATGCGATCGGCACGTGTTTCATCCTGATGGTTCCGCTCCGGCGGCTTCCGACCACGGCGATGGTCGCATTGGGCGCGTTCCTCGGCGTCTTCGGCGAGGCCCTGGTCGGCGCGGTCTACGTCCCTCCGCCCGGGACGACGCCGCTCCTCGGGGCACTGCTCCTCGTGCCGGGTGACCACGGCGCGTTGATCATCGGGTACCCGACTCTGTTCTGGCTCTCTCCGATGCTCCTCGGCTGGGGTTTCGGGCGCTACTTGCTCGCGAATCCGCCGCCCGGTGCGGTGATGCGTCGCCTCGTCGTCGGGGGCGCTCTGTCGCTCGCGCTGTTCGTCGCCGTTCGCGGCGAGGACGCCTACGGCAACATGCGCCTCCTCCGCGACGACGCGAGCGTCGTGCAATGGCTTCACGTGAGCAAATATCCGCCGAGCCTCACTTACATGACGCTCGAGCTCGGGTGCGCGTCGCTCGTCCTGGCCGCCTTCTATGCGCTCCCGGCGAACGCGTTCTCGCCGAAAAATCTCCTCGTCGTGCTCGGCAGGACGCCGATGTTCTTTTACCTACTCCACATCCCGCTGCTCGTCGGCGCCGCGCACGCGCTCGATCTGGAGCACCGCGCCGGGCTCGGCGCGACGTACCTTTTCGGCGCGCTCGTCGTCTGTTCGCTCTATCCGGCGTGCCTCTTCTACGGTCGCTACAAGGCACGCCATCCGAACGGCATCACTCGCTACGTCTGACGCCGCATGCCGACGCCGTCTTCGAAGTGGCTCGTGCCGTTCGTCGTGGGCGTCGCCTCATGCACGTACCTGTTCACGGCCTGCCCGTACGTGCTCGGCGGCGACAACGGCGAGTACGCGACGCTCTTTGCGACCGGCGGCGTCGCGCACCCGCCGGGCTTCCCGCTCTACGTGCTCCTCTTGCGCGCGCTTCGCTTCGTTCCCGCACGGTCACCGGCGCACGGCGCGGCGCTGGTCACCGCGGCGCTCGGTGGGGCCGCCGTGTTCGCTACGGCGCGCGCGTGCCGTGCATTCGGCGCGTCGAACGGAGCGAGCGCCGTGGCGACCGCCGTGTTCGCCTCGTCGGCGCTCTTCTGGAAGCTCGCGACGCACGCCGAGGTGTTCGCGCCGAGCGCGCTTGCGGCGGGGGCGATCCTCGCGCTCTCGGGTCCCTTTTGCCGTCTTCGCGGGGAGCGACGAGCCGCGGCGCTCGGGCTCGTCGCAGGGTTCGGGCTCAGTCTTCATCCGTCGCTCGTATTGTTTGCGCCGAGCGGGCTCTTCGCGTTCGCCGCGAGCGTCCGTGAATCGAAATCGCGGGCACTCGCCGTCCTGCTCGGCCTCGCCGCGCTCGTCGTCGGCCTTTCGCCGTACGTCGCCCTCCTCGAAACGGCGCGCCACGCCGATCCGCAAGTGTCGTGGGTGTGGGGCAACGTGCACGATCTGCCGACCTTGCTCTCGCACTTCCGTCGCGCCGACTACGGGACGCTCTCGCTGTCGCTCCGTGGAGGCAAACCGGCGCCCTGGGTTCACGTTCCGCGCTTCTTCGCGCACGCCGTCCGCGAGCTCCTCGGTCTTCCCCTCGTGGCGATCGCGGTCATCGCCGCGCTCATCGTGCCGCGCCTCCGCCGCACCCTCGACTCGGCGCGCCGCGCGCCCCTCGCCGTCCTTCTCGCGACTTTTATTTTTGTTGGACCGGCCTTTGTGGCGGCTTTCAATCGACCGCTCACCGACGTGGGGCCGGCCATCGTCGAGCGATTCTATTTGTTACCTCTGGTCCCCCTCACCGTGCTCGGCGCAGTCGGCCTGGATCTCCTCCTTCCGTCGCTCATCGACGGAGCGGCGGCACTCGCCTTCGTTCCGCTCACGCTCGGCGCCGGCTTCGCCTTGTCCGCCGTCGATCAACGCGAAGCATCTCGACCGAGCGTCGAGTTCTACGTCGAGAACGTGCTCGGCTCGCTTCCCGACGGCGCGGTCGTCTTCGGCTCGAGCGATCACCGGTTCGGCGGCTTTCTGTACGCGTCGCGCGCACTTTCGTTACGCCCCGACGTCGCGTTCGTCTCACCGCGGCTCCTCAATGCGCCGTGGTATCGCGCCCAGACGAGCCGTCGACTCGGCGTCGCGATCGACCCTCCGCGCGGCAATCCGCCGGACATGACGCCGCTCATCGCGACGCTCCTCCACGCGGGGCGACCCGTTGCGCTCGCCGGCGCGAACGGAACGCGACTCGCGCCGTCGTTCGTCACCTACCCGCTCGGCGCCGTGGTGCGCGTGCTGTCGCCGGGAACCGCGCTGCCCTCTCCGGCAGAGCTCGAGCCGATGAATCTCGACGTTTTTTCGCGGTTCCGCCTCGAACCCACGGCGCCCGCGTCCCCCGGCGACTGGCCGGCCCTCGTCGCCCTCGACTACGCCACGCCGTGGCTCACCCTCGCCGACGCATTCACGGCGCTCGGGGAGACCGGTCGCGCCGAGGTGTGTCGCGCCCGAGCGCACGAGTTCGCGCCGTGGCTTTGACCCTCACTCGCCGACTTCGCGGCACGCCTCGGCGACGATCGCGACGAAGCCCTCGAGGAGCGGTTTCGCGATGGTGAGCGGCGGCGTGAGCACGACGACTTCGCGGCGTCCGCCTCCGGTCGAGACGATGTAGCCGCGTCGTAAGAAATTTCGCTGAGCGCGGCTCGCCGCGCCGGGGCGCGCACCGAAGTCGATGCCGACCATGAACCCTGTCCCGCGGACGTCGGTGACGAGCGGAACGTCGCGGAGCGCGTCGCGTAACTGGCCGACGAAAGCGCCGCCGAGCTCGGCGCTCCGCTCGACGAGCCGTTCGCGCCGGATCACGTCGAGCGTCGCGATCGCCGCGGCGCACGCGAGCGGCGCGCCGGCGAACGTCGACGTATCGACGACCTCGTCGTCACGACGCCAGGACGCCATGACGCTCGCCGAACCGACGCAGGCGCTCGCCGGCAAGCCGCCGCCGAGCCCCTTGCCGAGACACACGACGTCCGGAACGACGCCGTCGTCGAACGACCGAAGCATCGCCCCCGAGCGGCCGAGGCCGGTCCAGATTTCGTCCGCGACGAACACCGCGCCGCGTTCTTTCGCGACCCTCGCGAGCGCCGCGAGAAACCCGGAGGGCGGCACGATCACGCCGCCGCGGCCGAGGATCGGCTCGACGAGCACCGCGCCGATCTCGCCCGCGCGGAGCGCAACGTCGGCGCGCTCGAGCACCTCGGCAGCGGAGGGCTCGTCGCGGGGGTAGTCGAGAAACGTCACGTGTGCGTTCAGTTGGTCGGAGAACGGAGCTCGGTATCCTTCGCGGAGGCCGCACGCCGCGAGCGGCGCATACGACAAGCCGTGATACGCGCCGTGAAACGCGAGCACGCCGGGCCGCCCGCTCGCGAGCGCCGCGGTCTTCAGCGCGGCGGTGACCGCGTCGGACCCGGATTGCCCGATGATCGCGCGCGCGCCGGGTTCCGGGTACAGCGCGACGAGGCGCTCGAGTAGCGCCACCTTCGCGTCGGAGGGAAACACGTCGCCCAGCGCTTGCAGGAGCCGCGCCGATTGCAGCTCGAGGACGCGCAGGATCGTCGGGTGCCCGTGCCCGATGAGCATCGCGCCGAACCCGGCGGCAAAATCGACGTAGCGGTTCCCATCGACGTCGGTGACGTTCGCGCCCTTCGCCGTCGCGTAGACGATCGAGTCGGGGGGCACGTCGCGCGCGACGCCTCCGCGCACGTCGGCCTGCCGAGCGCGCCCCATCGGCGCCGCGGCGCGCGTCCCGCGCACCAGCCACGTCAATGATTGCGGACCGGGCGGAAGCGTGACGATGTGCGGCGCGTCTTCGCCGGTCACGCGCACACGCGGTTTCTTCCCGACCGCTTCGCTTCGTAGAGCTTCTCGTCCGCGCGCTGGATGAGCTCGACGGCCGAGTCGTTGTCGTGCACGAGCGCGCACCCGATGCTGATCGTCACGGGGATCTTCTCGCCCTGGAAGACGAACGGATGATCCGCGACTTTCTCGCGGACCGTCTCGGCGAGGTTCTGCGCGCCGTCCATCGTCGTCTCCGGGAGCACGATGACGAACTCCTCGCCGCCGTAGCGCGCGAACACCTCGTCACGGCGGATCCGCGACTGCACCGTCTCGGCGAGCTCGCGCAGTACGTAGTCGCCGGCGAGATGGCCGTAGTGGTCGTTGATGCGCTTGAAGAAATCGATGTCGAACATCAGGAGCGAGAGCGGCCGATCGTGCCGCCTCGATCGGATGATCTCGCGCTCGAGCGATTCGAAGAGGTACCGCTTGTTGTGGATCTGCGTGAGGCCGTCCACGATCGTCATGCGGTAAATTTCTTCGTGGTACTTCGCCTCCGCATCGGCGCCGGACAGGTACTTGAGAATGGTCGGACCGACCTTCACTCGATCATTGGAACGAAGCGCCGCCTCGCGGACGATCTGCTTCTCGTTCACGTACGTGCCGTTCGTGGACCCGTCGTCGACGACGTGCCAATGAGTGCCGCGCCGCTCGAAGTGCGCGTGCTGCCGGGAAACCGAGTCCCCCTCGAGCACGATGGCGTTGTCGGCGCCGCGGCCCACTCGGATCCGCGGGCCGTCGAGGACGAATCGCTTACCGAGGAGGTTCGGCTCCTTCGTGTAAATGACTACGAGACAGTCGTTACCCGTCTCCGCAAGTTCATCCTCGACCTTCCCTTGGACGACTTGCGTGACTCGTGTCTTTTCGTCGAAATCACTCACAGCGTGTGGCCGAGTCTTTGAATTTCAAATTATAGCGGGACTGACGAGCGCGGGGTTCTCATGAACGATGAAAAGCAGAATGCCCGAACCAGCTCGGCCGAGGACGGTGACGAGCACCCCTGCACAGACCATAAGACCCTAGATTCCTTGGACTCCGGGCGTCAAGACGTGCGCTCGGTCCACACGCCTCCTGTGCACGTGTGCGTGTAGTCCGAAGTAGACAGAACGCCCTCACTACGACGATTCGCCCGGGGAAAGCGGGATGGGTAGACCGACCAGCCGCATGAGTCGAAGCGCGTTCCCACCCGAAACAGGCCCCGCGCGGAGCCGGTAGTCGAAGGTCATTTTCCCGTTCTCCACACTCTCGCGGAAGTGAAACTGCGCGATGTGGCTCATGAGGTAGTCAGGGAGCTGGTGCAGCCCGACGTCGTGGGTCGAGACGGCGCCGATCGCGCCCCGACGCACGAGTTCGGCGAGGATCCACCGCGCCCCGATTTGCCGCTCGTCGGAATTGGTTCCGTGAAGAATTTCGTCGAGCAGGAAGAAAACCGGCAATTTTCCCGTGGTCCCGTCGAGCACGTCCCTGAGTCGAGACACCTCGGCGTAGAAATGGCTCACGCCGCGACGAAGCGAGTCGCTGATTCGCATACTGGATCGGATTGCTACTGGGGATAACCGAAGCCGCTTCGCGGAGACCGGCGCGCCGGCGAGCGCGAGCGCGGCGGTCGCCCCCATCGCCCGGAGCAACGTGCTCTTCCCGGACATGTTCGAGCCGGTAATGAGGAGCGCGCGGCCCGGTTCTTCGAGCGCGACGACGTCGTTCGGGATGCGATGTCCGGGCGGAAGGAGCGGATGAACCAGCCCTTCCGCGTGATAGATCGCAGGGCCTTCGACGATTTCCGGCCACGCGAACTCGGGCTCGTCGTACGAAAATCCGGCGAAGGCCGACAATGCTTCGACCTCGCCGAGCGCTTGAAACCAGGCGCGCGCGTTGCGACCGGCAAGCCGCTGCCAGGCCTCGAGCCGGAGCACGCAATGGACGTCCCAGAGCGCGAAAGCGTTCGCGAAGGGATGAATCAGCCCGTTGTGCCGAAGATCGAACCACCCGACGACGCGCTCGAATTTCCGCATCGCGTCCGACGGACGAACCTTCCCGGCCAAAAAGGCGCCGCGCACCTTGCCGAGCAACGTCGAACCGAGGTCGGCGCCCTCGATCAGCGAGAACATCGGTCCGTAGCGGAGAAAAGCCCCGCGGGTCGACGACACCGCCGAAAACACCCGTTCGGCCTCCGCGTTGGTCGAAACCACGAGCGCGATCTGCACGAGCAGCGGCAAAACCCACGCGACGTTGGGGATCCCGCCGGCCCGCGCCGCCACGAAGAGCCCGATCGTCGCCAGCGGCAGGACGTGCGCCACGAGGACCAAGGCGCGACGCTTCGACAGCTGCGGCTCGCCTTCGGCCCACGACAGGAGCGGCTCCGGATCGGGTGCCTCGTGGCGAGGCGTCGGTTTCCGAGCTCGCGGAGCGTCGCCCACGCCGGGCGGCGGTTCGACCACTGCGATGGACAGCGCCTCGAGCCGCTGGCGCTCTTCGAGTTTCGGCGCGAGCGCCGACGCCGCCTCCTGCCTTTGGCGGATGGTCGCGGGGTCGGCGGGCGCCGACAAAAACGTCGCCAGGGCTTCCTGGCCGAACCGCGTGTGGCCGACGTTGATGCGCTGGTAGATCGAACCGGGCCCGAACACGTCGAGATCGGCGGTGTACGGGTGGCCCTCCGACGTGAACCGCGCCCCGTCGTCGGGGAGCTCCTGAAAGCGATCGGTACATCGCGCGAGCGCGTCCAGGTTCACGCGAGCGAACCGAAGCGCATCGTCTTCCGCGGCCACGACGCGGGCATGCAGGATCACCAGGGCGATGAACGCCGCGAGCGCGACGAGCGCGACGAGGCCGGCTCGAGGGTGGCCACCGGAGATCCAGAACCCGCCCGCGACGACCGCGGTGCCGAACGCGAGACCGCGTAGGTTGGAGACCCGGCGCGAGCGACCGCCGAGTTCGTCCGCGAGCTTTCCGTAAGTGCCGAGCCGCGCGCGATACGTCGCGGCCGCGGCCGACTCGGCCGGGGCTTCGCCGGGAGTCGGCGGAGCGGGTTGCAACTGGGAACTAGACAACGGGACGGGCTCCCCTTCGCGGGGCGCTCGGGCGTCACCGCTTTTTCTTGATGATCGACACGGTCGCCGTAGCGGCGACGATGGGGGCTTCTGGATAGCCGACGTAGCGACGGCCGACGACGTCCGCGATGCATTTGGCGGCCGCGTCGCTCACGCCGCGCTTCTTCTGGACCCCGATCCCTTCGACGCGCCCCTTGCCGCGCACGAGAAAACGCAGCTCGACCGAGCCGCGCTCGGCGCTGAGGCCACCGTTTTTCTCGACGCATTCCGCGTACCGGGCACGAGCCTTGTTCAGGTTTTTCGTCCCTTCCGGCAGCGCACCGACGTCGGCGGTGATTTTGCCCACCTCGGCGAGCACTTTCGTCACATCGGATGGCTCGGGAACGGGCTCGACGGGGTCGGGCGCGGGCACGGGCGTAGGCTCCGGGCGAAAGTCGTTGGGCACGACCGCTGCCAGCGGCACCGAGGACGGCTTCGTCGAGTCGCTCGCCGGAGCGGGTGCGGTTTCGCGAAGATGGGCCGATTCCGACTCGGTCAGGCAGCGCACCAGGTGGCCCGTGCCGTCGGCGAGGCGGCCCCAGGCGCACACCGAATCGACGGCGAGCGCGCGGTCCGGTTCGGCCGCGAGAAGCCCGGGCGCGACGAGCAACGCCGCGACGAGCATCGAGAAACCACGCGACGACGTCCGAAATGCGGCCCGAAGCTCGAGGCTGCGGCTCATCGTCTTCAACCAGGTCGGAAGCGAGCGTTTCATTTTCGTGACTCGCGACGATTGTATCCCCGCGCGCAAGAAATCTACTAAATCGCTGCCTCTAGCAGGTGCCCTTGACGACGAGAGCCACCCCGTCGCCGGACACCGCCGGCATCGTGCTCGCCTTTCTCGAAAGCGTGGGGCGGCGGTCCGAAGCCGAGCTCTACGTCCGTCTCTTCCAGGAGCTCCCCAAGGAGAGCTTCGCGATCATCGCCGTGGACGCGGCGGTCATTCGATATGCGACGGGGTCCTTGGTCGAACAGCTCAGGTTTCTGCGCGAGCTCGGCCTCTTCGCGCCGGTCGCCGTCGGACTCTTCGAACCGAACACCGCCGAAAAGGCCGCGCAGCGTCTCGCCAAGCGGTGCGCCGATCTCGGCGCGGTCGTCAAAAACTCCTCGGACCCCACGCTCGCCGACGAGATGCGGCGTGAGCTCAGCGAAGAAAATTTGCCCATCGTCGCGTTCGGGCCCTCGTCGGCGGCGGCGCCGCACGACGGCATCGATCGACTCGGCGACATCGTCGGCGTGCTCGGCACGCACAAGGTCGTCGTGCTCCGGCGTCGCGGCGGCCTGAAATGGAAGACGCCGGAGAAACGCCTCGTGCCCGGCGGCCTCGTGGACGTCGAGCTCGGCATCCCCGTCGTGAATCTTCGCACGGATCTCCCGGCGCTTCGCGAGCCCGGTGCGCTGTCGGTGGACGACGCGGAGCTCCTCGCCGACCTCGAGCGCATACTCGCTCGGCCCGATTGCTCGGGAAGAGTCGCCGCGGTCACGTCGCCGCTCAACCTGCTCCGCGAGCTCTTCACCGTGAAGGGCGCCGGCACGCTCGTGAAGCGCGGCAGCCCCATCGAGCGCTACGACGACTATCGGACGATCGACGTGTCTCGTCTGAAAGCGCTCTTCGAGTCGAGCTTCGGGAAAAAACTCGACGACGGGTTCTTCGTGCGCCCTCCCCTCGCCGTCTACGTCGAGGAAAATTATCGAAGCGCCGCCGTGCTCGAACCGGGGGACATCGCGCCGTACCTGACGAAGTTCGCCGTCGAACGCATCGCCCAAGGCGAAGGCATGGGTCGCGATCTCTGGGACGCCGTCGCAAGGTCCCATCGTTCGTTCTTCTGGCGAGCGCGCGTCGAAAACCCCATCGTGAGTTGGTACACCGAGCGGTCCGACGGCATGGCCAAAGTCGGCGAATGGGCCGTCTTCTGGCGCGGCATCGAACCGAAGAACGCGCCGCAAATCATCGAGGAAGCCCTGAGGCGACCCGACGACTTCGTCCCGGCTTGAGCTATCGTGACGCCCGCGCCATGGCCCTCATCTTCGGCTTCCTCGTGTTCATCGCCTTCATCGGCGGGCTGCTTTATTTCCTCGTCGTCTATCGCGAAGTCCCCGGCGCGATGGAAATGCGCCTCGGCGTGCTCGAACCGCTCCCCGACGACATCGGCCAGTGGAAAACCGACGAGGACTCCGCCGAGGGCAAAGCCGCCGTTCAACAAGGCCTCAAGCGCGAAGTCCGCGTGTTTCACGACCTCCAAGGCGGCGGCCTCCTCGGTGGCGGCAAACTCATTCACCAAGTCCGCTACCGCAACCGCGCCACCAACGAAATCACGCGCGTCGAACCCGACGTCATCGTCCCCAGGAAGCGCGTCCACAAAGAGTGAGAAGGGCTGCCCCATTGCAGCTCGCTTGCACAAGGGTCTTACACGCCGCGAGGTGCCATTGCGGCCCCCGGAGTTGGCCGTCCTATCGCCGCCCGTCAAAGCGCGACGAGTGAAATCTGGCGATACGAAGCGGAAAGGCGGCTGAGATCGTCGAGGTCTGCGGTTGCGATCACGGCCGATTCGAACTCGAGGGCCGTCGCCACGACGAATGCGTCGACCGCATTGGCCGAGCTCATTCGAGCCTTCTCGAGGAGCGCGCCGGCGCGTTGACCCGTCTCCCCGTAAGCGATGCGCGCGATGGCTCGCGCTCGCAAGGAATATGAGCCGCGTTCGGCGGGACGTGCGAGCGCGTTCACGGCCTCGGAATCGAGGATCAGCGCTTCGGCCACTCGCGTCTCACGCGCTTCATTTCAGGCTCGGGAACCGGCCCGAGCGCTCGATCCAGCTCGTCCAAGAACTCTCCCAGCGCCTCCCGTTCGAGTTCCCGAGCCACCGCCTGCGCGACGAACGCCGAGAGACCTCGCCGGCCAGCGCGCTTACGCGCCGCGGACGCGAGCTTGTGGGGCATGCTGATCGAGAGCTTCTCCGCCGGCTGAGACACCCGAGAATGCTACTCGGGTAATACCAGGACACAGGCGGCTCCGCGTCAGTCGGGGGCGAAGCCGCGGCGAAGGGTGTTTTCGGTGACGGTGCGGGCGACGACGAATTGGAGGAGATAGTCGCGGCCGCCGGCTTTCATGCCGGTGCCGGAGTGACGATGGCCGCCGAAGGGTTGGCGCGCGACGAGCGCGCCGGTGATTTTCCGGTTGATGTACAGGTTGCCGACGTCGAGTTCGCGCCGCGCTCGCTCGATGTGCGCGGGGCTTCGTGAGTAGAGGCCGCCGGTGAGCGCGTACGACGTGCCGTTGGCGAGCGCGAAGGCTTCGTCGATGTTCGCGGCGCGCATCACGGCGAGGACCGGGCCGAAGACCTCTTCTTCGGCGAGCGGCGACGACGGGGGGACGTCGGCGACGATGACCGGCGCGGCAAAGGTGCCGCGGGCGGTGGTGGGGCCGAGCGCGCCGCGAAAAACTACTTTGCCGTCACGCGCGCCGATTTCGGCGTAGCGATTCACGCGATCGACCGATTCGCGATCGATGAGCGGACCCACCGACGCGGCGGGATCGTGCGCCGGGCCGGTGACCCACGCCTTGGCGGACTCGGCGAGGCGAGCAACGAAGGCGTCGTAGATGCGCGAGAGCACGATGACGCGACTGCAGGCCGAACATTTCTGTCCGGCGTAGCCGAACGCCGAGCCGAGAACGGCGGGGATCGCCTCGTCGAGATCGGCGTCGTCGTCGACGATGATCGCATTTTTCCCGCCCATTTCGAGCACGACGCGCTTGATGCCCGCAGGCCCCGTCGACGTCTCGGCGGCGCGGCGAGCGATGAGGTGTCCGACCGCGCGCGAACCGGTGAACGCGATCGTCGCGGTGTCCGGATGCTCGACGAGGCGCGCGCCGACGTCTTCGCCGAGGCCGGGCAAGAAGTGCAGCGCGCCCGCAGGGACGCCCGCTTCGCGGAGCAGACGGAACACGTGATAGCCGCACGCCGGCGTTTGCTCGGCCGGCTTCATGAGCACCGGATTTCCGGTGACGAGCGCGGCGGTCGTCATGCCGGCGAGGATCGCGAACGGGAAATTCCACGGACTGATGACCACGGTCGGGCCGCGCGGTGCGTGCAGGGTGACGTTGGCTTCACCGGGTCCGTCGAGCCGCTCGGGCGCGAAGAGATCGCGAGCGGCGCGCGCGTAGTACCGGCAAAAGTCCATCGCTTCGGCGACGTCGGCGTCGGCGTCGCGCCACGGCTTTCCCGCTTCGAGACACGCCCACGCGGCGAGCTCGCGGCGTCGCGCACCGAAGAGCTCCGCGGCGCGCTCGAGAACCCGAGCGCGCTCTTCGACGGGCGTCCCGCGCCATTCGGCGAAACCGGCGCGCGCGGCCTGGACGGCGAGATCCGCGTCCGCGGCACGGGCCGACGCGCTCGCCGCGACGGTGCGCGACGTATCGGACGGCGACACGCTTTGGATGCGCTCCGGCGTTTCGACGTCGCGGCCGGCGATCACCGCCGGACAATGAATGCCGGAATCGCGAAGGACGCTGTCGTAAGCGGCCCGATACGCATCGCGCACGCCCGCTTTCGAGAAATCTTCGAGCGGCTCGTTCTCGAATCCGTCGAGCGACGGCGCGACGTTCTGTTGCGACTTCATGGCGTTCTCCCTGGGGATCGGGGCCTTTTCCGGCGCGCGCGGTGGACTGAGTAGCTCGCCCCGCGCGTCGCCTTCGACGACTTCGCGGCGCACGAACGAGTCGTTCGACGTGTTTTCGAGCAGGCGGCGCACGAGGTACGCCATGCCGGGAATCAGCTCGCCGAACGGCGCGTAGACGCGCACCCTTTGTCCGAGCCCGACGAGCGCCTCTTTCAGCGGGTCGGCCATCCCGTAGAGCGCCTGGAACTCGACGAACCGCTCGGGCAAACCGCGTTCGCGCGCGAGGGCAAGGGCGTGCGCGAGGCTCCGGACGTTGTGACTCGCGAAAGCGGGACGGAGCGCGTCGGAGTGGTCGAGGAGCAGCGCCGACGAGCGTTCGTAGCAAGCGTCGGTTTGCCACTTCTCTTGCCAGACCGGAACCGGCCAGCCGCGTTGTCGCGCGAGGACGGTCTCGGAATCCCAGTACGCGCCTTTCACGAGGCGCACCCACACCGGCGCGCCGCGGCGCCGCGCCCACTCCGCGAGGCGCGCGATGTCGCGCTCGGTGTCCCGGAGATACGCCTGAAGCACGATCCCGACGTTCCGCGTCTTTCGATAACGCGCACTCCCCAGCACTTCTTCGAAGAGAGCGAGCGTCAGATCCTTCTTCTCGTACTGCTCCATGTCGACGTGAACGAACGCGCCGGCTTCGGCGGCGGCGTCGAGGATCGCGGCGAAGCGCGGCACGACGTCGCGAGCGACGCCGTCGGGGTCGATCGGATCGAGAAGCGGCGTCAGCGCGCTGAGCTTCACCGAGACGTTCACGCGCGGCAGCGGCGAATCGTCGTGATCGCGATCGATGAGCGGGTCCAGGGAGAGCCGCGACACGACGGGCGCCGTCTCGCGGAGGAGCGAGAGGTACTGATCGCGATACAGATCCGCTTCGCGTCCGGTGAGGACGGCTTCGCCGAGTGCGTCGAGGGTCACCGCGAGCCGGCGGCCGCGGAGCGCACCGATCGCCCCGATCAGCTCGCGCGCGTTCGTTCCCGCGATGAAGCGCCGCGCCATTCGCAGCACGTTCCGTCGCGCCGCCCGCGCGACGATCTTGCCGACGTTGCCGCTCGGCGACGCGACGTCGATACTGAATCGAATCGGCGCAGGCAAATCGTCGCGCGCGCCGCCGAGATACTCGAGCAAGTGCGCCGTGACGTCGCTCGGCGGCAAGACCGGGAGCACGTCGATGAAGCGAAACAGCTCCGCCTTCAGGTGCGGGTGCCGCATGCAGAAATCGAGGAGCAACTCGTCGAAGAACGCCGCGTCGGGCACCCACGGGTCCGTGCCCCGCGCTCGATCGATCAGCGCACGAGCAATCTCTCCCGTGGCGTGCTCGGTGCGAGTCTCGCGGGACACGCGTTCATTCTAGCGCGGCGTTGAGAGCGCCGCTCGCAGCGACAAAGGGTGCGGGTTCAGCCCCCGGGTTGGTCGTGAGCGTGCGCGCTCGACGAGCCGCACGCCTCTGCTTGCCATTCCGATGCCGATGTCGCATTGCGAAAACGGAGCCACACGTGCTCGACCTGACCGGTGTCGAGCTCGTAGTCGACTCGGAGCGCGTCCACGCAGGGGAGCTTCGCGTCCGCCGGCGTGTTCAGGACCAGCCACCGCTTGGCGAACAGACCCGGTGGGATCGAAAACGGAACGGCCAGCAGGTGAGTGTCGGGAAATGGCGGTGGTTGTTCCGCGCCCGCGGTGACGCCGTTCGCGTGTTCCGCGAGGAGGCCGGCGAGCGCTCCCGCGGTGGCGAGACCGCCGACGGCAGTCAGCGCCGTGGATTGCCCGCCGCCGAGGTGATGCCCTGCTGCCGCGCCGACGGCACCCACCGCCGCGACGACGCTTAGTGCGGTGGTTTCATTCGCGTCGTGGATCTCCGCGCGCTCGACCGACGCCCGCTCGACGCTCGACAGCTCTTCTCCCCAAGGGAGGAGAACATTTTGATCCTTCAGGGCGTCGCCGAAACCGATGCCCACCTTGCGAACGTGGATCCACCGCGGCGACGTGTTCTCGAAGGTGAACGCGAGCACGCCGAAATACGGGCTCGATAGTCGACCGATCTCGGTGCCGCTGACCCGGACACCGAGCGGGGTGACCGGCGACTTCGCGAGGTGACCACGAGCGTCCATGGGGCTCGCGTAGGCGCCGCTCTCCACCGTCGCGCAGCCCTCCGACAACAATGCGAGCCAACCGCTCGCGACGACGATGCACGCGCGCTTCCGCGGCGACCAAGCGCCGCCGATCTCGTTCCCCATGTGTTCCTCCGTTGGTCTTTGCCCCTGGCCCATCCGGAGAACCCGCGGAGTCGGCGATTGTTCCCGGCGATCGCCGGATGAAGAAATCTTCGCGCGCGCTCAGCGGCCGAGCGCTTCGGCGCGGTTCACGATGCGAGGCGTGAGGAAAATGACGAGCTCGCCGCGGGTGTCGCTCGAGCGGCGGTGCTGAAAGAGGAGGCCGAGGAGCGGGATGTCGCCGAAGAACGGGACCTGGTCGAGGTTTCGACCGGTGTTGCGCGTGTAGATGCCGCCAATGACCGCCGTGTGTCCGTCCATGACGAGGAGCTCGGTCTCGGCTTCGCGCTTCAAGATGGTCGGCGCGCCGTTCGCGGCGGTCTGGTTGAAGTCCGGCTCGTCGCGGTTGACCTTGACGTGCATCGAGACGCTTCCGTCGGCGGTGACGTGCGGCTTCACGAGAAGTTGCAGCTTCGCTTCCTGGAAGGTGGTCTGAACGCCTTGCGCGCTCACCTGCGAGAACGGAATCAACGTGCCCTGCGCGATGCGGGCTTCGTGGTTGTCGAGCGTGAGCACGCGCGGGCTCGACAGGATGCGCACCATGCCGTTCGACTCGGCGGCGGAGAGCCGAAGGTTGATGTTGAAATTGTTGTCGACGGAGCCGAACGTGAGACCGATGGCGCCACCGCTTCCGGCGCCGACCGCGGCGGGAAGGTTCACGGCGAAGTTCGGGTTTTGCACCGTCTGATTGAACGGCGAAAGCCCGGACGTCGGCGCGGTGCCCGTCGATGCACCGCCCGCGATGCCGATGCTGTTCGGGAAGGCGATGCCCGTCGGGTTGCCGGTTGCGGCGGAAAATGTCGCGTCGCCACCCCACTGGATACCGGATTCGTTCAAGTAGCGGCTCGTAGCTTCCACGATGCGCGCCTCGACGAGCACTTGCGGCGTCTGCGTGTCGAGCGACCGCGTCAGCTCTTCGACCTGGTCGAGCGTGCCGGCGACGTCGCGAACGATGAGCACGTTGGTGCGCGCGTCGACGGCGATCGAGCCGCGGTTCGACAGGAGCTCGCGGGCGCGAGCTTGAATGTCGTTGGCCTGTGCATAACTTACCGGAATGAGTCGTGTTTCCAGCGGTGCGAGCTGGAGCTCCTGACGCCGCCGCGCGATGGCCATTTCGCGCTCTTTCTCGAGCTGAGCGAGCGGCGCGACGCGGATGATGTTGCCGCGCTGAACCATGCCGAGGTTCTTCGACTGGAGCACGACGTCGAGCGCTTGATCCCAGGGGATGTTGCGCATGCGCACCGTGACGGTCCCCTGAACGTCGTCGGCGGTGACGATGTTCACACGGCCCACGTCCGCGAGGAGCCGGAGCACGTTGTGGATGTCGGCGTCCTTGAGATCCAGATCGATCCGGCGCCCGTCGAATTTCGCGGCGGGCCCGTCGGCGGCTTGGCCGGCGATCGCGGGGGTGAACGCGGCGGCGCCTTCGGAGGCCGTCGCGTGCTCGACCGGCGTCGACGAGGGCGCGTGCTTCGCGCCGCGGAACGCCGTCGTGACCGGCGGAATGTCGCGAATGACGTCGTCGACGTGCAGCGTGCGCGCGCGACGAGCCGCCCCGCCGTCGAGCCCGACGCCGGTCACCGAAGCCGGAAGCGAGCCGGGCTTCGAGAACGACCAGACGAGCGCGTCGCCGCGACGCGACACGTGCGATTCGAGCGCTGCGTCGCCGTCGACGTCGAGTGTGACCGCGTGGGTGGTCGGATCGTGGAACGCCGACACCGTCGAGATACGGCCGCCGAACGCCGCGACGTCGAGGCTGCGCTCGAGCCCGGTCGGGAGCTCGGCGTCGTCGAGAACGAGGCGGGGCTTGGCCGAGTCTCCGGTCTTTTCGGTGTACTTCGCGGCGTGCGTGAGCACGACGACCACGTCGTCTTCGTCTTCGTGGTGCTCGAAGCGCACGTCGGTAATGCGGGGCGCGTCGGTGGCGCGCGCGGCCGTGCCCTGTTTCGCGAGCGCGTCGTCGACGCCGGGCGCCCCCGGCCGTACGCGAATGACGAGCTCCGCCCCTTCGAGGACGATGGAGTACTTCGAGTCTTCGAGCAGGGTCACGAGCACACGCGTCGTCTCGGACGTCCCGGTGTGGAACGCTTGCGTCATGACGCCGCCGACGGCACCGACGTGCTCGGTGAGCGCCGCCGGAGCGCCCATCACGTCGGCTCCCGCGATGTCGACGACGAGCCGACGGTTGCCCTTGTCGAGCCGCGCCGTGTAGACCGGCGGCGCGGTGAAACTGACGCGAACCTCGGCGGCCCGCGCTTCGGCGAGCGGTCGGACTTCGACGTGAGTCGCGTGATCCAGGGTCGGGCGCGCTTCGGCGACGTGGTCCAGGGTGGCACCCCGGGAGGGGGTCGCCCCGACGAACAGCGCGGCACCGACGAGCCACGCGGAAGGGCGCGCCGGGACGGACGGACGGCTCGGGGCTCGGCAGGCCAAGCTGGGTGGGACGATCTCCCCCCGAGCGGCAGCGTGGGCCGAAGCGAGCGACGATGGGTAGCCCCTGTTGGGGGCTAAGACGAAGTTTCGGCCACGACCGCGCATAGGCATGCTTGATTCCCGATTCAGGAGCCTAACGTGCGCCGATCCAACCGAACAAATTCCGCGCTAATTCGTCGGGCGCTTCCTTAACCGATGAGTGTGAGACCCAAGACGGAGCAGGCAGGATCGTCGGGAGTGGAGGGCGCCGCGGGCCTCCCCGCCGAGAGCGCGGAATCGGGCGAAAAAACGGGCTGGAAGTGGCTTCGGCCCCGGCGTCGTTGGTGGGTGATTTTCGGGCTCACGCTCGCCGCGCTCGGCCTCGGACGGCTTCGCGCCGTCGTGGGCACCCTCCCTTACAGCCAACACGTCGATGAAGGATTTCTAACGCATCAAGCGGTTTCCATACTGCGGAGCGGCGACGCCAATCCGCACTTCTTTCGCTACCCGTCGCTGCCGATCTACCTGACGACGTTGACGATGAAGGTGGGCGGCTTGGTGTCGGGCGCGCCGCCGCCGAGCGCCTGGACCGTCCCGCTACGAGGCTCCGCCTACGTCCCCGAGTTCGCTTACGACGCTTCGCGGCTCCTCTTCGCTCTGACGTCGATCATCGCGCTCGCCTTCATCGGCGTGATCGCGAGGAGCGTGTATCGAAGCAATCTGGCGATGGTTCTGGCTCCGCTCATCGTCTCGCGAAGCCACGTGTTCGAGCATTCCACCGCCGACTACCTGAGCGTCGACGTCATCACGCTCTTCTTCGTGACCGCGGCGCTCGCCACGGCGTTCGCGGCGTGGGAGCGTGACTCGTACCTCGTGACGAGCGTCGTTCCGGGGGCGCTTTCCGGGATGGCCGCGGCGAGCAAATACAACAGCGCGCTCGTGCTGCTCCCGCTCGGCCTCCACATCGTCTTGACCGGCACATGGACCGGCAAAGGGCTCCGTGCCCAGGTCGGTAGGCTGGCGGTCCTGAGCGTCGCTGCTGCGGCGGCGTTCCTCGCGTGCGTGCCCTACAGCGTGCTCGATCGCGGTCAATTCGTGGCCGACGTCACCTGGGAGATCCATCACTACAAGACGGGCCATCCCGGCCACGACGGGCCGGCAGGCATTCCGCAATTTCTCTTCTATCTGCGAAGCCTCGCCGACGACTGCGGCCCCACCACCCTGGCGTTCGCCGCCGCCGGATTGCTGTTCGGTCTCGTCATCGCTCCCCGACGCGCGGCGACGCTCGCGAGCTTTCCGCTCGCCATGCTCGTCCACATGAGCACGAACCGCGTGCACTTTCTCCGCACCGTGCTGCCGGTGTTCGCGCTCGTTCCGGTGTTCGTCGCCGGAGGCCTGATCGGGCTCGTGCGGATCGCGACGCCGGCATTCTGGATGCGTCGAAGGCCGACGTGGTCTACCGCGCTGAACCGACTGCCCGCGCCGTTTCGGACGCCGTGGTGGCCGAGCCTGGTCGCGGTAGCCGTGGTGGCGCTGTACGCCGCATTCACCGATCGCGGCGCCTTGTTGGACCTCGACCTCGCTCCGGACACGCGCAACGTCGTCGTACGATTTCTTCGGGCGCGCGCGGGCCACGCACGCATCTTCGTTCCGCCGGAAATTGGCTTCTCGAGCGAGCGTCTCTCGGGCTTCCGCGCGACGATGACCGCGCCCGGGCTCGCCGACCTCCAGAGGCGGATCGAGCACGCCGAGGGGTCGGAATGCTTCGTCGTGCGGCCGGTCTACGGCATCGGTCGTTCACGAATCGCCAGGCGAAACGTGGATCGAATCGAGGCCGAGTTGCGTTCACGGGCCGCCGTCGACGAGCTGCCGGTCGCGGGAGCGAACGTGGCGATGCCCGACGCCGCGGCGCGGCTGGTCTTGCCCGATCTGAATCCGGGGCTCGAGGTCTATCGGCTCCCGAAATGCGGACCCGCTCCGACCCCGAAGACGGGCTCGTAGCGGGCGTTCGAGCTTCGATGGACTAGTTCTGGTCGTTCGAGTCGGCGACCTGCTCGGGGCGAAGCGCGACGATGCGCGTGGCGCTCGGGACGTCGGGGTTGTTCGGGTCGTCGCGCACGAAGACGATGTCCGTGTCACGGATGCGCTCGACTCGCCAATTGATCTCGTAGTCGGCACCGCTCGTGCCGCCCTGGACGGTCTCGGCGCGCCCGACGAATTGGCCGCGGATGATGATGTGTCCCTTGCCGGTCGGATCGACCAGGAGGGCGCGCTCCGGTTGAATGCGCGTCACGATACCGACCAGCTTGAGCTCATCGAGGGAGTACTGATCGAGGACCACTTCACGTTGCGATTTCACGCGCGTGCGCGCTTCCTCGGCGAACGCCGAGGCGAACGAGCGGAACGGATCTCGGCTCCGCTCACTCTCGCTGAAGTCGGTCTCCTGAAATTGCACGACCGGCGGCGCCTCGGCCGGCTTGGCCTTGAGGTCCGCTTGCGGGCCGCGGGCCGCGGGCGCGCCGGCGGCGGGCGCCGACGATTGCGGCGCCGGTTTCGAAACCGGATCGGTGCAGCCGAACGACGCGGAAAGCGCGACGGGCGCGGCGAGAAAGAGGAGCGGAATGCGCAACCTAGCCATGGCTCATTGCACCTTCCGGACCGGACGCTTCGATTCGTCGATGGAGTGGAACGCGGTCGCCAGTGCGCTGACCTTCAGCGTCACTTCGTCGCCCTTCTGGATCGGCTCCGTCAGGGAGATGTCTTCCATGTTGATGATGCGATCGAGCTGACCGACGTTGTAGAAGAACTTCGCGACCTGGTGGAATCGCCCGGTGAGCTCGACGCGCATCGGCACCCGCGCGTAAAACAGATCCGGAGATTCGTCTTGCGGCGTCCAGGCCGTCAAGCTCACCCCGGCCACGTTGGCCACCGCCTGCACCGCGCTCAAAAACGCCGGATACTCGGTGGTCGCGGGGAGAATCTTGTTGAGCTCGCGCTGACGTTGCTGCCGGTCGGCGAGCTCGGCGAGATCCATCTGGTAGGCGTGCTGCGCCTTCTGCGCGTCGGCGAGATCGCCGGTGAGCTGACGACCGCGCCCTTGCTCGGCGCTGATGC
>Ga0265320_10000456_pt1 | contig 32131 bp, 29 predicted proteins | sample 4827metaG_FD_202087 | JGI IMG/M metagenome (GOLD analysis project Ga0265320, IMG submission 202087) | Rhizosphere microbial communities from Carex aquatilis grown in University of Washington, Seatle, WA, United States - 4-8-27 metaG | ecosystem: Host-associated > Plants > Roots > Rhizosphere >... | reverse complement strand
TCGGTCCCCCTCCCCCACTGCGTGGGGGAGGATCCTAAGGAACCTCTGTTCATCCACAGAGTCCGCACATTCGCGGAGTGCGAGGCCTGTATACTTGCCCCATGAAGATTCGCCGTCTTTCGGAAGGGACCGTGAACCGCATCGCCGCCGGCGAGGTGGTCGAGCGGCCCGCGAGCGCGGTGAAGGAACTCGTCGAAAACGCGCTCGACGCGGGCGCGGGGCGGATCGACATCGCGGCCTCGAACGGCGGCGCGGATCTGATCCTGGTCGAGGACGACGGCGAGGGCATGGCGGCCGCGGATCTCGCGCTTGCGGTCGAGCGTCACGCGACGTCGAAGCTGCCCGAGGACAATCTCTCCCACATCGTCACCATGGGCTTTCGCGGCGAGGCGTTGCCCTCGGTCGGCGCGGTGGCGCGCCTTTCGATCGCCAGCCGCACGGCGCAGGGCGAGGCGCATGCGATCGCGGTCGAGGGCGGTGCCGTGTCCGGCCCCGCGCCGGCGGGCTTTCGCGCCCTGGGCCAGCACGGCACGCGCGTCGAAGTGCGCGACCTCTTCTTCGCGACGCCGGCGCGCCTCAAATTCCTCAAATCGACGCGCTCGGAAGATCTGGCCACGCTCGATGCCGTCAAGCGGCTCGCCATGGCGCGCCCCGACGTGGCGTTCAGCCTGACGCTGGACGGCCGGCGCGTGCTCGACCTCCCGGCCGAGGCGACCGCCGACGGCGAAGGCCGCCTGTCCAGATTGGCAAAGATCATGGGCCGCGACTTCGGCGACAATGCCGCGCCGGTCGCGGTGTCGCGCGAAGGCGTGACGATCACCGGCTTCGCCGGCCTTCCCACCTACAACCGCGCCAACGCGCAGATGCAATTCCTGTTCGTCAACGGCCGCCCGGTGCGCGACAAGCTTCTGGTCGGCGCGGTGCGCGGCGCCTATGCCGATTTTCTGGCGCGCGACCGCCATCCCGCGCTGGCGCTGTTCGTCGATTGCGATCCGGCCTTCGTGGACGTCAACGTCCATCCGGCCAAGACCGAGGTGCGCTTTCGCGACGGCGGGCTGGTGCGCGGGCTCATCGTCTCGTCGCTGAAGCGCGCCTTGAGCGAGGCGGGACATCGCGCTTCGACCACCGTCGCCGGTGCGGCGCTGGACGCGTTGCGCCCGCAGAATGCAACCTACTACCAGCAGGACTACATCCCAGGTCGGTCCGTGAACGATCCGGGTCGCAGCTTCTACGCGCCCCTACTTGCCGACGCTGCGCCCGCCGCGCGCATCGAGGAGACGCCGCAGGGACCGCCGCCGGATCTGCCGCTCGGCGTGGCGCGGGCGCAGCTGCACGAGACCTATGTGGTGGCGCAGACCGCCGACGGCATCGTCATCGTCGACCAGCATGCCGCGCATGAGCGGCTGGTCTACGAGCGCATGAAGAAGGCGATGGCCAATGGCGGCGTGGCGCGCCAACCGCTGCTGATCCCCGAGATCGTGGAGCTCGATCCGTCCGAGGTCGCGCGCGTCGCGGCGCGGGCCGGCGAACTCGCGGAGCTTGGTCTGGTCGTCGAGGCGTTCGGGCCCGATGCGGTGATGGTGCGCGAGATGCCGGCGATGCTGGGCCAGGCCGACGTCAAAGGCCTGATCCGCGATCTCGCCGACGACATCGCCGAGACCGGCAACGCGCTGTCGCTGAAGGAACGGCTGGAGGCGGTCGCCGGCACGCTCGCCTGCCACATGAGCGTGCGCGCCGGGCGCCGGCTGAACGGCGAAGAGATGAACGCGCTGCTGCGTGAGATGGAAGCGACGCCGCATTCGGGCCAATGCAACCACGGCCGCCCCACCTATGTGGAATTGAAGCTCGCCGACATCGAGCGGTTGTTCGGCCGCCGCTAGGCCGACAAACGGCCCAAATGGGGCGCGGCGACGTCAATCGACAATTGGATTAGACATTTAACCTCGTTTCCAAGGACTTCTTTAAGAGTTGTCTGCAACGCTGGGGGTATCGGCTTTAACAGACCATTAGGGCCTGTGAGTCGGGGTGGATCGCAGCGTCCGATGTTGAAACGTATCTATCAGGAGCCGCGCCGCGCGCTGACGCAGCAGGAGCTGAACGCTGTATTGCTGGCGCATGAACGCATGCTGAGCTATCAGCGCGGCGCCGCCAAGGCGGAGTTGGCGCGCACCAAGCTCGACCGCCTCAACCTCGCCAACCGCAATCTCTCCGAAGCCGATTTCTCCTTCGCCTCGTTGATCGGCGCCGTCGCCTTCGGCACGACGCTCGACCGCGCCAATCTGCATTGCGCCGATCTGCGCGACTGCGATTTCACCTCGGCGCGCCTCGTCAAGGCCGACATGCGCGGCACCTCGATCTGCGGCGCCAAGCTCGCCTTCGCCAAGCTGGACGGCGCCGACCTGCGCGCCGCCACCGTCGCCTATAAGGGACCCGATGCGCCGAACGGCGTGGAGGAGACCGTCCGAGTCGATTTCTCGAACGCCTCGCTCAAGGGCGCGTCCTTCGGCCATGCAAGGCTCGACGGCGTGAACTTCTCGGGCGCGATCCTGGAAGGCGCCAATTTCAAGAACGCCCAGCTTTCCAACGTCACCTTCAAGAACGCGGTGCTGACCGGCGTGAACATCGCCGATCTGAACGTGCCGCCCGAGGCGCTCGAGGGCTGTATCCTGGGCGTCAGCGCGGCGGCCGCGGCCCGCGCCGGCGAACTGGCCGCGATCGTCGCGGCGCATCTTTTGTGCGTCTCCAGCGGCGCGGGCAAGGGCTCGCCCGCCGTGCTCGACGGCGAGGACCTGCGGCCGGTGCGCGAACTCTTCCTCGGAAAGCCGCTGACCGGCCTGTCGGCCCGCCGCGCCATGGCCATCGGGATCGATTTCTCCGGCAGCCAGCTTCAGGGCGCGCGCTTCGACGGCGCCGACCTGCGCGAATGCGATTTCTCCGGCGCCGATCTGCGCGGCGCGTCGTTCCGCGACACCAAGCTCGCCCATGCCCAGTTCGAGAAGGCCAATCTCGGCAGCCTCAAGCTGCCCGGCGGCAAGGCGCTGGCGCCCGATTTCACCGGCGCCGACGCCAACCGGTCGCAATTCCATCAGGCGATCCTGGAAGCCGACATCAAGACGCTGGGGCTGGGCGCGCCGCAAGCCGCCGCGGCGTGACGGTCGCCGCCGAGATCGGATTGCGCCCAGCGATTCACGACTTCGCACCATATAGCGCGCATTGCGAGATGGCCGCGTCGAAGAGGTAGCCGTATTCCACGCGCATGTCGTGCTGGTACTTGTGGGACATATCTTCGAACCCGTTGGACTTGGGGTCGGGCGTGGGCGGTACGTTCATCAGGACGATATAATTCAATCCGCCTTGCACGATCGTGGAGACCTGCGCCGCCGTCGGCGTGGGTGCGTTGTCGTGTCCACCTTGGGCCAGCGCGGCCATGATGGCGGCGCCGCCGGTAATCCAGGCGGTATCGTGTCCGCTGGAGCGCGATAGCGTCGCGATGGCCGCGGCCGTTCCGGCCACGCCGACGACCTGTGCCAATCCCGTGTGCAGGGCTTCATCCAGCGCGTTGAGGTTCAACGTCCGATAGATGCACACGTTGACGGCCGTGGCGATGACTTTCATTGCGCAGCGCGAGACGTGGATCGGCTGGGACGGAGGCGGCGCGTCCTGATCGCTTGCGTCCGCCGCCGTTACCGTTTTCTTGTCGCTCGTCTTCGCCTTGACGGCCGTCTTCTTGCCCTTGACGTCGGCGCGCTTCTTGGCAGGGTCGGCGGCGGGCTTGTCGGCGTTGGCCTGAGCCTTGCCGGGATCGGATTTGGCCTGCGGCGGCGCATAGTCGAGCGATACCTTGTAGGGCGCCTCGTCCGCCGAGAATTTGAGATTGAAGTTGCTGTCGACATGCAAGGCGGCGTTCATGGCGTCATCCGCCTCCGCCAGCTTGCTTTTGGCAGTTGTAACGAGCTCCGGCGGTCCGCTCGCGTTCGCTGCTCCAAGACCGGCTTGCGCATTTGCGAGTTGGCGCGCTTCGTCTGCCGCGCACACGGCGGTTGCGAATCCCGCGCTCGTGTCCATATCGCTCCTGACGAACACGAAGTCTCCGATTTGCTCGCTGATCGGGCGATGGAATCCCGGGATGTCGTCGGCTTGCGTGACGACGGACGTCGTGCAGCCGCCGGCCGCAAACGCCATGGCGATTGTCGCGGCAAGCGCGCGCTTGCAATTCATCTTGGCCCCCCAGCCCAGTAGAGGCATAGTCTAAATATAGATTTCCGAAATCAACAATCGTCGATATATCGAATTCTGTGGATTATTTTAACTACTTGGATTTGTCTTTCGATATATTTACCGGAGGGGCAATGGCAACACTCCGCTTTGCCCTTCGGGCGGGCCGTTCGCGCCGAATTCCGCACGGGTCGCGGCGCTCGCCGCCGCTCCAGACCGCTCGCCGTTACCGACGTCGCACCAGCCGGCGGATTCCCGGCACGCCCATCGCCGCCGCGAAATCCTCTGCGCACTTTTCTTCGGCGAAGGTGAAGCCGCAGGCGCGATAGCACGCCTCCGCCGGCGCGTTGCCGATCAGGAAACTGATCTGCGCCCGCGCCGGCCCTTTGCTGCGCATCTCGCCCAGCATGTGTTCGATCAGCGCGCGCGCCACGCCGCGGCCGCGAAAGTCGGGCCATGTCGCGACGTTCTCGATCGTCCAGCAATCCTCCTCGCCGGTGGTGGCGCTCAGGATGAAGGCGCCGCGCGGCCACAGCTCCGCCTGTTCCACCTCGGCGATTCCCATGGCCTCGGAGGCCTCCGCCATCGCGTCGCCGGAGACCATATAGGGCGCCTCGTCGGGAAAGGCGCAGGCCGCCGCGGCCGGCACGCCATCCACCTCGGCGATGGTGAAGAAGGAATGATGCCACCAGGAGCGCGGCTTCGCATTGGCCAGCCGCGCGCAGAAGGCGACGCCGAATTCCACCGGCCGGCGCAGCACGATATCGAACCAGCCGCGCGGCAGATGTCCGCGCGCCGCCATGAACATCGCCCAGCCGAGGAATTTCGCGTCGTCGGCCGAGGCGGGCCGGAAGGTTGTGCTCATGACCGCACATTAGCGGAAAATTCGGCGGGCGCGCCGCCGCCGCGTTGCGCCGGCGCGACGACAGGCCTAGCCTTGCCGGGCATCTGGACAGGAGTCGCCCCAGCCGTGTTGGCGCATCGAAATCGGTAGCTGACCGTTCGGGTTCGTGGCGCATGCGCCCGCCCGATCGATGATTCGCGCCCGCTTTCTTCCGACACGACATTTCGGGGACGACCCATGGCCTACTTCCACAACCGCACCGTCAATCTGCTCAATCTGCACTACTTCGTCGCCTCCATCGCGATGAGCGGCGGTGGCGCGTTCTATACCGCCTATCTGCTGAAGGTCGGCCTGGGCGTGCCCGCGACGCTGCTCGCGATCGGCGGCATGTTCGCGCTGCGTCTGGTGATGCGGACCGTGCTGCTGCCGCTGGGTATCGCGATCGGCCTGCGCCGGCTGGTGATCCTGGGCTCGGTGTTGATGGGCGCGTCCTATCCCTTTCTGCCAAACGTGCACGGCTTGGGCGGCGCGCTGGTGCTGATGATCGCCGTCTCGGCACTGGCCGACAGCGTCTATTGGCCGAGCTACCACGCCTATTTCGCGGCGCTCGGCGATGCGGAGCATCGCGGCCAGCAGCTTTCCGTGCGCGAGGCCGTCGCCGCGGCGCTCGGCATCGTCTCGCCGCTCGCGACCGGTTGGGCATTGGTGACCTGGGGTGCTCCGATCGCATTTTGGATCACCGGCGCCATCCAGGCGGCGTCGGCGCTGCCGCTGCTCTGGACGCCCAATATTGCCATCGCCCCGCGTGTGCCGGGCGCGATGCGGGCCGCGCTCTCCGGCGTCGTGCTGTTCGCGGGGGACGGTTGGACCACGGCTGGCTATCTCATCTGCTGGCAAGCGGCGTTGTTCATCACCTTGGGCCAGGACTTCATGGTCTATGGCGGCGCGCTGGCGGTGGCGGCACTGGTCGGCGGTGTCGGCGGAATTTTCCTTGGGCGCCTGATCGATACGGGCCGCGGCACGCGCGCCGTGTGGCTTGCGATCGGCGCGCTCATGTTCGTCATCGCATTGCGGATCGGACTGTTGCACGATCCCGCCTGGGCGATCGTCGCCAACGCCTTGGGCGCCTTCGTCAACTGTCTCTATATCCCCACCATGATGACGGCGGTCTACAACAGCGCCAAGCGCAGCGCGTGTGTCCTGCGCTTTCACATCGCGGCGGAGGGCGGTTGGGACATCGGCGTCTCGACGGCGTTGAGCCTTGCGGCGCTGATCACCTGGCTCGGCTTTTCCATCGCCTGGGGCATCGCGCTCGCCTTCATCGGCGCCGTCTTCGTCTTCGCGCAGTTGCAGCGCTATTATCGCGACCATCCGGACGAACGCATCGTGCCGAACGAGCCCGGCGAATTCCAAAGCTATGCGGGCGAGGCGCCGAAGATATGAACCGCCGTCTCGCCATAGGTGCGTCGGCCCAGCGCGCGCCATCGCGCCGGCGCGGTGAGCGGCTCGTCCGCCGCGGTCTCGGCGACGACGAGCGCGCCGGGCGCGAGCCATTGCCCTGCCGCGAGGCTCGTCAGCGCGCGTTCGGTAAGCCCCTTGCGGTAGGGCGCGTCGAGGAAGGCAAGATCGAACGGCCCGCCCGCGCCTGCGCCCAAGGGTCCCAGATCGGCAGCGTCGCGCCGCCAGATCTTGGTTGCACCGGTGAGTTGCAAGGCCTCGACATTGGTGCGGATCAGCGCGCGGCTCTCCGCGCTGTCGTCGACGAACAGCGCAAACGCCGCGCCGCGGCTCAAGGCCTCCAGCCCCAGCGCGCCGGTGCCGGCGAACAGATCGATCGCCTTGGCGCCGTCCAGCGTAAAGCCGAAAGCGTTGTGCGCGAGGATGTTGAAGATCGCCTGGCGCACCTTGTCCGAGGTCGGCCGCACGCGATCGTCCGGCGGCTCGGCGAGGGTGCGCCCGCGATGCTGTCCGCCGGTGATGCGCAAGCCTACAGATCCTTCCGCATGAAATGCCGCGCGCCGTCCAGCCATTTGAGTTCGCCGAACTGGACATAGCCGAGCTTCTCGTAGAAGGGCTTGGCCTGGAAGCTCATCGTGTAGAGCCAGGATTCGCGTGCGCCCAGCCGTTTGGCCTCGGCCTCCGCCAGCAGCATCATCTCGCGGCCAAGGCCGGTGCCGCGCACGCGCTCGTCGGTGTAGACGACTTCGATGTAAACGGAGTCGCCGGCCAACCGGCCGATCACCCCGCCCACGATCTTGCCCGCATCGTCGCGGATCGCTGCGACGATCTTGTGCGATTTGAGGCCCGGCACGGCCGCGTCGTTGAACGCCTTCATGCCCGCCATCAGCGCCTTCATCACCTCGCCGTCGTCATCGGCCTCCAGCGTGGGCTTCACGGCTCCTCCGATACTTTGATGAGGAGCTTGCCGGTGTTCTTGCCGGTGAACAGCATGTCGAGCGCGCCGAGCGCGTTCTCGATGCCGGGCACGACGGTGGTGTCGTATTTGATCTTGCCTTGCGCCACCCAGGGGCCCATCTCGGCGGCGAATTCGCCGAAGCGCGAGAAGTAGTCCAGGATGATGAAGCCCTCGATGCGGGCCCGCTTCATCAGGATATTGGTCAGGCGCGGGCCGGGGGGCGGTGTCGCGGCATTGTATTGCGAGATCATGCCGCACAGCACGACGCGCGCCTTCATCGCCAGATTGTCCATCACCGCGTCCAGGATCTCGCCGCCCGCATTTTCGAAATCGATGTCGATGCCGTTCGGGCATTCGCGCTTCAGCGCGGCACGCATGTCTTCCTTTTTGTAATTGATGCAGGCATCGAAGCCGAATTTCTCCACGACATGGCGGCACTTTTCGTCGGAGCCTGCGATGCCGACGGCGCGGCAGCCTTTCAGCTTGGCGATCTGGCCGACGATCGATCCCACCGCGCCCGCCGCGGCGGAGACCACCACCGTCTCGCCCGCCTTCGGCTTGCCGATATCGAGCAGCCCGAAATAGGCGGTGGCGCCGGTGCCGCCGAGCACGCTCATATACGCCGTCAGCGGCACGCCCTTGGGCATTTTCTGTGCGCCGGGAAGGACGGTGTATTCCTGCCAGCCGGCGAAGGTGTTGACGATGTCGCCGGGCGTGAAGTCCGGATTGTTCGACTGCGCCACGACGCCGATGCCGCCGCCGCGCATCACCTCGCCCAGTTGCACCGGCGGCATATACTGCTCCATGTCGCTCATCCAGATGCGGTTGGTGGGGTCGAGCGAGAGATAGACGACGCGGACCAGGATCTCGCCGGGTCCCGGCACCGGGATGGGCTGTTCCACGAGTTCGAGATCGCCGGGTTTGATGTCGCCCGCCGGCCGCTTGCGCAGGATCCATTGCCGGTTGCTGTTTCGCATGTCGTTCTCCCTGGATATCGGTTGGTGCGCAACGTAGAGCAGATCGTTGGCGGATTGTACCAACAACAAACCTCGTCATGGCCGCCCTTGCGGCGGCCAACCATGATCACGTCTGAAACAGTCGGGAGTATGGGTGGCCGGCATAAAGCCGGCCATGACGATTTATTTGATGGATGCCATCACAATCTCGGTTGCGGGCGCACACCCGCGCGAGGGTGCTGGCGCGTGCCCGCGGACGCAGCTATGACGCAAGCGATGAAGGCTGTCCTGACCCTCTTCTTCGCGCTGGCGTTCGCGGCGCCCGCCGCAGCGCAGATCGACAACCTGCCCAAGGTCCATGCCCGGCTGATCGCCGAGCATGACGCGATCGCGCCGGGCGGCAGCGAAACCATCGCCTTCGAACAGGTCATCCGCCCAGGCTGGCACACCTATTGGCGCAATCCCGGCGATGTCGGCCAGCCGACGACGCTGGACTGGAAGCTGCCGGCGGGCTGGTCGGCCGGTCCGCTGCAATGGCCTTATCCAAAGCGCCTGCCGGTCGGCGAGTACATGGACTTCGGCTATGAGAGCCGGGTGTGGATCCTCTCCACCGTCACCGCGCCGCCCGACGCCAAGCCGGGCGACGTCGTCAGGGTGAAGGCGGCGGCGAGCTGGCTGGTCTGTCAGGAGGTCTGCGTTCCGGAAGAAGCGACGCTTTCGCTGCCGCTGAAGATCGGTACGCCCCGCGCCGCAACGGATGTCGCCGGTTTCGCCGCGGCGCGCGCCAGGCTGCCGGCGCCATCGCCCTGGGCGGCGCGCTATCGCCTGGGCGACACGCTCGATCTTTTCGTCGCGGCGCGGCCGCTCGCCCAGGCGCATCCCTCGCGCGCCGAATTCTTCCCGCTCCGCGACGGCGCGGTGAACGGCCCCGCGCCGCAGACCATGGGCTTTGCCGACGATGGTTTGGTGCTGCGCATGACGGGGGCCAAAAAGCTTGCGAAGACCGGCGGGCCGCTCGAAGGCGTGCTCGTCCTGCATTCCGCCGACGGATCGACGGCGGCGCTTGCGTTGAAGGCGATGCCCGGTCCGGTGCCGGATGCGAATTTCGACACCGGCGGCGCCACCGGTCTGCTCTGGGCATTGCTGCTCGCCTTCGCCGGCGGGCTGATCCTCAATCTCATGCCGTGCGTGCTGCCGATCCTGGCGATGAAGGCCTTCGCGCTCTCCTCGCTCTCGGGCCGCGACCGCGCCGAGGCGGTGCGCGAAAGCTTCGCCTATGGCGTGGGTGCGATCTTGAGTTTCGTCAGCCTCGGCATCGCGCTGCTCGCCTTGCGCGCGGGCGGCGACGCCATCGGCTGGGGCTTCCAGCTTCAGGAGCCGCTGGTCGTCGCCGGCTTCGCGCTGCTGATGTTCGGCGTCGGCCTCAATCTCTCGGGCGCGTTCGAGATCGCCGGCTTCGGCGGCGGCAACGGCTTGACCCATGTCGGCGGCATGGCGGGTTCTTTCTTCACCGGCGTCTTGGCGGTCGCGGTGGCGGCGCCCTGCACCGCGCCGTTCATGGCGGCCGCGCTGGGCTTCGCCCTGACGCAGCCGGCGACGGTCGCGCTCGCGGTGTTCCTGGTCCTCGGCATCGGTTTCGCCGCCCCGTTCGTCGCCATCGGCGTTTCACCGACATTGATGCGCGCGCTGCCGAGGCCCGGCGCCTGGATGCTGCGCTTCAAGCAGGCGCTCGCCTTCGCAATGTACGCGACGGCCGCCTGGCTCGTCTGGGTGCTGGCGCAGCAGGCCGGCGCCAACGCCGTCGCGGCGATTGCGGCCGCGCTGGTCGCGACCGGTTTCGGCGCCTGGGTGTGGGGCGCGACGCGCGCGCTGTCGCCGCGCGGCCGCGGCATCGGCGCGCTGCTCACCCTGATCGCCATCGTCGCGGCGCTGTCGTGCCTCTCTTTCCTCAAAGCCGCACCGGGGACGGCGAGCGGCATCAACGTCACCGGCATTCCGTCGGAGCCCTATTCCGCCGCGCGGCTCGATGCGCTGCGGGCGCAGAACCGCGCCGTCTTCGTCAACGCCACGGCGGCGTGGTGCATCACCTGCCTGGTCAACGACGAGACGGCGCTATCGCGCGCGCGCGTGCGCCAGGCCTTCGCCGACAAGCACGTCGCCTATCTGGTCGCCGATTGGACGCGCCGCGATCCGGCCATCACCGCGCTTCTATCCGTCCACGGACGATCCGGCGTGCCGCTCTATCTCTACTACGCGCCGGGCGCCTCGACACCGGCGGTGCTGCCGCAGATCCTGACCGAGGGCGAAGTCCTCGCCGCGCTGGAGGGACGCTGAGATGACGGCGCGGCTCTTTGCCTTCACCTGCGGCTTCGTGACCGGCGCGCGCAATGGATTTCTCGAGGGCGAGACGGGGCAGATCACCGTGCCTGTTCCCGCCTATCTGATCGAGCATGCCGAGGGCCGTGTGCTGTTCGACACCGGTCTCAACATCGGCGTCCGGCAGGACAAGCTTGCGCTGCTCGGGCGCGACGCGCGGAATTGGGAGATCGATCTCCCCGACGGCGCCGATATCGTCTCGCAACTGGCGCTTCTGGGCCTCAAGCCCTCCGACATCCGCTATGTCGTGAACTCGCATCTGCATTATGATCACTGCGGCGGCAACAATTTCTTTCCCGACGCCACGACCATCGTGCATGCCAGGGAATGGCGCGCCGCGCAGCGGCCGAACACCCAGGCCGCCGGCATCTACAATCCCCGCAACTACGACCGCATCGCGGCGATGCGCGAGATCGAGGGCGAGTGCGATCTGTTCGACGACGGCGCGGTCGTCGTCTTTCCAACGCCCGGCCACACGCCAGGGCATCAGTCGCTGCGGGTGAAGACCGCAAACGGTTCGATCGTGCTGGCGGCGGATTGCTGCTACCTCAAGCGCACGCTCGACGCGCTGCATCTGCCGGGCAGCATGTACAACCGCGAGCAGATGCTCCAAACCCTCGAAGGCTTGCGCCGGATGCAAGGCGAAGGCGCGCGCATCTTCTATGGCCACGATCCGGAATTCTGGACAAGCGTGCCGCAGGCGCCCGTGCCGGTGAGGTGATGTCATGTACGAACCGCGCATTCTGCTGAAGGGGCCATTTGCGCTGGATGTCTTCGGCCTGTCCGCGATCGAAGAGCCCTGGCGGTGCGACGATGCCTATGAGGCGCTGGTCGCCGAGGCCTGGGCGAAACGGGTCGCGGCGGCGGCCGAGCACCATCACACCCTCTGGGACGGCACGCTTTACCGGCTCGTCGATCTCGAGGATCTGACCGGCGGACGCGGCGTGCTTCGCCTCGGCACCGCGTCCTTCCGCCACATCGCCACCTATCGGCCGCTGCACGAGGCGCACACGGCACGCGGCCTCGCCCCCTTCCATCACATCTCGACGGCCGCGCTGCTCGGCACCGCCGACGGGCACTACGTCTTCGGCAAGCGCGCGCTCAACGGCGCCATCGATTTCATCGGCGGCGGCTTTCAGCCGGACGATGCCCCGCCGGACCTCGCCCGCAACGTCCACAAGGAAATCCAAGAAGAGCTCGGCATCGCGAGCGACCGGCTTGGGCCGATGACCGGCCTCGGCGTCGTGATATCGACGACGTCGAATGTGCTTGTCATCGCGGCCCTGGATACGACGCTGACCCGCGACGGCGTGCGCGAGGCCTTCGCGCGGCGCGAGGACGACGAGATGGCCGAGCCCGTTTTCGTGCCGCGCGATTCCATCGGCCAATATCTGCGCGCGATGACGGACTACCGCCCGCTGGTGGCGGCGTTGCTGTAAGCGCGACGCTCAAGCCGCGTGGCTGCCGCCGATGTAGCTGTGCGTGCCGCGGTGATGCAGGCGGTCGCCGGGCAGGATGTCGCCGGGCTTGTGGGTCGCGCCGTGCTGCAGCTTGGCGTAGAGCGCGGCGAAGTCCTTATAGGTTTCCTGGAAAAGCTGCTCGAACGAGTCGATGACGAAATAGCTCTCCTGGAAATCGTCGATGCGGTAGTTGGTGCGCATCACGCGCTCCAGATCGAAGCCGATGCGGTTCGGCGACGGGCTCTCCACCGCATAGAGCGACTCGGTGCGGCTCGACACGATGCCCGAGCCGTAGATGCGCAGCCCCTGCTTGCTGTCGATCAGGCCGAACTCCACCGTGTACCAATAGAGCCGCGCCAGGTTCTTCAGGGCGTGAAACTCGGTCAGCGCGCGCATGCCGCCCTTGCCATAGGCCTGCATGTAATCGGCGAAGACCGGATGGGCCAGCATCGGCACGTGCCCGAACACGTCATGGAAGACGTCGGGCTCCTCGATATAGTCGAGCTGGTCGGGGCGGCGGATGAACTGTCCGGCCGGAAAGCGGCGGTTGGCCAGATGGTCGAAGAAGATCTCGTCGGGCACCAGCGACGGCACCGCGACCACGCGCCAGCCGGTCAGCTTCTCCAGCCCGTCGGACAGCCGCTCGAAGTCGGGAATCGCGTCGCTCACCAGTTCGAGCGTCTTGAGCCCGCTCAGCCATTCGTCGCAGGCGCGACCGGGCAGCACCTTGGCCTGCCGCTCATAGAGCGTCTTCCACACGCCATGCTCGGCGGCGCCGTATCGCTCCCAATGCTGCGCGATGGTGAAGTCCGGGCGGATGTCCGGATGGCTCTGGCGAAGGGATTCGAGGCTCGGCATGGCGGCAATAGAACGCCGGGCGGGTTCCCTGTAAAGCATTGCGTCCATTGCCGCTTTTTATTGCGTGCCCTGCGTCCGGTTCGCACCAGTGTTGCGGCCTCCGCCTTCAAAAACGCAAGCCAATTGCGGTCCGTAACCGCTATGGTCGCGCAACTTTCGCAAAGACTCGCCGGCGCCCCGTTGGGGATTGCAAGGACCGCTGCATGACATTGATGCCCCTGTCGCTCGACGACAAATACGCGTTGGAATCCGGTCGCGTCTTCCTGACCGGCATCCAGGCGCTCGTGCGTCTGCCGTTCATGCAGCACGAGCTCGACCGCCGCGCCGGGCTGAACACGGCGGGTTTCATCTCCGGCTATCGCGGCTCGCCGGTCGGCGGCCTCGATCAGCAGCTGTGGCGCGCCCAGAAGTTCCTCGACAAGCACAATGTCGTCTTCAAGCCGGGCCTCAACGAGGATCTGGCCGCGACGGCGGTTTGGGGCAGCCAGCAGGCCAATCTCTATCCCGGCGCCAAATACGACGGCGTGTTCGGCATGTGGTACGGCAAGGCGCCCGGCGTCGACCGTTCGGGCGACGCGTTCAAGCATGCCAACGCGGCCGGGACCTGGAGCAAGGGCGGCGTGCTGGCGGTGCTCGGCGACGACCACGCCTGCAAATCCTCGACGCTGCCGAGCCAGAGCGAATACGCGATGGTCGATGCCGAGATTCCGGTGCTCAATCCGGCCGGTGTCCAGGAAGTGCTCGACTTCGGCGTCTATGGCTGGGCGCTGTCGCGCTACGCCGGCACCTGGGTGTCGATGATCGCGCTGGCCGAGACGATGGACGCGAGCGCGACGGTGGAGGTGCATCCGCATCGCGTGCCGATCGTGAGGCCGCTCGGCTTTCCGCTGCCCAAGGACGGCCTCAGCATCCGCCTCGGCGACAATCCGCAGGCGCAGGAGAAGCGGCTGCGCGAGCACAAAATTCCCGCCGTCATCGCCTTCGCGCACATGAACGTCCTCAACCGCCTGGTGATGGACAGCGAGCAGCCCCGCATCGGCATCGTCACGGCGGGCAAATCCTATCTCGACCTGCGCCAGGCGCTCGACGATCTGGGCATCGGCGACAAGGAAGCGGCGGCGCTCGGCCTGCGCGTGCTCAAGATCGGCATGACCTGGCCGATCGAGCCGACCCAGATCCAGCGCTTCGCCTATGGCTTGGAAGAGATCTTCGTCATCGAGGAGAAGCGCGACCTGATCGAGGGCCAGGTCAAGTCGATCCTCTTCAACATGTCGTCCGAGAGGCGGCCGCGCGTCTACGGCAAGCTGGGGCGCGACGGCAAGCCGTTCATCCGCTCCATCCTCGACCTCGACTCCGGCCGCGTCGCCGAAGCCGTCGCCAAGATCATCGGCGAGGAGAACTGGACGCCGCGCATCCGCGCGATGGTCGGCCGCGTGGCGCAGAAGCACCGCGAACAGGATTCCATGACCGCGCTCTACGAGCGCGCGCCGTTCTACTGCTCGGGCTGCCCGCACAACACCTCGACGCAGGTGCCCGAAGGCTCGATCGGGCTCGCCGGCATCGGTTGCCACTACATGGTCACCTGGCAGCCCTCGCGCAACACCGCGCTGTTCACCCAGATGGGTGCCGAAGGCACGCCGTGGATCGGCGCCTCGCCTTTCACGACGCGGCCGCATGTCTTCTCCAACATGGGCGACGGCACCTATTTCCATTCCGGCATTCTCGCCATCCGCGCGTCGGTCTCGGCGGGCGTGAACATCACCTACAAGCTGCTCTACAACGACGCGGTCGCGATGACCGGCGGCCAGCACGTCGACGGCGAGCTGACGGTGCCCGAGATGGCGGCGCAGGTCGCCGCCGAGGGCGTCAAGCGCCTGATCATCATGTCGGACGAGCCGGAGAAGCACTCCGCCGCCGATTTCCCGTCCGGCACCCGCATCGAGCACCGCCGCGATCTCGACACCGTGCAGAAGCAGCTGCGCGAAATCCCCGGCGTCACGGTGATGATCTACGACCAGACCTGCGCCGCCGAGAAGCGCCGGCGCCGCAAGCGCGGCCTGATGGTCGATCCGCCCAAGCGCGCCTTCATCAACGAGCTGGTCTGCGAAGGCTGCGGCGACTGCTCCAAGACCTCGAACTGCGTCAGCGTCGAGCCGCTGGAGACCGAGTTCGGCAGGAAGCGCAAGATCAACCAATCCTCCTGCAACAAGGATTTCTCCTGCGTCGAGGGCTTCTGCCCGAGCTTCGTGACCGTGCATGGCGGATCGTTGAAGACCCGCGCCAAGAACGGCGCGGCAGCCGCGCATTTCGACATGCCGCAGCCCGCGCTGCCCGATGTCGGCAAGACGCCGTTCAACATCGTGATCGGCGGCATCGGCGGGACCGGCGTGACGTCGATCGGCGCGATCCTGGGCACCGCTGCGCATATCGAGGGCAAGTCGGCCGCGACGCTCGACATGATGGGCCTGGCTCAGAAGGGCGGCGCGGTGACGAGCTTCGTGCGCGTCGGCGCGGAGCGCACCCGAATCCACGGCCCGCGCGTGCCCACCGCCCAGGCCGACGTGCTGATCGGCTGCGACATCGTCATGTCCGCCAAGCCCGACACCTATGGTTATCTCGCCGGCGACCGCACCGTTTCGGTCATCAATGACGGTCTGACGCCGACCGCGGCCTTCGTCACCGACAACGCCATCGATTACGACATGGCGGCGATGCGCGCGCGTATCGCCAAGGCGTCGCGCCGGATCGAGAGCATCGATGCGGAAGAGCTGGCGCTGCGCCTTCTGGGCGACACGATCTACGCCAACATGCTGCTCACCGGTTACGCCTATCAGCTCGGGGAGATCCCGATCGGCGAAGAGGCGATCCTGAAGGCCATCGAGATCAACGGCGCGGCGGTGAAGGCGAACCAGCGCGCCTTCAGGCTCGGCCGCCTCGCCGCGCACGACCGTGCCGCGATCCTCAAACTGGCCGGCCTCGACGTGGCCGACGAGCCCAGGCCGGCGCAGAGCTTCGACGAGATCGTCGCGCGCCGCGCCGAATTCCTCACCGGCTATCAGAACGCCGCCTATGCGGCGCGCTACCGCGCCGCGGCCCAGCGCATCCGCGACATCGAACGCGCCAAGGCGCCCGGCAGGCAGGGTTTGGCGGAAGCCGCGGCCAAGTCGCTCTTCAAGCTGATGGCCTACAAGGACGAGTACGAGGTGGCGCGCCTCTACACCGACGGCAATTTCCACAAGAAGCTGCACGAGGAGTTCGAAGGCAACTTCAAGCTCTCCTTCCATCTCGCACCGCCGATCTTCGGCGCCACCGATCCGGGCACCGGCAAGCCCGCCAAGATGGAGTTCGGCTCCTGGATGATGGGCGCCTTCCGCGTCCTGGCGGCGCTGAAGGGCCTGCGCGGCACCTGGCTCGACATCTTCGCCCGCAATCCGGAGCGCAAGCTGGAAGTGAAGATGATCGCCGATTTCGAGGCGCTGCTTGGCGAGATCGCGGCGTCGCTGACGCCGGCCAGCCACGCGACGGCCGTTGCGCTCGCCGAACTGCCCCAGTCGGTGAAGGGCTACGGCTACATCAAGGACGGCAACGTCGCCAAGGCCAAGTCGCAGGAGGTCGCGCTTCTGCGCCGCCTGCACATGACGGAAGCCGAGCGCGCGGCGCCGATGCCGGTCACGGAGGCCGCGGAATAATGAACGTGTTCGATTCCCCCGATTTCGATCATCACGAGACGGTCGCCTTCTTCGACGACAAGACGACGGGCCTCAAGGCCATCATCGCCATCCATTCGACCGCGCTGGGACCGGCCTGCGGCGGCACGCGCATGTATCCCTATGCGAGCGGCGACGCGGCGCTGACCGATGCGCTGCGCCTCTCCAAGGGCATGTCCTACAAGAACGCCATCGCCGATCTTCCGCTCGGCGGCGGCAAGGCGGTGATCATCGGCAATCCGGCGACCGACAAGTCCGACGCGAAATTCGCCGCCTATGCCGATGCGATCAACGCGCTCGGCGGCCGCTACGTCACGGCGATGGACGTCGGCGTGCTGCCCGCCGACATGCCGGTCATCGCGCGCGGCACGAAATTCATCGCCGGCTACGACCAGCCGGGCAAGGCGGGCGGCGACAGCGGCCCCGCCACCGCGCTCGGCGTGTTCGCCGGCCTCAAGGCCGCGGTGAAGCATCGCCTCGGCGTCGATACCACGAAGGGGCTCACCGTCGCCATCCAGGGCTTGGGCAAGGTGGGCATGGGCGTCGCCAAGCGGCTGCATGCCGAAGGCGCCAGGCTTCTCGTCGCCGACACCCATCCGGGCGCGGTGAAGACGGCGGTCGAGACGATGGACGCCGTCGCCATGGCGCCGGATGAGATCGTGACGGCGCCGTGCGACGTCCTCTCGCCCAACGCGCTGGGCGCGATCCTGAACGATTCGTCGATCCCACGCCTCCATGCGCGCGTCGTCGCCGGCGGGGCCAACAACCAGCTCGCCCGCGACCATCACGGTGCGATGCTGCGCGACGCGAACATCCTCTACGCGCCGGACTATGTGATCAACGGCGGCGGCATCATCCGCGTCGCGGCGCAGATCGAGAACTGGTCGGACGCCGAGGTCGAGCGCCGCGTCCTCGCCATCGCCGACACGCTGAGCGCGATCTTCACGCGCGCCGCGAAGGACGGCGAACCGACCAACGTCATCGCCGACCGCATGGCGCAGGAGCGGATCGCCCGCGGCAAGGGCGCGAGCGCGAAAGCGGCGGAGTAGGCGCTCCCGCTATCTCAATCGTCATGGCCGGCTTTATGCCGGCCACCCATACTCCATACTGCTGCAGGTGTGATCATGGGTGGCCGGGACAAGCCCGGCCATGACGGTTGGTTGGATGTTTGGCTCAATACGTATGCGGCACCTTCGCGTCGCCGGTTTTGACCTTCTTCTCGGCTTCCTTCACCGCATGGGTGTCGGGTGTCGGCGAGTCGCTTTCGCGCTCCGCCGGTGCGCCGATGATGTGCTTGCCGCCGGAGAAGGACGGCGGATCGGAGGCCGGGAACGAGTCCTTCATTTGCCGGTCGATCTTGTCTTCCTGCTTCTTATGTTCCTCGGGCGTCTGCTTCTTGGCCGCAGTCCCGGTCGGTTTCGTTGCGCTAGCCATGCTGTCCTCCGTTCGCTGCAGGCACGCAAAGGCGCCTGCTTCGCCGAAGAGGAAACGGGTCGGCTGCGGGATGGTTGCCGTCAGCCCGTTATGTGGCCGAGCAGGTGCGGGAAGAGACCCAATATACCGATCAAAATCAGGTAGATGGCGATCAGATAGTTGAGAATCCGTGGGACAATCAGGATCAGGATGCCGAAGATCAGCGCGATCAGCGGTTGGATCGTCACAATATCAAGATGCATGGGCAGGTTCCTCGTTGCGTGTTCCTTAACGCACGGAAACCTGTTTCGTTACGCGAAGTCTGGATGTCGGATCGGATTCGCTCCTGGTTTCGACAAGATCGCCGCGATGGGGTAGCAAGCGCCGTCGCCTGCCGAGAGGAAACCCGTGAAGACACGTGCCGCCGTCGCCTTCGAGGCGAAGAAGCCGCTTGAGATCGTCGAGCTCGACCTCGCGGGGCCAAAGGCCGGCGAGGTGCTGGTCGAGATCAAGGCCACCGGCATCTGCCATACCGACCAGTACACGCTGTCGGGTCTGGATTCGGAAGGCCTGTTTCCCTCCATCCTCGGCCATGAGGGCGCGGGCGTCGTGCGCGAGGTCGGCGCCGGCGTGACGTCCGTCAAACCCGGCGATCACGTCATTCCGCTCTACACGCCCGAATGCCGGCAATGTAAGTCGTGCCTCTCGGGCAAGACCAATCTGTGCACCGCGATCAGAGCCACCCAGGGCAAGGGCTTGATGCCCGACGGCACCTCGCGCTTCTCGTACAAGGGCAAGCTCATCCATCACTACATGGGCTGCTCGACCTTCTCGAACTTCACCGTGCTGCCGGAGATCGCGGTGGCGAAGATCCGCGACGACGCGCCGTTCGACAAGGCCTGCTATTGCGGCTGCGGCGTCACCACCGGCGTCGGCGCGGTGATCAACACGGCGAAGGTCAAGCCTGGCGCCAACGCCATCGTGTTCGGCCTGGGCGGCATCGGCCTCAACGTCATCCAGGGGCTCAAACTCGTCGGCGCGCAGATGATCGTCGGCGTCGATCTCAACGATGACAAGAAGTCGTGGGGCGAGCGCTTCGGCATGACGCATTTTGTGAATCCGAAGAAGGTCGAAGGCGATCTCGTCGCCCATCTCGTCGCGCTGACCGACGGCGGCGCGGATTACACGTTCGACTGCACCGGCAATGTGACCGTGATGCGCCAGGCATTGGAGGCCTGCCATCGCGGCTGGGGCGAGAGCGTCATCATCGGCGTGGCGCCCTCCGGCACCGAGATCGCGACGCGGCCGTTCCAGCTCGTCACCGGGCGGGTATGGCGCGGCACGGCGTTCGGCGGCGCGCGCGGCCGCACCGACACGCCGCGCATCGTCGACTGGTACATGAAGGGCCTGATCCAGATCGACCCGATGATCACCCATGTGCTGCCGCTGGAGAAGATCAACGACGCCTTCACGCTGATGGAGGAAGGCAAGTCGATCAGGAGCGTGGTGGTGTATTGAAGAAGTGATCCTCCCCCACCTTTGGCGGGGGAGGATCACACAATCCCCAGCGCCCGATCCACCGCGCCCGGATCGATATAGGGCCGTTCGCAGACGATTTTGTCCGATCCCGGCTTGAATTCGAACGTCGCGGCCATGCGCACGCGGAACGTCTTGCCCGTCGGCGCGATGGTGCGGACGCCGCGCTTGAGCGTCCCCAGATGCGTGCCCGTCAGCCAGAACTCGACCAGCACGGTGTCGCCGGCTGCGGCGATGGCGATGATCTCGTTGCCCTGGTCGGGGAAGGGCGTGCGCGAATTCTTGAAATAACGGCGCACCGCCTCTTCTCCGTCGAACACCGCGCCGCCGTCGTTGATGTCGTAATGCGGATGCTCGAAGGTCGCGAGCACGCCGTCCCAATCGTGGACGGTTTCCAGATACATGTGATCGCGCACCACCTGAATGCGACGTTGTTCGAGATCGTTCACACTGTGGTTCCCTGTCTTGAAGTTGGAAGAATATCCCAAATTCGTCATCGCCGGGCTTGTCGCGGCGACCCATGAACACCCATGCTAGGTGTACATTCTCGATGGCTGCCGCGAGAGCAGCCTCGGGGCCGGGGACGGAAATGCGAACGCTCAGCTATTTCAGCGCCACCTCCGACAAGCCGCTGGTCTACGAGACCATCGGCCGGTGTTTCGACCGCATCGCCGACAGGCACGGCGGCCGCGACGGCCTCATCGTCCGCCATCAAGACATCCGCTGGAGCTACGCCGAATATCGGCATGAGGTCGATCGGCTGGCGGGCGGCCTGCTTGCGCTCGGCATCGGAAAGGGGATGCGCGTGGGCATCTGGGCGCCCAACGGCTATGAATGGTGCCTCACCCAGTTCGCCACCGCCAAGATCGGCGCCATCCTCGTCTGCATCAATCCCGCTTATCGCGTCTACGAACTGGAATTCGCGCTCAACAAATCCGGTTGCGTCGCGCTCGTCACCGCGCGGAAATTCCTCACCAGCGATTACGCCGGCATGTTGCGCGACCTGGCGCCGGAACTCGCCTTCTGCGAACCCGGCGCGCTGAAGTCCGAAAAGCTTCCGAACCTCAGACACCTCATCGCGACCGGCGATACGCCGCCGCCCGGCATGTGGAGCTTCGCCGGCGTCCGCGCGATGGGCGACGGCCGCGCCGCCGAGGTGGCGAAGGCCGGCGCCGGATTGTCGCCGGACGATGCCATCAACATTCAGTTCACCTCCGGCACCACGGGCATGCCGAAAGGCGCCACGCTCAGCCACTTCAACATCCTCAACAACGGCCGCATCGTGGGGGAGGGGATGCACTTCACCGAGCGCGACCGGCTCTGCATTCCGGTGCCGCTCTATCACTGCTTTGGAATGGTGATGGGCAATCTCGCCTGCATCAGCCACGGCGCGGCGGCGGTGTTCCCGAACGACGGCTTCGACGCGGCGAAGACGCTGGAAGCGGTCGCCGCCGAGCGCTGCACCGCGCTGCACGGCGTGCCGACGATGTTTATCGCCGAGCTCGAACATCCGCGCTTCCGCGACTTCGATCTCTCCAGCCTGCGCACCGGCATCATGGCCGGCGCGCCGTGCCCGATCGAAATCATGAAACGCGTCCAGGGCGAGATGCACATGAAGGACGTGCTGATCGCCTACGGTCAGACCGAGACCTCGCCGGTCAACCACCAGACCGCCCAGGACGATCCTCTCGACAAGCAGGTCGAGACCGTCGGCCGCCCCGGCCCGCATCTGGAGATCAAGCTGATCGACGAGCGCGGCGCCGTCGTGCCGACCGGCCAGCCCGGCGAGATCTGCTGCCGCGGCTATTCCGTCATGCAGGGCTATTGGGACGAACCGGCGCGCACCGCCGAGACCATCGATGCCGCCGGCTGGCTGCACTCGGGCGATCTCGGCGTCATGGACGGCGAGGGCTACACCCGTATCGTCGGGCGCCTCAAGGACATGATCATCCGCGGCGGCGAGAACGTCTATCCGCGCGAGGTCGAGGAGTTCCTCTTCACCCACCCCGCCGTGCTGGAAGTCCAGGTGTTCGGCGTGCCCGACAAGACGTACGGCGAGCAGGTCTGCGCCTGGATCAAGCTGCGCGCCGGTCGCGCGCTCAGCGAGGACGACGTGCGCGCCTTCTGCAAGGACCGCATCGCGCATTTCAAGGTGCCGCGCCATGTGCGCATCGTCGCCGAGCTTCCGATGACCGTCACCGGCAAGCCGCAGAAATTCAAGATGCGCGAGGCGATGGAGAAAGAACTCGCCCGGGACGCCGCTGTATCCGGCCGTGCCTGAAAAGCGCCGCGCGCGCCCTTCGGTACATATTGGCCACAGTCGGACGACAAACGCGGCCGCGGTCTTTCGATTGATCCCGCTCAATCGTTGTTACGGGCGAGAGGCCTTGTCCGTCACGTCCGCGAAATGCCTGCGACTGTCGTCGTGGGCATTTTTGGGGCGGGCGGTCAAAGGCCGCAACTTGAATTCATCTTGATGGGAAATGATCAATGAAACGAATTTTTCTGGCGTCGGCGGCGGTCCTGTTTGCCGCGGCGACAATCGCGAGCGCGGCGGCCGAGCCCGTGAATGGCTGGAAGGGACTCTATGCCGGCGTCAATCTCGGCGGCACCTGGGGCACCACCAATGTGCGCATTCCGGCCTATCCGGCCAATTTCGACCTCTCGTCGACCTCGCTGAGCGGTGGCGGACAGATCGGATACAACTTCCTGCTGACCGAACATTTCGTGCTGGGCTTCGAGGGCGACGTCTCGGCGATGAACGAGACGGGAAGCCATCTGAGCGGCGGCCCGTTGGGCGAGCGCTTCGCAACCCGCTACGACCTGCGCTACAGCGCGCGGGGCCGTCTCGGCTACGCCACGCCCGACACGCTGTATTATGTGACCGGCGGCTGGGTGGGAACGGAACTCTCCCGCGCGAATTTCGTGCCGCTCTCGGGCGGCGTCCGGTCCGGAACGCCCGATGGCTGGACGGCGGGAGCCGGCTTCGATTGGGCCTGGCGTCCGCACTGGCTCGTCGGTGCGGAATATCTGCATGACGAACTGGGTCGCCAGTCATTGGTCTTTCTCGGACCGACGTCGCTGCAATTGACGAACGACACGGTCCGCTTGCGTCTGAGCTACAAGTTCGGAGCGGATGAGGCACCGATGCCGCCCGCGCCGCCACCGCCGCCTCCCCCTCCGCCGCCCCCGCCGCCTCCCCCGGTGAAGACGTTCATCGTCTTCTTCGACTTCGATAAGTCGAACCTCACCGACAAGGCGCAGGAAGTGATTGCCGAAGCGGTTCGCACTGCCAAGGCCAGCGGCTTCGTCAAGGTGCTGGTCACCGGCCACACCGATACCGTCGGATCGGACAGCTACAACCAGGCGCTGTCGGTCCGCCGCGCGCAGTCGGTCAAGGACGAGATGGTCCGCGAAGGCATGGACGGCGGCACGATCGATATCGTGGGCAAGAGCTTCCACGATCCGCTCGTTTCGACCGGACCGGGAATCCGCGAGCCGCAGAACCGTCGCGCGGTCATCGACCTGGGCGGCTGACAGGCGCGCGCCGAAGAACAAAGTGGGGCGGATCGCAGGATCCGCCCCTTTTTCTTGGTCTCGCCGGCCTAGCTGCTATTTCGGGTCTTTCGGCAGCGGCACGGCAGCGATGGCCTTGAGCAGGTCAGCCATCCGATATCCGGCCAGCGTCATGCGGCGCGACGAAATATCGGCGACCGTTTTGGAATAGTCCGCGGAAATCGCCGGCGGGCTTACGTTCGTCGTGCCGGTGGCGAGATCCGGCGGATAGGCGTGCGCCACCGCCTCGGCGTGACTCTCCGCCGCCCATTGCGCAAAATCCGTCGTGCCGGACAGTTCGCTCAAACTGCTGCGCGCGAAGCGCCTCTCCAGCTTTGCCGCCAGGTTTTGGATCGTCCGTTCGTCGTCGCTCTTGTTGATCTTGTCGTCCCAATACCAATGCAGGCTCACCACCGTCTTGGTTTCGGGATCGAGAACGAATTGCTTTGTGCCGCCGAGATCGCCCTGGGGATAGGTCGCCGAATAGAGCGATGAGGTGTGCAGCGGCTGATGGATGTCGCCCGCCACATGCATCACCCAGCACAGCGCGAGCGCGCGGTCGGCGACCGGCGCCGCGGGATCGCTGGCTTCGAGAAAGGCCAGTCGCAGCGCCTCGACGGCCTGGCCGGAGGTCGCCTTTGGCAGGTCGGCCGGCGCCCCGGCTCCGGCGGTCGGCACGTCGGCATAGTGCCAGGTCGGATGGTCGAACGGCGTGCCGCGCTGATCGTCCGGCCAGCGGGCGCATTCCATCATCAGGCGCAACGTGCGTTCGGGGCCGCCGGAGCGCCCAGCCGCCACTTCGAATGGTCCGTGATCGGGATGCTTGGCGAGCAGCGCGGCGATGGTGTCGAGCACTGCCGGGTCACGCGCCGCCAGGTCGTCATAGGCGATGGCGGCGGTCAGCATGTGTCCCTGTCGGGTCCACGCCGCGGCGGGACCCGCACTGACGAGGGCTGCGCCGAGGAGAAGCGCGGCGGCGGCTGCGGTTTTCATGGAAGACTCCGTTGGCTGTCTGGCAAGCGGTTTGCCGTCTCGCGGCAACGGCTTCGTGACAGTCGGCCGGGAGGTGGTTTCAGGATGTCATTTCCCGTTGACTTCAGACATCGGCCCCTGCAACTTGTCATCCCAGAATGACAAACACATCGATCCTCGCTCCCGAACGTCCGGCCGCGCGCCGGCGCGACGCCGGCGCGACCCGCGCCGCCATCCTGGCTGCCGCCAAGAAGCACTTCGCCAAATCCGGCTATGACGGCGCCTTCCTGCGCGATATCGCGGCCGAGGCGGGCGCGGACGCGGCGCTGATCAACCGCTATTTCGGCGGCAAGGAAGGCCTGTTCGCCGCCGCGCTGAAGGATTCCATCGCGCCGGACGCGATCGCGCATTGGGACAAGGCAGGCTTCGCGCGCGAAATCGCGACCATGATGGCGGGTCACGCCCATCAGCATGTCGAGCGCACCCACGCCTTCGAGTTCCTGCTCCAGGCCGCGACCAATCCGACCACGGCGCCGCTCCTGAACGAGGCGGTGCAGGAGCGCTTCATGGGCCCGATCCGCCGATGGATCGGCGGCGACCATGTCGCGGCGCGGGCGCGGCTGCTGGCTTCGGTCTTCATCGGCCTTTTGGTCGAGCGGCTCATCCGCGACGAGGCCCTCGAAGGATCGGAACGCGAAGTCTTCATCGAACGAACGGCGAGATTGCTCAAATCGCTCGTCGACAATTGAAAGCATAACGGGAGAGAGGCATGACGGACGGGAACATCACCAAGGATATCGTCTACGAGGCGGTGGCGCCGGACGATTTCGAATCGATGATCGAGCTCGACCGCTACGAAAAGCGCTCGACCGCCTTCGACAAGATCATCAGCGCGACCCACGATCATTTCTGGGATCCGCTGGACAAGAAATACATCGATTTCGACGAGCCGTTCGACATCGACCATATCCAGATGATGCCGGACGACCAGATCTTCCAGCTCCAGATCCCTTACGTCCGCGAACACCTGGAAAAGACGGGCCAGAAAGTGCGCTTCGCCAACGAGATGCAGCTGTGGTCGTTCTCGTCGATCCTGCACGGCGAACAGGGCGCGCTGAACCTGTCGGCCTCGCTCTGCCATGTGCTGAAGGACCAGGGTGCGCAGGAATACGCCGCCAACCAGACGCGCGAGGAGGCCCGCCACGTCACCGCCTTCGCCAAATACATCAAGGCGCGCTGGGGCCGGCCGCGCCCTTGCGGCACGGTGCTGAAGGCGCTGCTGATCGACATCATCTCGGCGCCGGAGGTCTACAAGAAGATCATCGGCATGCAGATGCTGGTCGAGGGCCTCGCCATGGGCGCCTTCGCGACGGGCTACAAGTACAACCAGGACCCGCTGGCGCGAAAGCTGTTCCAGCTCGTGATGACCGACGAGGCGTTCCACCACAAGTTCGGAAAGATCTGGGCCGACCGCACGATCCCGCGCATGTCGGAACAGGAGCGCAACGTGGTCGAGGACTGGGCGGCGCATTGCTTCCAGTCGCTGATCATGAATCTGGGCAGCCCCCAGCAGCAGGCGCAGATGTATCAGGATTTCGGTCTCGATCCGGAGAAGGTGGTCGCCGGGCTGATCGAGCTGCGCTCCAACGGGCGCACGCGCGAGCGGCTGCGCGAATCGACCAACATCTTCCGCGTGCTGATCAAGACGTTGCTCAAGGCGGGGCTGATCAGCGACCGCACCAAGGCGTTCTATGCGACCTATGTCGACATGGACGAATTGAAGTCGGAAGGCGACCGCATGGTCGGCGACGACATCGCCGAGGAAGGCATCAAGTACCTCCAGGAGATCAACTTCAAGGACCGCAGCAACGCCGCCGCCATCCGCATCGCCGCGGAATAGCCGATGCCGAACGGGCCGTGCCTGGACGGCGCGGCCCGTTCACCTGTTTCCATCGCAACCGGTTCAGACGGATCGACATGCCCAAGATCAGATACATCGAGCACAACGGCAAGGAACACGAGGTCGAGGTTCCGCTCGGCTGGAGCGTCATGGAAGGCGCGGTGAAGAATCTCATTCCCGGCATCGATGCCGATTGCGGCGGCGCCTGCGCCTGCGCCACGTGCCACGTCTTCGTCGATCCGGCGTTCGAGGCGAGGATCCCGCCCAAGTCGGACATGGAGGAGACCATGCTCGACTTCGCGCCGGAGACGGCGGCCAACAGCCGGCTTTCCTGTCAGATCAAGGTCACGGCGGAGCTGGATGGCCTGGTCGTCCGCATGCCGCACAGTCAGCACTAGAAGAAACGGCCAACCAAAGGAGGCCCGTCATGAATATCGCGGTCAAAGGCAATCTCGAGGAAGCGCGCGACGCCGCCTATGCGCTGCCGCTCGATCAGATCAATCCGGCGCAGGGCATCCTGTTCCAGACCGATACGATGTGGCCGTATTTCGAGCGCCTGCGCAAGGAAGATCCGGTCCACTACACCGCTGACAGCGAGTTCGGACCCTACTGGTCGATCACCAAGTACAACGACATCATGGCGGTCGACACCAACCATCAGGTGTTCAGCTCCGACTTCACCTATGGCGGCATCACCATCGGCGGCGGCCAGGCCAATTTCGAGCCGCTGCCGATGTTCATCGCCATGGATCCGCCGCGCCACGACATCCAGCGCAAGGTGGTGACGCCGGTCGTCTCGCCGGCCAATCTGGAATATCTGGGGCCGATCATCCGCGAGCGCGCCGGCAAGATCCTGGACTCGCTGCCGATCGGCGAGCCGTTCGACTGGGTCGACAAGGTCTCGATCGAGCTCACCACCATGACGCTGGCGACGCTGTTCGATTTTCCGTTCGAGGACCGGCGCAAGCTCACCTATTGGTCCGACGTCGTGACCGCCGTGCCGGGCCACGGCCTCATCGACACCTTCGAGCAGAAGATGGAGGTGTTTCAGGAATATCACGCCTATTTCACCGAGCTGTGGAATCAGCGCGTGAATTCGACCGAAACGAAGGGCGATCTGATCTCGATGCTCGCCCACAACCCGGCGACGCGGAACATGGCGCCGCGCGAATATTTCGGCAATGTCGTGCTTTTGACCGTCGGCGGCAACGACACCACCCGCAACACCATCACCGGCAGCGTGCTGGCGCTCAACCAGAACCCGGACCAGTACCAGAAGCTGCGCGACCATCCCGAACTCATCCCGTCGATGGTGTCGGAGACCATCCGCTGGCAGACGCCGCTCGCCCATATGCGCCGCACCGCGGTGCAGGACTTCGAGTTCCGGGGCAAGCAGATCAAAAAGGGCGACAAGGTCGTCATGTGGTACGTCTCGGGCAACCGCGACGACGAGGTGATCGAGCGGCCGAACGACTACATCGTGGATCGGGAAAATCCGCGCCGCCACATCTCCTTCGGCTTCGGCATCCACCGCTGCGTCGGCAACCGCCTGGCGGAGCTGCAGCTCCAGATCATCTGGGAGGAAATCTTCAAGCGGTTCCCGGTGATCGAGCAGGTTGCCGAGCCCAAGCGCACCTATTCGACCTTCGTTAAGGGATATGAACATTTTCATGTGGTAATACCGAAGCGGAACTAAGAATTCCGCGCGGCCGTTCAGGGAGAGAGCGATGTCCGACACCAACATCACCAAGGATCAGATGTACGGCGCGGTGGCGCCGGACGATTTCGAATCGATGATCGAGCTCGACCGCTACGAACAGCGTTCGACCGCGTTCGACAAGATCATCAGCGCCACCCATGACCATTTCTGGGATCCGCTGGACAAGAGATACATCGACTTCGACGAACCGTTCGACCTCGAAAACGTCGCGATGATGCCGGAGGAGCAGCAGCCTCTGTTGCGTCTTCCCTACATTGCGGAGAAGTTGTCAGATCCCAAGGATCGCATCCGCTTCATCAACTATATGCAGCTGTGGAATTTTTCCTCCATCCTGCACGGCGAACAGGGCGCGCTGAACCTGTCGGCCTCGCTCTGCCATGTGCTGAAGGACCAAGGGGCGCAGGAATACGCCGCCAACCAGACCCGCGAGGAAGCCCGCCACGTCACGGGCTTCGCCAAGTACATCAAGGCGCGTTGGGGACGCCCGGTGCCCTGCGGCGCCGCGCTGAAGGCGCTTCTGATCGAGATCATCGACAGCCCGGCGGTCTACAAGAAGATCATCGGCATGCAGATGCTGGTCGAAGGCCTCGCCATGGGCGCCTTCGCGCACGGCTTCAAGCACAACCGCGATCCTCTGGCGCGCAAGCTGTTCCAGCTGGTGATGACCGACGAGGCCTTCCATCACAAATTCGGCAAGATCTGGGCTGACCGCACCATCCCGAAGCTCACCGAGTCCGAGCGCAACCTTGTCGAGGATTGGGCCGCGCATTGCGCCCAGTCGCTGCTCTTCAACAACGGTTCGCCCGAGCAGCAGCAGGTGATCTATGGCGAGTTCGGCCTCGACCCGCAGCGCGTCATCGAGGACATCCTGGAGCGGCGCAGGAATCGCGACCCGCAGAAGCGGTTCAGGAGCGACACCAACGTCTTCCGCGTCCTGATCAAGACGCTGCTCAACGCCGGGCTGATCACCGAGCGCACCCGCAAGTTCTACGCGGCCTATGTCGATCTCGACGAACTGGCCGGCGAGGGAACCCGCATGGTCGGCGACGACATCGCGGAGGAGGGCATCCGCTATCTCCAGGCGATCAATTTCAAGGACCAGGCGCGATCCGTCTCAATCGCCGCGGAATAGGCGAGAACTCGACGCTCCCGTTCACGGGAGGGTCGGAATTTGCGAAGCAAATTTCGGGGAGGGGACAGCCTCTCCATTCGCATGCGATCTTCACCGCCGTCCCCTCCCCGAAAAATCTTCGCTGCGCTTCGATTTTTCGACCCTCCCGTGAACGGGAGGGTATAGGATGCTCCCAATCGAAGGTTGCGGGTTCCCGTGACCGACGGCATGGGTAGGCCGCCAGGCCACGCGATCCACGAGCCCTCGAACGAAAACACGTTCGGGAGGAACGCCCATGACGACCATCAAGAATCCCATCGAATGGACCGGCGCCCAATTCGTGGAGGCGGCGCATGCCGTCGCCTCGGCGGGTCGCTCGCTGCATCACATCCAGGAGACCGCGCATTCGCCGCTGCCGGCGGTGCGCAAGATCGGCCTTGGCGATCTGCGCGACGCGCTGGCCGCCGGTTTCGCCGATTTCACGGCCTATCGCAGCGACGTGCCGTTCATCGGCGTCGTCTACGCGATCGTCGGCCTGGTCCTGGCGCGCATCGCCTTCGGCATGGACCTTTTGCCCTTGCTGTTCCCGCTGGCCTCGGGCTTCGCGATCGTCGGTCCCTTCGCCGCCATCGGGCTCTATGAACTCAGCCGGCTGCGCGAGCAGGGCGTGGAGGCCAAATGGTCGAACGCCTTCGACGTGCTGCGCGCGCCGTCGATCGGCGCCATCGCGGTTCTCGGCGCGGCGCTCGTCGCCGTCTACCTTCTGTGGCTCGCCGCGGCCTGGGGAATCTACCTGTCGATCTTCGGGGACACGCCGATCGTCTCGCTTGGCCAGTTCTATCACGACGTGTTCTTCACGCCGGGCGGCCGGACGATGTTCGTCGAAGGCATGGCGGCCGGCTTCGTCTTCGCGCTGTTCGCGCTCGCGATCGGGATCGTATCGTTCCCGCTGCTGGTCGACCGCGACGTGGGCATCGACACCGCGATCCGCACCTCGGTGCGCGCGGTCCTTGCCAATCCGCTGCCGATCGCGGCCTGGGGATTGGTGGTGGCGGCCGGCCTGCTGCTCGGCTCGCTGCCGCTGTTCGTCGGGCTGATCGTCGTCATTCCGGTGCTTGGCCATGCCACCTGGCATTTGTACCGCAAGCTGGTGCCGCGCGACGGCGAGGGACGCAGCGTGCTGCGCCTGTACCCGTCCGACGATGTCCACTGAGGCCTAGCGGCCTTTGACGATATCGACCAGCCGCGCGACGTGATCGGGCGGGGTGTGCTGCAGCACGCCATGGCCGAGATTGAAGATGTGCGGCCGGCCGGCCATCGCGGCCACGATGCGGCGCGCCTCGGCGGCCATGGGTTCTCCGCCCACCATCAGGAGCATCGGATCGAGATTGCCCTGCGACGCGATATGCGCCGGCAGCGTCGCGGCGGCGATCTTTAGATCGGTCATGTGATCGATCGCCACCGCATCGACGCCGGTGCCCGCCGCATAGCGCGCGACATGCGATCCGGCGGCGCGGGGCAGGCCGATGATCGGAATGTTCGGGTGCTTTGCCTTGACGGCCGTCACGATGCGCGCGGTCGGCGCGATCACCGCCATCTCGAACAGCGGCGCCGGCACGGCGCCCGCCCAGCTGTCGAACAGCTTGAGCGCTTCGGCACCGGCATCGGCCTGGGCGTTGAGATAGGATGCGGTCGCCTCGACCAGCCTGTCGATCAGCGCGGCGAATAGTTTCGGCTCGCTCCACATCATGCGGCGGCAATTCTCGTAGTCGGTCTTGCCGCGGCCCTCGATCATGTAGGTGGCGACCGTCCAGGGCGCGCCGGCGAAGCCGATCAGCGCGACGTCGGCGGGAAGCGCCGCGCGCACGGCCTTGATCGTCGCCATCACCGGCGCCAGCACCTCGGTCAGCCGCGCGTCGGAGAGTTGCGCCAGCGCGGCCGCGTCGCGAATGGGCTCGAGCCTGGGCCCTTCGCCCTCGAAGAAGCCGACCGTTTGGCCGAGCGCATGGGGAACCAGCAGGATGTCGGCGAACAGGATCGCGGCGTCTAAGCCGAAACGGCGGACAGGCTGCAGCGTCACCTCGGTCGCCAGTTCCGGGTTGAGGCAAAAGTCGATGAAGTTCTTCGCGTTGGCGCGCAGCGCCCGGTATTCGGGCAGATAGCGCCCGGCCTGCCGCATCAGCCAAATGGGCGGTCGGGGCGACGCTTGGCCGGACAGGGCTTGCAGCAGCGGTTTCAAAAGGGGACCCGATTTTGACGAGTGCTAACAAGCACACTGCAGATCGTCAACGCGGCGCTGCGGATCTCCACATTGGCGTGCCAAAATTGCTCGAAGCCAGCCCGGCTCTAGGGGATTGACGTCAGTGCACCGTCAACAGCGCGGCGCCTACGACGCCCGTCACCAATCCGATCAGCGGCATGGTCGCCAAAGCGACTCTAAGAACGATGCCGCCTTTGGGATTGGCTGCTTCGGGGCGCCGCGTCCGCGCGGCCGCCGGCCGAACGGACTGGATGGAATGATCAACGAAAGGGGACATGCCAGGGAACTCCGGAATGGGCCAGAACGAGGCTCGTTGCGGTGACGGCGGCGATGCACAGAACAAGAAGGATCGCGCTCAGATAGGCGTCCGGCTTGGGGCGCTTAGCGGACGGTCGCGAGCGGCCAAGGTCTGCTCGGGCCGGCCGAACGAGAAGGGTCTCGTCGAACACGATGCTGTAGCGTGGCAAGCACATCGAACGCTGCACGACCTCTTGGTCGCCCCGAAACCTCGCCACCAAAGATGTCGACGGCGCCGTAGGAATTCGAGAGCGGCCGGCGGCGCAAATCATCAAAACGGCATAAGAATTCTTGCTTGGATGCGCTTCTTATGCCCCGGCATCCAATTCGATATGGAATTCCAACGAAGCAATTTCCTATCACCGAGCGGCGCGCCGAATCGCGCAACCGAAACACGATGCGTCCGCCATGGTTCCTGTCGATTCCGATACGTCCGAAGTCGCCGGCGCCAGGCTTGAACGCACCGGCGAAATCGATTGCCTCCTGCCGGAAATTGGACGCCATCCCGCGCCTGAGGGCGCACATCTCGATCCGA
>Ga0265320_10000455_pt1 | contig 32146 bp, 33 predicted proteins | sample 4827metaG_FD_202087 | JGI IMG/M metagenome (GOLD analysis project Ga0265320, IMG submission 202087) | Rhizosphere microbial communities from Carex aquatilis grown in University of Washington, Seatle, WA, United States - 4-8-27 metaG | ecosystem: Host-associated > Plants > Roots > Rhizosphere >... | reverse complement strand
TTTGCCTGGCTCCACAATTTCCGCCGACTGGTCAGCCGCTGGGAATATCACGAAACCAATTTCCTCGGCATGCTCCAACTCGGCTGCCTCATTATCCTCTTGAGGCATTTATGAGATGGCTTCTAGTTACTCTTGCAAAGTAAACGAACCTTCATGGACACTTTTCATCAGAAGTCCTGGCTTGGTTATCTTGCTATCGTTCGCATCTTCGTGGGGACCCAATTCGTACAGGCTGCTTGGCCAAAGGTCTTCGGAGGCCATTTCTTGAGCGGCCAAGGTCGAGGTCTCGGCGAGCAGCTATTGGCGGGGGCGGCGAAAGATCCTCTTCTGTGGCATCGAGCATTTATCATAGACTTCGTCGCCCCGAACGCGCATTTCTTTAGCTATCTAGTAGCCTTCGGTGAGTTGGCAATCGGCATCTCTCTGATCACGGGATGCCTGATGCGGGTCTCCTCCAGTTTTGGGGCTCTTCACAATGCCAACATTTACTTGGCGATTGCCTATGCCAATGGCGCACAAGCAAACTTCAATCGGCTGCTGATCGTATTGCACATCGTGTTCGTCTGCGCATCTGCAGGCCGCGTGCTCGGCATCGATGGTCTGCTCGCGAAGCGATTCCCGCGTTCCCCGCTGTTCTAGCAAGAGCAAGGCTGTCCTCGGCAAGAATCATTGGCCGCAGGAGGGTCAGTCGTGAACGTCAACCTCCCTTGACAACAACCTTCCACTGCAACAGAGTCACTCGAGATCCCGATTGAATTTCAACGAGATATTTGGAGAGACCCATGTTCCTCGGACATTTCGCCGTCGCGCTCGCCGCGAAGAAAGCCGCCCCAAAAACCTCGCTTGGCACGCTCGTCCTTGCCGCACAGTTTGCGGATATTCTCTGGCCGCTCCTGCTGTTGCTCGGGATCGAGCAGGTGCGTATCGAGCCGGGACTTCTCGCTGCTTCCCCATTTGATTTCACATCGTACCCAGTCTCGCACAGCTTGGTTGCGCAACTCGGTTGGGGCGCATTGCTGGGAATCGTATATTTTCTGCTGCGGCGCGATGCACGCAGCGCGCTCTTGCTCGGATTTCTGGTCCCCACTCACTGGCTGCTCGATTTCATCGCACATCGCCCGGACATGCCGATCAATCCAGGCGGAGCGAAGTACGGCCTGGGCATGTGGAATTCCTTGCCGCTAACGATTGCAGTGGAATACGCATTATTCGCTGCGGGAATAGCGGTCTATCTCAGCGTGACGCGGGCGAAGGATCGTACGGGGAATCTGGCGTTGTGGTCGTTTCTGGGATTTCTGGCGGTAATGTACGCGGCGTCTCTGTTTGGACCGCCGCCCCCGAGCGTTAAAGTTCTCGCCTGGAGCGCGATATCCATCTGGCTTACTGTGCCGTGGGCTGCGTGGGCCGACCGGCACCGGTGAAAGGCGGCAACCCTGGGAACGCCAATCTCCCGATTGGCGATCTGCATGACGCCAATCGGGAGATTGGCGTTCCCAGGTTTCAACCCCCATTCCGCAAATCAGCTCCGGAATTCAGGCTTGGATGTTCCCGTCGCCACAAAACCTACCGCATCGACTCGTATGCGAATCCGGGAAAGGAAGTCATGAAAGGAACCGCAGTAACTTTGATGTGCGTTTCACCGGGCTTCACCGGAACGGCCGGCCCGGCGGACCAACCTATCGCTGCGGTCAGGCGATCGAACATTTCGCGGCTCCCGCTTTCCAGAACAAAGCAATCCGGGCCGACGCAGCGAAGAAAAACGCCATCCTCAGGAGTGTCAAAGGAAAAGAAATTCGGGCGTCTCATCAGGTTCGTCCGCTGACTGTACTTCGATTCGAGAACTTCACTGTAGGCGCCGAAAAATCGCGCCGCGTTGGCATCGTTATCCAAACGCACGCGAAAAATCAGGAGCGTATTTTTGCTCTTCTGATTTTCAAACAGCGCATAGCGATCGGCTGACCACGCCGCCGCCAGAGTAATGGAACGATCCTTATCCAGGAATTGCTTTAGGATCTCCTGAAGCCCGAACTCGCCCATATTGTTTTCATCGAGTTTTTTCCACTCCGCCGGAATCACGCCGTCGGTGGTCGGCAGAACAATTTTGGGCGGTTGAACACGCTGCAAATACAGATCCGGATGGATGATCTGCTGCGTCGAAACAGGGGGCTTCTCAAAAACTTTATGGAAATCGGGCCACCCGCTCGATGCTTTCAGAACGCTTTGCGTGAACGTTGTCCCCGCAAGATATGGAAAAAGAAGCTCGTCCTGCAAAACCTTCGGCGCTTTGGAAAGCTCGGTGCTGCTGGTCGGGTCGCCCATCAGCATGGCCGGGTCGAGATCGCCCAGGTCGCGAACGCTGCCCTTTCCGCGAAGGACGTAATCCAGCATCGCGGCAAGGGCCGATCCCTCGACGACGGCATCGCGCGCGAGTTCGCCATCATCATTCGGCTTGGCGGCATCGGTCCATTTGTTGATGTGAAAATGCTGATCCTGCAAAGCGTGCGTCAATTCGTGCGACATCACCATGCGTTCGTCGGCAGGCGAAGTCCAATCGGCGATGAAAAATTCCTGGCTGTCCGGATCGTAGAGTCCAGCAATCTGTTCGGTGAGCACCTTCACTAAAGTCTGTTCGAGCGGGTAGTCCTTGGGCAGCAGCCCGAACTTCTCCATGCTCTTTTGATCGGCGTAGCGCTTGTCGGCGTCCTTGTCCTCTTTCATTTTTTGGAGCAGGTAGGCCTTGATTTCCTCGCGGGATCGCATGCTTTTCTTCAGCGGCGTTACGATGGGCAGCGAAAGCAGCTTGCTCATTTCGAGAAGCACTTCGTCGGCATCGTGCATGAATTCTGCGCTCTGCTGCTCCTGCGGAGGAGGCATCGACGCCGGAGGAGGGCTCTTCTGCGCCGCCGCATCCAACGAAGCGAAAAGTGCAATCAGCAGTCCCGCGAAAAATCGTTTCAATCTATACCGTCGCTTTCCCAAGCCAAGACATTCTTAGGCTAACATTTGGATGAGTCTTCCGGGTGAAGGGATGTTAGAAATCAGCTACTTGGTAACGGGCTTGGCAGATCCGGGGTCTTTGGACTCGACATTTTTCCAGGCGCCCGATTGCATGCGATAGGTGTCGCGTGTCATTTTGGGGCAAACTGCCGGATGATCCTCATCCGGGTCTGAGCAATAGGTAATATGAAATCCGTCCCCATCGGCTTCGTAACTGGATTGCTGAAGCAGATCCGAACTCCATAGCGGAACTGCACGGGTTCCGTCGAAGCGCCAGGCAGTGAATATGCCGGTCGCCAGGTCATCGGTGCGGCCCGCCACCACGACGAAAACAGAGTCGGCCGTGGACATGGGAATCAGTTCAATATCGCTATCCAAAAAATCTTTCTGTTCGAAACGATCGATTTTCGCAGCCAGCGCGTAACGTCCAATTCCATTCGAATAGATTCGAACCGCTGCCGGACCGCCGAGCCCGAAATTGGCCACGATCGCATAGGTGCCGGCGCCGCCCAGTCGTACAAGGCGATAATTTTCCCCCACGGAGGGAACGTGTGAAACCAGCTCCGCAAGCTGCTGATTGGCGGCACCGAGATCAGGCGACGCATTGGGCGATGATGAGCGATTCAACGCCGTCAGCGCCAGTTCGTCGATGACGGCCAGCGCTTTCTCCTGCAAAGGAGCATTTTCTTCCGTGTTGTCCAGCCGCGCAGCGGAAAGCTGCGCCGCCAACTTCTTAAATTCAACCGATGGATCGCTCTTCGCCTGCCCGTGAAGACTCATTGCCAGCGCGATGAAAACAATCGGGAAGAATCCAGCTGCCCCCATGGCTGCGCCCGGGAGCTGCAGCAGCTTCCGGGACAGATACCTGGAATTTAAAAAAATAGAGTTCATTTCGGTCACGCTTCTAATACACTCTGTCTCTCAGTCTCAAGCCGCTCGGGTCCCGTGTAACAATCTGATATTCTAAACAGGCAAGCTATTCTACATGGGGTTGCCGAACGAAGCAAAAAAGTCGCTTTCTTATACGTTCTGGATTCGTAACAGAAAGGTAGTTGAAATCTTATGGCGATCCGAAACATAAGCGTCCCAACTCAAATTCCGGGGCCGGAATTCCAGCCAGGCACGCGCCTTCGCAATGCCCGCGAGAAACTTGGTTTGACGTACAGGGACGTGGAGCGGGCAAGCTATGAATTGGCTTGCCAGCGGGGGCGCCCGGACTTTATCGTCCACCTAAGCCGCCTGGCCGATATCGAAAACCGCGACGTAACTCCAAGTATCTATAAGCTTTACGCCCTTGCGGTCATCTATCATCTTGACCCCAAGGAAGTCTGCCAGTGGTATGACGTCCCGTTTGAGGGCCATTTCTCCGACGGCGTCCACTTGTGCGCCCCTAAAACGCATTTGGCTGCAGGACCGGCCCGCCTGCGCCTCCCGATACGGTTTGATCCGGCCTTTGACCCCAGCCGAACTGAATTTCTGACGCGCATGGTCGAGCGGTGGGGCGATCTGGAAGGGACGCTATTCAATCGGACTTCCGGCCATCTCTATGGTTATGTGGGCCTTAATGACAGGATGATGGACCCGCTGCTTAGGCCAGGGAGCCTGGTCTTGGTTGACCCGAACCAGCAGAAGGTTCGTAATTCAGGGTGGACCAATGAGTATGAAAGGCCAATTTACTTCATAGAGCTTCGGGATGGATTTCGCTGCTGCTGGTGCCGATGCGAAGAGGGGCAACTGATGCTCGTACCCCACCCGCTCTCCACATGTGCGCCGGAGGTTTACCGCTTCCCTGACGAAGCTGAAATTATCGGGCAGGTGATCGGAGTTGCTACGAGGCTCGGTCCAATATGACTCGTTCTTCGGAGAAGATCGCCAGTAAAGCGCTCAAATTCGAACAAAACAATTCGCTTAAGTAACTCGGCAGTCCGTCCGGACACATACCTTCGAACGACTTTTCCTGCTGCCAGGCTTCGACGACGGTCCAGAACCTGTCGCCCGCCGAATCAAGACACATGCGCAAGTCACGCGCCTGGTCTTCGAGGTGGGTCTCAAGAACTCTTGCGAACAACTCTTCGTGGCAGTGTTCCAGCGCCTGCTGAACCGAATTCTCCGAATACAGTTCCGCAAGCCCGTCATGCCGGTACCGGCCCGTCGAAGAGTCCTTCAGAGAACTGACGTAATAGAGCCTCCCAAAATCGCTGGGGAAAACAGACAGGGTGCGAGACGTGAAATCCTCAATTACGCGTCGGCTCTGCTGGAAACGTCCAAAGGGTGTCACAAAATCACCTGTTCTGATTTCTGAACTTTTTAAATCGCAACAATCGCAGGGGCAAAAGCTGCATTAATAATGGTGGCGATCCTGGAGGGGTCAACCACCATGAAAAAATTCGCAGCGATTTCGTCACTTGCTCTTCTTGCTTTGACCATGCTACTCCCGGTTGCGCGTTCAGTCAACGCTGCAACGGTTAACCACACCGTATTTGCACAGGAAGGCGCCCCTATGCCGCCACCGCCACCTCCAGGCGGCGGAGGACACTAGTTCTTAGGTCCGGGCCAAGCAGGCGCGGAATAAGTATTACCTTATCCGCATCTTAGCGTCGTGCTATAATATGCCTGTCTGGCCCGGACCATGTCCCATAGAGACCTAATTCTTTGGTGTTCGACTTTGGGTTTTGAACTTGTCCTCTGCGTCCTTGTATACGCAAGGGGCTTGCAGAGACGTTTGCCTTTCTTCTCCTGTTACGTCACTCTTCTTCTCTTGGGCACGCTTGGAATGGAGCCTATCTACGTTCACTTTGGATTTCGTTCACCCACCTTCTACTACGCCGATTGGATCACCATGGGATTAAATACTATGGGACGAAGCCTCGCCATTGCCGAGCTTTGTAATTATGGTTTGCGAGCGTACCGAGGTGTATGGTCGATTACCTGGCGGTTCTTAACCATCCTTGTGTTCGTATTTCTCGGTCATGCGGCTATTGATGCGTGGGGCCAGCCAAGTTGGTTTGCCACGTATGTGCTGACCTTGGCTCGCGATGTTGAATTTACCTCTGTATTGGTACTGATTGCCCTGTTATTTATCCGCCGGTACTATGGCATCGGTCTGGAATCCCTGGAAAAGTGGATTGCCGTGGGTATCTGTCTTTTCTGCGTCGTCGATGCTGTGAATAAAACGATGCTTCGCGATCTTCTCTCAAGTTCCTTTTTCCATTTGTCTCGCATGCAGCCGGAAATCGAACAACTAAATGAATTGTGCAACATCATCAACCGTTCCGCGTTTATGGTTTCCATGGGCATCTGGTGCTTTGCATTGCGCAAGCCATTGCCTGCCCCGGCTGCAACGCCTCAACTGCTCCCGGCAGGAGTTTACGAAGAGTTGTCGCCCGCCGTAAATTTGCGCCTGCGTGCCTTCAATGACCGGCTATTGGAGATGCTAAAGCCATGAGTGAACTGACCATTGTCATTGCGCTGGCTATCTCGTTTTCGTTGGTTTTGTTGCGGCTACTGATTCCCCGTCGCCACGCGCATAAAGACGGCTCTGAGATAGATCTCAGCATCGAGAACACTCTTCCCCGTCACTATCGGTATCTTCCACAAGTCCGCCAGGCACTTTCCGCCATTGACGCAAAATATTTGAACGAGAAGGCTTCTCCCGCCGTTGCGCGAAAGGCGATTCAGGAGCGGCGTGCGATCACCCGTCATTTCCTTGCGGGGCTACTGGAAGACTTTTCAAGTCTTGAACGATTGGCGCGTACGGTCGCAGCGCTGTCTCCGGCGATCAGTCGTGAACAGGAAACCGCGCGTTTAATTTTGGGCGTGAAGTTTCGCGTGCTATATGTCTGGGTGTGGCTCAGACTTTCCACTGGGCACGTTCCGCTCGGCCAGATTGGGCAGCTTACAAATCAAGTGGGAATATTTGCGGCGCGCATGGAAGAGGCGATGGTTGCGGTCAGCGCTCTATCGGCCCCGGAGCTAAACACCTAATTGCAGTTTCCACGTGCCACCCCAATAGCTTTCGGTTGCGTCGATTGAAGTTCCCTCCAGCCAAATGCATTGTTTCAGTTAGGGCCAGTTATCCTTTCGGTGCTCGTCTTATGTGTTCCCTTCGGGGTAGTCCGTCCAGACGTATAATGGCGTAGGAAGAGGAGCTCCTTGGACAAGGCCCGCATTCTAATTGTCGATGACGAAGAAGCGATCCGGGAAGTCGTCTCGACCCTGCTCGAGGCGCAGGGATACGATTGCGCGACATTGAGCAACGGCATTCTCGCTTGCGAATACCTGAAAAAAGATTCGGTCGACCTGGTATTGAGCGACATGGTTATGCCGGAAATGGACGGCCTCAGCCTGCTGGAATGGATCGGGAAGAACGACGGCGATATTCCAGTCGTGATGGTCACGGCGATGCACGACATATCCACCGCGCTGGAAGCTATTCGCCGAGGCGCCTACGATTACATTCTCAAACCGTTTGAAAAAGATCAACTCTACCTGGGCGTGCGCAGAGCACTGGAACGCCGCCGCCTGGTTATGGAAAACCGAAACTACCAGCGCAACCTTGAGAAGCTGGTGGAAGAACGCACCGCGCAGCTCAAAGGTGCGATCGACCAGCTTGAGCAGTCCTATGACGATACCCTTGAGGCACTCGGCGGAGCGCTCGACCTGAAAGATTCCGAGACCGAAGGCCACTGTAAGCGCGTAACGGCATTTACGATCGCCATTGCGAAAACCATGAAAGTGGACCCGTCGATGCTCCCGCACATCGCGCGAGCCGCATTCCTTCACGATATCGGGAAGATGGCGATTCCGGACAACATCCTCCGGAAGCCCGGCCCTCTCACACCCGACGAGCGCGAAATCATGCGCACCCATTGCGAAATCGGATACAACATGGTGACACAGATCCCATTCCTCAAGGACGCCGCGGAAATCGTGCTCTCGCACCAGGAGTATTTCGATGGCACCGGATATCCCCGAGGCCTAAAAGGCGAGCAGATTCCCCTCGGAGCAAGAATATTCGCGGTCGCCGACGCGCTGGATGCTATGATCTCCGACCGTCCTTACCGGAGGGCCTTGCCGATTACTCATGCGCAGGATGAAATACAGCGATGTGCAGGGACTCAGTTCGATCCTACAGTGGTCGAAGCATTTCTAGCTATGCCGGGCACACTCTGGACGGAACTGCGGGAGAATATTCGCAAACCCTACCGCCTGTCCCAATTGAGAGCAATATAGAAATACCGCAAGGCACGGAATTCTGCTCGCGCCCCTTGCGAAAATCTTCCGGCGCTTGTACTATCCTGCCGAAAAGGAAAACCCATGGCCCTCGTTCCCATTAAGACCGCTTCCATCACTGGATATTGCGAATGCATCCACGGCTGCTACGAGCTGGCCAGCCTGCGCGATGAAGATACCGGTAAAGCCTTTTGTCCTCGTTGCGCGAAGGAACATCAGGAGATGAACGTGGGCATTGGGCTGCCTCAGCCCGCGCCCTCCAAGGTATCCGCGAACTCGGGTACGCCGTCTTCGACGCCGCACATTCCCCCCTCCGCCGATCCCCCGGGTCGATTGCGCTAAATCTGCATTTCAGATTTCCAAACTGCGCATGTGCCGCCCCGCAGTGCCATAATAGACGTGTATCCGTGAGGCAGCGGAATGGCACAGTCGGCAAAGTACGACATCTTCCTGGACGGATCATGTTCCTTCTGCCAGTGGAGTCGCGCGAAGATCGAACCGTTCGATTCCGCAGGCCGGTTGCGATTTCTGGATTACAACGATCCCCTGATTGCCGCTGAAGCGCCCTTCCCCCGCGCCGACCTCGACCGCGAAATGCACGTGCGCACTCCTGAAGGAAAGTGGGTGCAAGGATTTGGAGCCTGGCTGGCTATTCTGCGCGCTTTGCCGAAGCTTTCCTGGCTGGGACGGCTGGCGAGTTTGCCGCCGTTACGCTGGCTTGGGCCTGCCTTGTATAAATTTGTCGCTCGGCACAGGTACAGCCTTCCCGGGGCGCCTGCAAGATGCGAGACCGACACATGCGCGCCTCCGACCCACCGCCCGCATTGAGGCAACCAAGTGCACCGCGTGATACCATATTTGCGCCGTGAATCCTCCAAACCATTGTTATGCAGTCCCTGATTTCCGATGAGCTCATCGACTTCTCCTAGTCCGGTAACGATTCCCATGCTCGATCTGCGCGCGCAATATGAATCGATTGCGCCTGAAATTCGCACAGCGATTGACGCAGTCCTTGCGAGGCAACAATTTGTGCTGGGGCCCGAATGCGAGGCTCTGGAGGCCGAGATTGCCCAACTCTGCGGCACTCGCCACGGGGTAGGCGTCGCGTCAGGAACGGAAGCGCTGGAATTGGTTCTCCATGCCTGCGGCGTAAACGCCGGGGATGAAGTCATCGTGCCCGCCTTTACATTTATTGCGACAGGCAGCGCCGTCAGCGCGTTGGGGGCGCGTCCGGTATTCGCGGACATCGAACCTGCAACTTACAATCTCGATCCTGACCAGCTCGAAATCCTGATCACCCCGCGCACGCGAGCCATTGTCGCGGTTCATTTATTCGGATTGGCAGCGGATATGGACCCGATCCTCGCGATTGCGGCAAAGCACGGCATCCCAGTCATTGAAGACAATGCGCAATCGTTGGGAGCGACCTATCAGGGCAAGAAAACAGGCTCGATGGGGCGGGCCGGCTGTCTGAGTTTCTATCCCAGCAAGAATCTGGGTGCGTATGGCGACGCGGGAATGATCGTAACCAACGATGACAATGTGGCTACACGCCTGCGCTCACTCCGCAACCACGGACAAACGGGCCGCTACGTCAGCACCGAGCGCGGCTGGAACAGCCGCTTGGACGAACTGCAAGCTGCGATCCTAAGAGTCAAGCTGCGGCATCTGCGAGACTGGACCGCTGCGTGCCAGAGCCATGCGCGCCGCTACGATGCCCTGCTCCGCGATTTGCCCGGCATCACACTGCCGCGCGTTCCAGCCGGACGGGAACATGTCTATTACCTCTACACGCTTCAAATTTCCGGCCGCGCCAAGGGAAACGACCCTCGCGGAGCAACTCGCAGCGACATCGTTCAACAGCGGCTCGCGGATCGCGGCATATCGAGCGTTGTCTATTATCCTGTACCGCTGCATCTCCAACCGCTCTACGCATCGCTTGGCGGCAAGCCGGGCGATCTACGGGTGAGCGAGCGGGCCTCCCGCGAAGTGCTTTCCATTCCAATCTATCCGCAGATGACAAACGAGCAAGTGGAGAGAGTTGCTCGGGCAGTCCGGGACTCTGCCCGCGACTAAGTACCTGCGAAAAAAGTTTTCAAGGATGCGTCGGAAAGTGCGGCAGAATTAAACAGTTGCAGCAATCGCGCGGCGATAGAGCAAAAACATCACAGCAAGAAATAAAGTAAGCGCCGGAGCCAGCAGAGCAAAAATTCCAAAGTCCAAGGAGCGCTGGGCAGCCAAACTTGTCTGCGAAGCAGTCGTGTAGCAAAGAGCGCAACTCTGGGCATACATGCCCTGTGCTGCGAAGAGCGAAGCCAGAACAGCCGGAAAGATAAACCTTAAACGCATTCTACTTACCCTCATCAAACCACTACTCTAGCTATCCTACCACTTTCCGGTGAATCTACCACTCAATGCGGCCTCATCTGCAGCAGCCGGAAGGCCTCCGGGAAGAAGAAGATGAACATCATCATGATGCAGAAAATCATGGCCGGGACCAGCCAAAGCACTAGCGAGAATTTTTCATACTTCAGGTGCATGAAGTAGGACATGATCATCCCTGCCTTCACCACCGACAAGACTACAAGAACCGTCAGCATGACCGTGGGTTGGAGCTCCTCGTAGGCGAGAAAGACCTCCAGCCCGGTGATGGCAACCAGGCCGACCCAGATCGCTATATTGGTTCCTACGCTGGCTCCGTGAGCTTCCTCAACATGCGCGTGTGTGTTCATCGTCTAATCTTCTCCCTGGAGGAACGCGACTAGTATTTCACCGACATTAAATAAATCAGCGGGAACACAAACATCCAGACCAGATCGACGAAGTGCCAATAGAGGCCATTGACTTCCACGTCCTCGGCGGAAAATTTCCCGCGTCCGTAGCCGACGGCGACGATGCCCAGGTAAATTACGCCGATCATCACGTGCGTCATGTGCAGGCCGGTGATGCCGAAGAAAACCGCGCCGAAAAGCGGCGTGCCCTCGGGGTTCCCCGTGATCGTGAAGTGTTCCTTGGTGATCATGTTGAACCATTCAGTGAGGTGCAAGCCGGTGAACAGCAAGCCGCCGATCATTGTGGCAACCATCCACATGACCGTCTTTTTGCGGTCGTTTCTCTGCGCCGCCATGACGGCCATCACCATCGTCAGCGAGCTGGCGAGCAGCACGACGGTCATCGTGGTCGAGAAAATAATCGCGGGATGTATCGGAAACGGCCGCGGCCAATCGGGATTGGTAATTCGAGAATAGCTGTAAACAATCAGCAGCGCCGAAAAGGTCAGCGTATCGGAGACGATAAACAGCCACATCCCCAATTTCTTCGAGCCCATCGCGAAGGGTGAGCCCCCGCCCGACCAGGCCGATTCCATCGCCGCATCCGTTTTCACTTCATGCACGGTTCACCGTCCCACTGTCAGAAGTACGAGCAAGAACACCCACAGCCCGTCCATAAAATGCCAATAAATTGAGGTAAGCTCTGCCGCCGTCGCTTGCGAGATACGCGAACGCTTCCATTGCCGGAACGCCACGTAAAACAAAGCAAAAATTCCACCGGCCAGATGCGCTCCGTGCGCCGCCGTCAAAACATAAAAGAAGCTGCTGCTGGGATTGGTTGAAAGCAGCATCCCTGCGGCGGCAAGCTGACGCCACGCAATAATTTGCCCGGCCAGGAAGAGAACGCCAAGGCCCATGGTCATCGACCACCACGTCCGAAACGCATCGCGCGCGCCGCTTTCCAGTTTCTTTCGCGCCACAATAATGGTGGCGCTGCTGAATAGCAGAATAGCTGTGTTGAACCACACTACTGGAGGCATCGGCGTGCGCTGCCAGTCGTTGCCGAGGCCCTTGCGCACGATGTAGGAACTAGCCAGAGCCATGAAGAACATGACGATGGCCGCCAGACCCAATTGAAGCGCGGTGAAATACGCTCTTCGCGGAACCGGTCTTCGCGGGCCGGAAGAGCCGCTATCGTCATCGCCGCCTGCGGGCGTGCCCGTACCACCGCCGTGCCCGGCATCTATGATCTCAATGTCTTCTGCAATGGAACCTGGCATCATTCGGCCTTCTGCGAACTACGCCTTACGCACTAAATTTGGAGCTAGGTGCTGCGGAATGTAATCGTCCGCTGCGCCCGGCACGCTGAATTCATATGGGCCGTGGTACACCACCGGCTCGACGCCGCCAAAATTGTCATGCGGAGGCGGCGACGGAATCGACCATTCCAGCGTGGTCGCGTGCCACGGATTCTCTTCCTTCGCTTCCTTGCCCGCGAACAGGCTATAGAAGAAGTTGAACAGGAAAATCAGCTGCGCGCCAACGGTGATAAACGCGGCAACGCTGATAAAAACATGCACAGGCTGCAGCTTTTGCAGGTAATCCACCGCAGTCGTGTCGAAATAGCGGCGCGGATGTCCGGCCAGCCCGAGGAAGTGCATCGGCATAAAGATGCAATAGACGCCGATGAATGTGATCCAGAAATGGACCTTGCCGATGCCTTCATTCAGGAACCGTCCAAACATCTTCGGGAACCAGAAGTACACCCCCGCAAACATCCCAAAGATCGCCGCGACGCCCATGATCAAGTGAAAGTGCGCAACCACGAAATACGCGTCGTGAAGGTAAAGGTCGAGGGAAGGCTGCGCCAAGAATAACCCGGAAAGGCCGCCGCTCACGAACAGCGATACGAACCCGAGGGCATACAGCATTGCGCAATTGAATTGAATCTTGCCGCCCCAGATCGTTCCCAGCCAGTTGAACGTCTTGATGGCCGAGGGCACGCCGATCGTCATGGTTAGGATCGAGAAGGCGAACGCTGAATATGGGCTCATCCCGCTGATAAACATGTGGTGGCCCCAGACGCAGAAGCCGAGAAATCCGATGCCGCAGATCGCTCCCACCATCGCCCGGTATCCGAACACCGGTTTGCGCGAAAACGTCGAGAGCAGATGCGAAGCGACGCCCATGCCAGGCAGAATTGCGATGTACACCTCAGGATGTCCGAAGAACCAAAACAGGTGCTGCCACAGCAGCGGCGAACCGCCTTTGTGCCAGGTAACAACCTGATCGGTGACCACGAGCCCGCCGGGAATAAAGAAGCTCGTTCCGGCAAGACGGTCCAGCAATAACAAAATGCACGCCGCCAAGAGCACGCCGAACGCCAGCAAGCCCAGGATCGCTGTGACAAACCACGTCCAACAGGTGAGCGGCAGGCGACCGAGCGTCATTCCCTTCGCGCGAAGGTCAATCAAGGTTGTAATGAAGTTGAGCGCGCCCATCAGTGAGGCACCGCAGAAGATCGCCAAGCCAATAATCCATAGCGTCTCGCCCGCGCCCTGTCCCGGACCGGCTATTTCGCCCAAAGCGCTCAGAGGAGGATACGAAGTCCAGCCACCGATCGGCGCTCCACCCGCAACAAAAAATGCGCAGACCATCACGACCAGCGAAACGAACGTGGTCCAGAACGAAAGCATGTTCAACACCGGGAACGCCATATCCGCAGCGCCAATCTGGATCGGCAAGAAGTAGTTGCCGAACCCGGATTGCGGCGCAGTGGTGAGCACCATGAAGACCATGATCGTGCCATGCATGGTCATCAACGCCAGGTACTGCTCCGGCGTCATTAGGCCGCCCTTAAAAAACGGCCAGGACGCGTGCGGCCATCCCAGATGCAAGCGCATCAGCAGAGACAACGCCATGCCAACAAACACGGAAAACAAGGCGAGGAGCAGGTACTGAATCCCAATCACCTTGTGATCGATGCTGAAAATATACTTTCGAATGAAACCGGACGGGGGCTGATGTTGATGCCCATGACCGCCGCCGTTTTCGTGTGTCACCATCGGGCCACTCCTCAGGGTCGTTCGTCTCGCCGGAATTGCCGCCCGGCCGATTCCTATCTACTGGTTCGCCGCTTCCTGATCCTTCATCCACTTTTCAAAATCCGTTTCGACCATAACCTGCAAAGTGCTGTGCATGCTGTAATGCCCCAGGCCGCAGAGCTCCGCGCACACAAGATCGTATGTGCCGGGTTCGGTTGCCGTGAAGTGCATGTGAATTTCCATGCCCGGAACCGCATCCTGTTTCAATCGCAGTTCTCGCACGAAGAAGCTGTGCGTCACGTCCTGCGAACGCAGAATCAGTTCCACCTCATGCCCGGCAGGCACGGCGATGACCGAGGAAACGACATCGTCCTTGGCCGCAGGGTCGGTCGAGTCCAACCCAACCGGATTGCCCTCGGAAGCCTTTACCAACTCAGGTTTGGTCCTGCCGAACTTTCCATCGGGCCCGGCATAGCGGAAATTCCAAGCAAACTGCTGCGCGGTGACTTCAATTGGAATCGCTCCGGGAGCAGCGCCGATAAAGTGCACTTGCGCCCACGCGTTCCGCGCATAAAGGCCGAGGCCGACAAACAAAACCACGGTCGCCAGCGTCCAGACGATTTCCATGGTGTTGTTGCCTTCGAAGTAGGTGGCTTTCTGCCCTTGGTCGCGAAAGCGAAACACAGCATAGGCCAGCCCCAATTGCGCAAGCACAAACACGATGCCAGTGATGATCAGCGTGCGCATGAATTGGTCGTCGATCTCATGCCCAAACGCCGTGATCGCAGGGGGGAACCACCATATTTTCGCAGCGAATATATAGACAGTGATGGCCGTCATGGCCACCAGGAAAACCGCCATCGCGAGAGCCGCGGAAGTCGAGCCCCGCTGGCTATGATTTCTCCGCATCGTTTTCGCTCCAGGAATCACGTGGCCTACTTGCAAGGGACCCAACAACCCAACTCAAAACTTGCAAACTAACAACTCATCCGTACCACCTGAACGGCACATCATATACATCCACGGAAGAAATTCAATAACCTTCTTCATATTTTTAAAATATAGATCGGTGGTGGTGAAGCCCTGTATAGTGGCACAAATAGTATCACCGGAACGGGGCTTCGGAATCGAGGTGGGTAACGTGAGGAAAACCGCTGAATTCTTCTGCTTACTTCTATTGATCCTGACCACATTGGAGCTTCCGGGTCGGGCTCAGGAAGTTCTCAGCCCTCCTGCCACGGCAGCCTGCAAGTTCGCTGACGGCAAGACGATTACCATCGCCTATTCCAGCCCGCGCATGCGGGGACGCAAAATTTTCGGCGATGTAGTCCCCTTTGGCGAAGTGTGGCGCACAGGAGCAGACAACGCGACCGCGTTTGTAACGACCGCTGACCTTTCGGCCGGCGGAAAGACTGTGCCTGCCGGAAGCTATACGATTTTCACCTTACCGACGCAGGACAAGTGGACGCTCATTATCAGCAAGCAAACCGGTGAATTCGGAATCCCATACCCCGGCGAGCCGTTCGACTTCGTGCGCATCGAAATGAAGGTTTCAAAGCTGCCGTCGCCGCTGGAGAACTTTACAATCTCGTTCGACCAGGCCGGCGCCAGTTGCACCATGAAGCTGGATTGGGAAACCACTCGCGCTTCCATTGAGTTTTCCAAGAAAAAATAAAGTGTTACCGAACCTTGGTGGTGGCTCAGTTTGAATTTCCTTTATGGCGAACAACGAGGCATGGCTCCGATAGCATCATCTTGTCGTCAGCCCATCCCATACGCAAGAGCATGGCTCCTAAGAGATTCAAGGAGTGCGGCTCCTCAACGGCACTCTCTCTTGCGGCTCTTTCTTCCCATTTTTTAGGGAACTGCTTGATTGCCAACTGCGCACACTCCACGTGACCCACGGACTCACCCACATGAGTTACGAACGCTTCAAACAACAGCAGGTCTCCAGCGGATAGTTTTTCGCGCCATTTGAAGGTAGGTCTCGAAGCCACAGCGTGACGACGCAATCCCTCAAGGATATAGGGGACGATAACGAGTCCCTTCGTAAGGACACACGCCCCCGCCGAGGCTGAAAACGCGCGATCTCCCTCGCCTACTCGGGCCTTGTCCAAGTCGCAATTCTTCCTCCCGTAAGGGACAAACATCGGAGCCTCAAATCCGAGCGCCAGAGGCCCCACCTGCATCGCCTTCGCGAGAAACTCAATGCATATTTCGATATCAATTCCCGACTGTGTTACGGACGGCCCCTCAATTGCCCATCCAAGATTTGTCACTTTTCCAATATCGACCACAGCGACGTGAAGCAGTTCATCGGTCATTGATAGCAGGAACACTCTCTTTGTGCTCTGATTCTTCCTGAATTTCGCTCTCCCACTCGACAGTAATTCCCCGCCGGATGCTTTCTGACACCGCGCAAAGCCCTTCATGATGTTCAAGCGCCCGCTCCACAGAGGCGCGCTTTTCCCGCGGCACCTTCAGGCGATAGCGCAATTTAATACCGGTCAGAATCATCTTGCCGTCCACATCCTCAATTTTTCCTTCGGCTTCTACCTGAAGATTTTCCGGACCTGCCTGCACACCGCGTGCCTCCAGTGCTCCCGCAACCGTGCCGGTCATGCAGCCACCAACAGCCGCCACAATGTAATCCAGAGTGGAAGGCAGCGGCTCATCCGGTGAGAGCTTGAAAAACTCCGCGACTCCGCCATGAACTCCCATGCGCAAGGTATCCGGGAAGCCCTCCACGTGCGCACGCTTGATTTTGCTCTTGCCGTGTTCCTTGTGAATCTTAACTTTCGAGGTGTGCAGTAGTTTGGCCATCGATGCTCTCCCTTCAGGCAGGCTGGATCGTTTTCAGGAAAGCCTTCCCAACAAATCCGCCGCGGAAAAAGTTTGCGCAGCCTTTACAGTCACTGCGAACAACTTCCGAGGGTCGTTCTCATACGCCAAGGAATACTCGCTTCCACGAAACAGCTTCTGCGCGAATTGCTCAAAATCCGATTTGAGCGCTTCTCGAGAAGCGCCGTTATTCGGAGCCACCAGCCGGTCATTCACCGAAATTTCCACCGTTTGCCCGTCGAAGCCAATCTTCCGGCCGAGACGTGGCTCCGATTCCAGCCGCTGGCAGGCCGTAATTGCCGAACGCGCAGCCTGCTCCAGGCGATCCAGATTGCTACCCGCCAGTTCCGCTTTGCGATTGTACCGAACGCCCAGGCGGCCATCGGTATTGTCCACGCTGTAGTTGCCCTCGTGCCCGATCAGCATCACTCCGGGACCAGCCTCGACATGCCGGTAATCGGCCACGTCGATCAGCAACTCCCCCGGCTTTTGGTCCTGAATCCAACTTTGAAACACTGGAACCAGCGGTTCCAGCTCTACCAGCTCAGGATTCCGCAGAAATAGTTTCACGTTAATGTGCTGCAATTCCATTTGGGAGTTTTCCATTCCTCAGGCGCTCGCCGCCATCCCGATTCGGTTGTAGCAACTGTGCGCCGCGTCGATAAAAAGCTGTGCTTCGTCGATCAGATAACGCGTGGAATCGGGCGTGTACGGATCGTTCGATTTCTCGTGCGCGGAAAACAGATAGTTGGCGAACTTCCCGCCCGCAAACGGATCGAAAAATTTCTGCGTGTCGTAGTAGCGCGTTCGAAACTCGCCGACAATTTGCGCCGGATCGTCGGTAACATTTTGCGCTTCGATCTTCACCAGTGCTTTTGCGGCACGCAGCATGGATTGATACGCCGTTTTCCCGGCTTGCTCGATTTGTCCGCTCTCCAACGCAACCTGCGCCTCGAATAATTCCCTCTCAGCCGCGCCCAGATCGAAATCCACAGCCGATACCACTTCCCCGGCGCACTCTCCTATTCCCATGTCCGACAAACTGTATTCCCGCGGATCGCCCCAATCGCTGAAGAAAGAACGGTCCGACGGATCGGCTGGAGGACGGGCGAGATCCTCCAGAATTTTCTTCAATTCCACTTTGCCGATACGCTTAATGAAATCCTTAAAATGCTCGCCGTCATTTCGATTGGCCGCATAGCGGTCGGTAAGCCGCGAAACCACTTCCGGAATATTCTTCGATGGAATCGCAATCACCGGCAGTCCATAAGAGCCGCCGTTGTGATCCCACTCGCCTCCCAGAACGACCTGGAAGTGAGGCACAGCGTATCCCGACATCTTTCGGCTCACACCGTAAAATCCCATGTCCGCCACATGATGCTGCCCGCAGCTATTGAAGCAGCCGCTTATTTTAATGTGCAGATTCTGAACAGACTCATCCAATTGAAAGCTCTTCACCGCCAATCGATTGCGCAACTCCGCCGCCAGCCCGCGCGAAGAGGAAATCCCCAGCTTGCATGTATCCGTGCCGGGGCAAGCGCCGATATCCACAATCGTTCCCGCGCCGGGAGTGGCCAGTCCCGCCGACTGCAGCGCTTTGTGCACTTCAATCAGGTCGCTGTTGCTCACCCAGCGAAGAACGATATTTTGCTCCACCGTCGTTCGAATAGTTTCTTTCGTAAAGCGCCGCGCAACATCCGCCAAGGCCCGAAGCTGATTCGCGGTGATGTCTCCCAAGGGAAGCGCGAGGGTAACCACCGAATAGCCCGCTTGCTTCTGCGCCCGCGTGTTGGTTTTCACCCATGTCTGGAATGCCTGTGAACCGATCAGCGGCGCATTTCCCCCGGCTCGCAGAGGCTCTTCAGCAAAATCCTGGGCGCCCCGCACCATTTCGGTCCAGCGCGGATCGTAAGGCAAATTCTTGCGTTCCTCTAAAACCAGTTCCTTGAATTTCTCAATCCCCAAATCCTGCACCAGGAACTTGATGCGCGCCCTGCTGCGGTTTTTCTTCTCCCCGCGCGCCGCAAACACCCGAGCGATCGCCTGCGCCAGCGGCAGCAATTCCTCGACGGGAACGAACGAATCGAACAGTTTCGCCTGATATGGGACAGCGCCAAGTCCGCCGCCAACATACGTTTCAAACCCGCGCTTGACCTGCCCATTTTCGGTTCGCGTTGCGGCGATCATGCCCATGTCATGCATGCTGGTCAGTCCGCAAGCGTTTTGCGCGCACCCGCTGAAGGCATGCTTGAACTTCCGCCCAAAATTCTGGCAGTCCGGATGCCCCAACAAAAATTTGGATAGCGCGCGCGAATAGGGCGTCACATCGAACGATTCATCAGGGCACACACCCGAATACGGGCACGCCGTGACGTTTCGAACGGAGTTCCCGCAGGCTTCGCGAGTCGTAATCCCCGCAGCCGCCAGCCGACGCATCACGCTGGGAGTATCGTCGATATGCACGTAGTGAAGCTGAAAATCCTGCCGCGTCGTCACGTGCGCGATGCCGTCGGAATACTCCTCGGCGAGTTCCGCCATCGTTTCAAGCTGCTCCGCACTCAATCCCCCAAAGGGAATCTTGATGCGCTGCATGCCAGGAGCATCCCACATCGTGTGAGGACCTTTGGTCAAATCCCCGGAAGGAAAGTTAAGCCGCTGCACCGCACCGCCGTTATGCCTTTGCCCGTTATCGTAACGCTGGCCGTACGCTCCCCTTCGCAGCCGCGTCTCGGCAAACAGCCGCTCATCGAGCTTGCCCTGCTTCCGCAGCGCGATTTCCGTTTCGAAAATGTCAATCTCGCGGGCCAAGCCCTCGGGAATTTTTTCACCGAGCCGTTCCGCCCATCCTGCGTTCGAAGCCTTCATTTGTGACCTGCCTCCGTCACTTCCTGGCGCGCGCTACCAGCGCCGCCCGCACTCGACCGAAAATAACAAACCCACCGCCGGGTTCTTCACCGAGGGTGGGTTGGGTTCGCTTGGTTCGATCTCTGCCCTGCTACGCGCTATCCCCACACACCGGCGCAATTGTAGAGCAACAACAGATGCCTGCGCCGAACTCTTTTCCCTGCTTCATTTCGATATCTCTATCATAGTGCGATGGGTGTGAAAGTCAATCTCTGGATCAAAATTGGCGGATGATCAAGGCGAGGGAAACCCGGAAATACCAGAACGTGGAATAGTTGGCTTCAAAGACCACAGGTCACAATTCGATGATCGACGCACAGCTAAGTTCGAGTTGTAACGTACCGGTCAGGTTCACGACTCTTAAGGATGTGCCTCAAGCGGTCGCAAGCCTGCTCCAGAACATCGTAAAGCTCGTCTACTCCCTTCGTAGTACTGGCGACTCTTCGGGCGTCCAGATCCGTTATGACTTCGACGCAGAGGTTCGCAGTGCGGCGAATGCGTTCGGCGGTCAGCATCGCGGAAACTTCGTTGTCGTCTCGTCCCTGCATCTGATGCTCTCTCAATTGCTGAACAACGACGGATACCGTGCGAACATAGTCCACAGCATCGCGAAATTCGTTTAGGACTCGAAGGTCGATTCCCTCGAACTGAAGAGACTTCTCCAGCTTTCGCAGCTCCACGCTGGCCTTCTTCACCTGAAAATTCACACCCCAAAAGCTCTCCGTGGGGGCAATCAACTCGACGATGATGCCATGCGAGACACCTTCTCTCGATTGGGGGGTGGCCAGTACACGCGCTTCCGCAGTCTGGGCGGACAGAAAATTCGTAAGTGTAATCCTGCTACCAACATCCGGGTGGGTGGACATCTCCAACTGGCCGCCATTGCCGTTCACCTGCCGCGCGATCGCTGATTCCTTGCAGGCTTGCCCATCCGAACTGCGCCAGCTCACTTCAATAGGAACGGCAACCGGAAACCTTTGTGCTTTTCTGCGCTCAATTTTTGTCCCATCCGGGCTGGTTCCTCGCCTTGCCATAATTGTTCGTTTCCTTCCACCAAATCCCAAATCTTGCAGTTGCGAAGGTGCCTTTATCAGGTCAGAACCAAGCTTAGGGGAAAGTCAGCGGAATTCCAACTGTACTAAGGTACAGGCTCCGCCGACACGAAAATTACACCGATATTTGCCTTCATCGAAGGCACGCAAGGAGCAAGTATGCCAACAATGCCAGCTTATTGGGCAGGGGCAGCTGGAGTAGCCGCTTCGGCGTCAACCGTAGCGTGCGCGGGGATCGGGCGATATCCGCTGCGCGTCCGAATCTCGTATTTCTTCAACTTGGGATTCTTCAATTTGACGGTAATAGCGCGCCAGCCGCGGTTCGGATTCTGCTGTGGATAGTAGCTGAGGAAATAAAGATGGGCCAAATCTTCGCGGATGGATGCGAAGGCCTGGCGCTCGTCCCGCCAGTTCTTTGCGTAATAGGCCTCGCCCCCGGTACTGGCGCTCATGCGCCCAAAAACAGCGGAAGTCGCAGGATCGAGCTTGGCCTCCCGTGTGCTGATCATATATATGGGGATTCCTTCGGACTGGGCCAGTTCGTCAACATCCTCCGGAGCGACCATGCTGGAGTTGTCCGGCCCGTTCGAGAAGACCACCACTACTTTTCTGCCGGAAATCCGCGCGGCATCTTTCAGAGTCATCAACAACGCGTTATAGAGGGCGGAATCGTCGCCGTTCACCGTGCTGCGTACGCCGCGCAACACCTGGGTCCGGTCGGTGGTCAGAGACGCGGCGCGATAAAAGTCGCGGCTGTAAGAATAGAACGCCACGCGATAGGGCGAATCAAGAGTTCGAACGAAGTCGGATATCGCATCCTGCGCGTATACGAACCCTCGTTCTTTAAACATATAGTTGCTTGTGTCGAATAGAATGAAAACGTTGGCCCCGCTCAATGCGGAATTAATTCCCTCCATGGAGCCCTGCTGCACATCATGGCGCTCGCTTAATTCATCTAATTTTGGCTCTTCCGCTTTTGGCGCGTCATTCCTCTGAGGGACGCTAGACACAGCCTGCAAACCTTCGTTTCCTTCCTCGAACGTCGCAATGTTTTGCGGAATTCCATCCTCGGAAATCACAAAATCGGAGGGGTGGAGGCCCGTGACGTAATCGCCTTTGCTGTCAGTGACGGCGACGTTGAGCTGGACCATGGCAACGACAACGCGGATGACGCTATTGCTCTGGTCGCGATCCTGGGCCGATATCCAAACGGTGAAGCCGGACAGCAGGATCAGAAAGATCACAAGAAACAGAACGTATCGTTTTGCCATATGTCCCCCGCTGACTGGCTTCTGTCTATACTTCAACCGTTTGGTATTCCCGAAAATTCGCTTACGTTTCGCAACCAGCTAAAGCCCGGCCCCGGGACCGTTTTTCGGGAGAGCAGCGATCTTCCCCTGGCGAAACTCATCGCCGGTTTCCCGCATCGCGCGAAGGACTGCCGGCCAATCCTCCAGATGAGTGGCGAAGGTTTGCTCGACCATGCGGCGGGTAAGCTCGGGAGCGAGCCGGTTTAACATCACCGGGGAATAGCCCATTTCGTCGGCTAACCGTGCCCAATAAAGGTTGTTCGAATCCCACGATTCGGCCAGCAGCCGGCTGGAATAGCCCAGGAAGGATGGAATGGGCTTTCCATTCAACAACTCGCGGGCGTAATTGGACGCCAGTGCTGGATGCGGCACGCCGAAATCCGCCGAAATCCGATCCACACTCACCTCGGTGGGGAAATGGGACGTCAAATCGTCCAATTCCTTTCCAGCACCCCCCCAGTGGCCGGTATCACCGGGGGACCTTCGACGGAACTCCGCCGCCAGGTAAAAGGTTTCTGCCGGAGCAATCTGAGCGAGCGCGGCCTCGACATGCCCGCCACGAAGCTCTTTCTCCACTTCCTCGGACCTTTGAGGGAGCATGCGATCGGAGAGGATTTCCATCACGACCGGGCGAACTTTTTCGTCCGATACAGCAGACGCCAAAATCTCCTCTCCGGTGCGCTGATAGAGCGTGACGGCATGAAGTTCATTCCGGGTCACTCCCCACCAACGCGGCAGGATCGCACTGGTCACCAAGCCCGGCACCAAATCTTCCCAAATCAGCGATTGCACATTTTGCGGAACGATGAAGTCCTGCTCCACCTTGGCCAGCACATACGGTAAATCGGCCATTGAGCCAATTAGATGAGCCCCGCCGCTGGCCGTCCAGCCGCGTCCGAATAAACGCGGGGCGCGCCAGGTTTGCTCTCCAGCGGTTTGGATTTCACCTGAATAGCTTCCTCCCGAGAAATCATGGGAGCGGACATAAAGAGGATTGCTATGCATCATCTGGGCCCCGGGAGGCTCATAATACGCATAGTTCAGACCGACCAAAGTATCTCGCAGGAAAGGAGTTAGCTGCCCCCGCGCCTCGGCAAGCTGGGCGGGCGTGGCTGGAGCCTTGATGATCTTTGCCAGGTCCGTCCGCATCTGCAACGCTGTATGCCGGTTGCTGTAAAGACCGGCGGCGTATTCACTTCTCTCGCGAGTGGTGAAAAGCGGCTTGGGCATTTCGAATTCGCGCAACTCGCCAGCAAGAGGAACGAGATCGTCTGCAGAGCCTTTGCCTTTAGCCATTTGGCTCAAACCGTCTCCGAGTGCGATCAGCGTGTCGAGAGAAACCAGACGCTGGTCGTCGAGCACCTGGCGCATGCGGCTGGCCAGTTCCTGGCGCACTTGCTGCCCTTCCGGACTTGACTGATTCGGCCCTGCAAGCAATGCGATCAGCTCATCCTGGGAAAACACCGTTTTGCCGGTTGCCGCCCGATGCAGTTCTGCCATTGAGGCGCGGGCAGCGTCATACAGCTGCGGAGACGACTGGACGGCGCCTAAGGAATTCAGGATCTTCAGCCAGGAATCGTTCAGGTTTGAATCCTGAATTTGCCCTTGCCGGGCGAGGATCTGCCAAAGTCCGAGGCTGGCTTGCAACGTACCCAGCGCATCGGCCCGCAAGAGTAGATCGGGAATATGGTTGAGGGAGTCGGCTACAGCGAAGAACTTCGTGATCGCTGCATTGCTGAGGGCCGGAAATTCCGCGAAGAGCATATACTGATCGCCGTACAGCTGGAATCTGTCCGCCAGCAGCCGCGCGGTTTGAGGAGTCAACTGTTGTTCTGGGGACCGCCTGCGGTCAATTTCGGATAATGCCAGGAAACTTCCCAGCGGGCCCTCGCGCGCACTCAGTCGCGACACTCCCACCATGGCCTCGACGACTTGATCGGGGCTGTTCCAATTGCCCCCGCGATGTCCCCAATCCTTTACGATCTTAATGCTGTTCTTTTCGCGGAAGGTTTCTCTCCAAACATCTCCGCCCCCGGGAATGTGCGGCTGCCCGTTGGCGTCGATTTGAAGCCGGCTTGCCAGCAAAAAGATTCCTTGGTCCGGGCGAAACGAGTGCCGGGTTGGGTTCGGCGCAACGTCTTTCCCACGAAACGCCTCATAGAAATTGTGTAACCGGCGGGACTCGACAAAATAGGCCTGCTGTTTTGGACTGACACGAGACAGCGCGTCAAAATATGCGGTCAGCCAGCCGTCATCCTTGGCCAATATGCGAGTTACAAAATCGACCGGAGCCGCCGGACTGGCGCCGACCAAATCCTTCCACGCGGATTCCGCAGGCGGGCCACCGGGTAAGAGCACGCGGCCACCTCGGATGGAGATATGACCGCCGTAGAAATCGAGAACCGGTGCGAACGCTACCAGTTTCTTCGATCCCTGGCTCTGCCAAAGAATGTTTCGCGTTTCGACATCCATCCGGGCCAACGCCCAATACAGTCGAGCTATGCCCGGATCGCGTATGAGCGAATCGACGATATCTCTTTTTGCGTTCTTATCGGAGCCGGCCCAATCGCTCTGGGTGAATAAAACCGGCACTCGTGTGGATGTATATGGATATTCGAACGGCTTTCCTCCGCGCAGCGTTTCCTCGAGTTCGGCCAGCGGGAATCCGGAATCAATCGTCAGAAATGCCCGATCGGCGTTTGTAGTCTCGACAGCCGCATTCGGCCCACAGGACTCCTTAAGCCTATAGCCGAGAATTCCCAAGAGCGGCTTGGCATCCTCACATCTTGAAATGCGAATTACGCCTTCCTTGCCTGCGAACGTTTGCAATTCTCGCGCTTGATCGAGGTACCAATTCAATAGAAAAAGAAATTCGGTGGGTTTACCGTGCCCCCCTTGATAGCCATTCACGACTACGTTTCGGGCGAGCAGTGGCAGGACTTCTTCAGGGGAAACTTTCTGGCTGATAGCTGCCATGCGCAAAAATGAGCGCAACGGTCCCGGCACGTTGGCTTCCTCAGGGGAGGATGAGCCGACGCCTGTTGCTTGCTGCGCCGCTGGATCGACCGCCGGAACCGGCGTTGCATTAAGTGATTTAAGTGGGAGGCAAAACAGGCAAACAAAAACCACGAGTGGAACAGCGGAAAGATAATGGCGCGCGCTCATGCTCAAACCCCCAATCGCCCCATGAGGATAATGAAACGTGAAATTTTAGTCGTCGCCGAATCAGGAGTAATCAGCCTGTTCGGCGGGACTTCCATCAGGACCGTGGCCTCGGGAATCCGGCTTCCGCGATTCCCATTCCAAACTCAGCGCCGTTATCCTTTGTGCTCCCCTATAGAGACGAAGGATAGAAGAGCGCCTGGATTCCAGTCAATCAGGGCCAAATATCGAAACTCTAATGGTGCACCGATGTGTTCGATGCTGCGGACTTGGAAGCATCGCCCGGTAACTGATCCGGGTCGGACACGAAGCTAATTGCTTCATAAATGCCTACCGACGGGGGTAGGGGAAAGGTACACGAGAGGGCTCAACTAAGCAATAGATGTATTAAGGAAGGGGTTGTTGGTGCGGAAGAGGGGATTCGAACCCCTACGCCTTACGGCGCCACCCCCTCAAGATGGTGCGTCTGCCAGTTCCGCCACTTCCGCATGAGGTGATGAGAGAAAAGCTAAGAACAAATGCCCTGCCAAGTCTCCGTAACTTGGCCTACTTCGAAGGAGCAGGAGCCGCCGGTGCCGGCACTGTTGGGGCAGCCGGGATCACTGGTGGCTTCGCTGTCTTCGAGAATTGCTGCAACACAGACCTGCCCGCTACGGCAGCTGCGGTGTTCTGGTGCATCGTCAACGCCATGGACGTGAGCATAAACATGATCGCGCACCACGTCGTGGCCTTGGAAAGGAACGTTGCAGCTCCCCGTGGACCGAATGCCGTCTGGCTGCCTGCGCCACCGAATGCGCCGGCAAGATCAGCGGCTTCGCCGCTTTGCAGCAACACGACGACGATCAGGAGTCCGCAAACCAGGACATGCAGTGTCACAAGAACGAAAAAGAACTTCCAGCCCAGGGCTAACAAGCTCAGGCCAATCATGATCGAAATCGCCCACTTCACTTCTTTTGGCATTGCAATTCCTACCCTTCCAAATTTCCCGCTTTAAAAGTTCACGATGGAGGCAAATGCATCGGCCTTCAGACTCGCGCCGCCGACCAGCGCCCCATCGATTTCCACTTGTGCCATCAATCCCTTGACATTGTCGGGCTTGACGCTGCCGCCATAGAGAATCCTCAAACCGGCGGCGTAGTCAGGCGTAAATGCCGCTGCAGCCTGTTGCCGCAGAAAACGGTGCGCATCCGCGGCCATTTCCGGTGTCGCCGTTTTCCCAGTGCCGATGGCCCACACAGGTTCGTAAGCAAGAATGATACGCGAGAACTCCGCACCGGTCAACGCAGCGACCCCACCGCGGAATTGACGACCGAGGACTTCTTCCGTTCTCCCCGCCTCGCGCTCGGCAAGCAGTTCGCCCACGCATAAAATGGGCGTCAGACCAGCCGCCAGCGCCGCCTTTACCTTCACGTTGGCGCTCTCATCGGTCTCGCCGAAGAATTGCCGCCGCTCAGAGTGAGCGATGATCACGGCGCGGCATCCGGCCTCCAGCAGCATCGCTGCGGAAACCTCTCCGGTATACGCACCCTCGGGCTCTCCATGCATGTCCTGCGCCGCGATGGAGATGGCTGTTCCCTTTACGGCTTGTGAAGCAGCCGCCAGGGCCGTGAATGGAGGTGCAACGATGATGTCGCAGTGCGTAGAGCCGACCACCAGCGGCGCAAGCGCCGCGAAGTAGGCGCGCGTCTCCGCCTGAGTCTTGAACATCTTCCAGTTACCGGCAATGACTGGTCTTCGCATCGTGCCTCATGAACTAGTGAAATTGGAAAGACTTAACACAGAGGGCGCAGAGTATCACAGAGAACGGAAGGTTAGCTCTTATTGGTGAGAGCTTCGACACCCGGCAGTTTTCTTCCACCCAAAAATTCAAGCGACGCCCCCCCACCAGTTGAGATGTGCGATACCTTGTCCGCCAAGCCCGCCTGATGAATCGCTGCCACCGAATCTCCGCCGCCTACGATTGACGTCGCGCCCTTTGCCGTGGTCGCCGCTACCGCGCGCGCGATTTCCAGCGTCCCCTTTGCGAATGCCGGCATTTCGAAGACGCCCATTGGGCCGTTCCACACAATCGTCTTCGCGCCAGCCAGCTCCGCGCTGAATTTCGCGACCGTATCGGGGCCAATGTCCAATCCCATCCATCCTTCAGGCGTCTCATTCACACTGGTGATTTGCGTTTTCGTGTCCGCCTTGAATTCCGCGCCTAATACGTGATCTGTGGGCAACAGCAACCGGAAGTTGCGCTGTTTCGCTTCGGCAATTAGATTTTTGGCCAGATCCAATTTATCCATTTCCACCAGTGATTTCCCGATGGGCAGTCCCTGTGACTTCAAAAATGTGTAGGCCATTCCGCCGCCGATTAGCATCGCGTCGGCGACGCGCATCAAGTTCTCAACGACTTCAATTTTGTCGGAGACCTTCGCTCCTCCAAGCACCGCCACAAAAGGCCGTTCGGGATTAGAAAGCGCCTTGCCAAGATAGGCCAACTCGCGCTCCATCAACAATCCAGCCGCGGCCTGCTTCACGAATCGCGTAATGCCCACGACCGAGGCGTGCGCGCGGTGCGCCGAGCCGAAGGCGTCGCACACAAACAGCCCATCGCAAAGCGCGGCCAGTTGGCGCGAAAATCCCTCGTCGTTAGCTTCTTCTTCGGCGTGGTAGCGAACGTTTTCCAGCAGCAGGACGCCGCCGTTTGCCAGCGCTTTGCTTTTGGCTTCGGCGTCCGCGCCAACGCAGTCGGAGGCGAAATCCACGGGCGAGCCGAGCAAATCCGCAAGCTTTGCCGCCACCGGCCGCAAACTATATTTCGGATCGGGCTTGCCCTTTGGACGCCCAAGGTGCGATGCCAGCACCAGTCGCGCGCCGCGTTCACGGGCGAACGCAAGAGTGGGCAGAGTTTCCCGGATGCGAGTGTCATCGCTTACGCGCGCGCCATCCAGCGGAACGTTAAAATCCACGCGAATGAATACTCGTTTACCGGAAAGGTCCAGATCGCGGATCGAAAGTTTGTTCATGGGTTTAAGGTAAAAGACAGGAGGGATTCCTCACTCCGTTCGGAATGACAATCGAAAATATCCCCCCCAAGTTGAGAGATGACGCCCGGAATCACCAGTCACTAATCACCAGTCACTAGTCACGATTCACCAATCACGAATCACGCCCCTACAGCTTCGACGCCAGCAACTCAATCAAATCCCGGCACCGACTCGAATAGCCCCACTCGTTGTCATACCACGCCAGCACTTTCGCGCAATTTGTGCCCACTACTCGCGTGTAGCCGGAATCGACGATGGACGAATGCGGGTTGCCCTTGAAATCTGCTGAGACCAGCTCCTCTTCGGTGTATTCGAGGACATTCTTCATGGGCCCTTCCGCTGCGCGGCGCAGCGCCGCATTCATAGTCTCCACGGTTACAGGCTTATCCGTCATGACGGTCAGGTCCACGACGCTGACATTCGGCGTGGGAACGCGGATGGAGTAGCCGTCGAGCTTCCCCTTCAACTCTGGAATCACCAGGTGCAGCGCTTTGGCCGCGCCCGTCGAAGTGGGAATCATCGAAAGTGCCGCAGCCCTTGCGCGCCGCAAGTCCTTGTGCGGCAGGTCGAGCAGCTTCTGATCGTTCGTGTAAGAGTGAATCGTCGTCATCGTGCCGCAGGAAATCCCAAACGTGTCCTGAATGACTTTCGCGACGGGTGCCAGGCAGTTGGTGGTGCAGGAAGCATTAGAAATGATGTGATGTTTTGCGGGATCGTAGGCCTTGTCGTTCACGCCGAGGACAACAGTCAGGTCTTCTCCGGTGGCGGGCGCCGAAATGATCACTTTCTTCACCGTGCCGCGCTTGTGCTTGGCTGCGTCAGCGGCATTGGTGAATAACCCCGTCGATTCAATGACGATCTCCGCTCCCACCGAGGCCCAATCGATCTGCGCCGGGTCTTTCGTCTTAAATACGCGGAAGCTCTTGCCGTCCACGGCAATCGAATCGTCGGTATGAGTCACTTTCTGATGCAGATTTCCCAACACAGAGTCGTACTTCAGCAGGTGCGCAAGAGTCTTTGAGTCGGTGACGTCATTGACGGCGACGAACTCGATCGCCGCATTTCCCAGCGACGCGCGCACAATGTTGCGTCCAATGCGGCCGAAGCCGTTGATTCCCACTTTGATCGGCATGAATCCTCCGGAAGAGTGAATAGCACAGTCAGCGTTCCATAGCTAATAAGTCCTGCGGTCCGGTTGCGCACACAAACGTGGTGTGGTTTGCTGAAATCGCAATCACGAAATGCTAGAGGCCAGCCCTGAAAAAGTCAAACCGATTCGGCAGCGTTTGCCTCAGAAATGCCAATGGTTCAGTTCCGTGAATTCGTTGTCAAAATTCCTTGCAGCACGCTCAGATTGCCGTCGATCACGCCCACACGCAGCCCAAGGATCTTCGCGATCAGAGGGTATACGTTAACGTTTTCAAATGGTTGTTCGACCGCCGCGCCGGGGCGAATGTCGGGCCCCGCCGCATAGAAAATCGCTTTCATCAACGGCGTTGTAGACGAGTCATATCCGTGAGCGCCGCGATTAGGCGTATAACTCGGCACGTGGGCGGCAATATTGAACGGCCCCGTCGGCACAATGACCGGGTCGCCCTCTCGCGGATTCGAATCGAAATGCAAGTGTTTCGGCACGTTCGCGCGGCGATAAACCTGAAAAGCGTCGCTTACGCCGAGCAACGAACTGTAAGCCGTTTCCGCATCGGTCTCCGATTGCGGATACATCAGGGGTCCATCCACCTTGAGCAGCGAACGGCCAACCCATTTATCGAGCGCAATCCAATCGCCCTGCGAAGCTACCATGCCATGATCGGCCACTACGATCAGGTCGACGGGCAAACCAAGTTTCGCGATGCCTGCGGCCAGCTTTCCGATCGTATTGTCCAGTTGCCGAACGGCCTCACCTGTTTCAGTTGCGTCAGGACCGAACACGTGTCCGGCGTGGTCCACACTGGAGTAGTAAAGCGTAATGAAATGAGGCCTCATCACGGCTGGGAGCTGCAACCAGGCAAGAACCTGGTCGACGCGCTGCCCGTCTGGAATTGTGTTATCGAAATGGACGTAATAGCTGGGGCGTTTCCCTTGAATCTCCGCTTCCGACCCCGGCCAAAAGAAGGAGGCGGCGCGCATACCTTGCTGTTCCGCCAGCGACCAGAGCGGCGTGCCTCCATACCAGCTACCATCGCCACTTGCTTTTGAGTCGGTGTAGGCGAATTTCTCCCCTCGCATTTGGTCGTAAAATGAATTGGCGACTATGCCGTGATGCTCGGGATAAAGCCCAGTCACGATTGAGTAGTGACTGGGAAATGTAAGCGATGGGTAAGGCGGAATCATACCTTGAGGGGCGCTGGCGCCGCGAGCTGCAATAGATTCTTCGCGCCGTACTTCTGCGCAAAGTCGTAGCGGAATCCGTCGAGCGAAACCAGAACGATGTAGTGCTTTGCTTGCGCCGACGCGGAATTCGGAGGATTCGGGACCTCGATGACCGGCGGCAGCGACTGCGCGGCGCAAGCGGTGCCGATGAGAAGCAGCAAGACCGCGCATCGGCGAAATCGGCTAAGAATCGAGCGCACGGGCATCCCCCTAGACAAAAGTTTGAAGCTGCTTCCCACCGGACCGGCAAAAGAAGCAATAAACTTCCATAAATTTCAGGGGAATGCAAATTACTTTGGAAACTGCTCCACCTGGATGACTTTGTCGCCGTCGAACTTCACAAAAACGGTCTTTGCGGGAGGCTGGCCGTAAATCCAGTCTTCGATTTCGTTCCCATCGGGCCCTTTTTCGCGAACTTTGCGGTCCGGGCGTCCCATGGCCGCGACGATCATCTCGCGATCCATTCCGACTGCCGGACGCTTGTCCTTGATAGCCTCCTGAATGTCGGGAGGCAAACTATCGACCCACTGCACCGCCGCTGAATGCTGCTTTGAAAAATCCAGCATGCCGGAAAGAAGTTGCTTCAAATCCTCGGGAGTCATATCCGGCAACGGCTTGTCGAAGTCCAGATATAGCGTCGCTCCCGCCTCCGTCTCCACGGGCTGCTCGGACTGGGAGACCCCCACTGTGGGTAGCCCGCCGACCTCCATATGAATGCGGTCGCGCAATCGCTTCTTGCCCTTCCCGCCGCCATTGATATCGACAACGATTTCGCGATCCTTGAACTCCAGGCTGGTAATCTGCGCCTTGTCGCCGGGATTAATTGCCGAGCCCGAATTCCCGAGCGCCTGCCGCAAGCCTTTCTCATCGAGCGGAACGCCCGCCTTCAGGTGGAAGCCCTTCTTCCCTGCCGGAATGGGTTGCACCACACGCGCAAATTCCCCATCCACAAATCGCACCAGCGCCAAACGCGACTCCGGCTGCAACGGCTCATCCTTCTTGGGCTGCTCAGATTTCGCATCCGTGGGGTCCGCTTTTGCGGATTGCGTCTGATTGCTCGTCTGCGGCGGCAAGTCCGGCAGGACAGGCAAATTTTCGTTTGCAGGGAATTCGACGCGTTGATTCGCAGGAGGCAGAAGATGAATCACTCCGGACACATCTGCGCTCAATAATAGCGCTGCCGTGGCCATCATCGATCCAAACCGGAGCATTTCGCACCTACTGGCGGTAGTTTAACACCGATACATGAGGTGCTTCCATAGTCTGAATATCTAGGTGATGGGCCACTTTCCGAGAAGCCGACTTCACAGATGGGATGAGAAGGCCGGTCTCCGACGGGATGCGGTACGCTCCCCAGGATCGACGCGCTCAAGGCGCAAAGAAAAGGAGACCGGCTTATGAAAAAGAATAGCACTGTGGGAACCAATC
>Ga0265320_10000453_pt1 | contig 32182 bp, 22 predicted proteins | sample 4827metaG_FD_202087 | JGI IMG/M metagenome (GOLD analysis project Ga0265320, IMG submission 202087) | Rhizosphere microbial communities from Carex aquatilis grown in University of Washington, Seatle, WA, United States - 4-8-27 metaG | ecosystem: Host-associated > Plants > Roots > Rhizosphere >... | reverse complement strand
GACCACGTCGACTACTATTACATGCCCGACATCGGCGTCTACTATAGTGTTCCCGAACATATGTACTACTATAATGACGGGGGCCGTTGGATTCACAGATCATCATTGCCGTACCGGTATCGTAATTATGACTTGTATCATTCTTACAAAGTAGTTGTGAACGATCGTGAACCGTACCGGAATGATAGAATGTATAGAGAAAAATACGCCTCCTATAGAGGCCGTCACGATCAGGCAGTCATCCGCGACAGCCACGAGTCAAAATATTTTGTGAACAAGGATCACCCTGAACATCGGAACTGGGTGAAGCAGCAGCATGATGGCGGCAACGGAAGAGGAAGAGACCGCGATAACAAGCGGGAGAGAAAGTAACTGCCGCGGACCGATAAGAGTGAAATGCTGTAAGAAAAATAAACTATTTATTGAACAACGTAGCGAGAGTCCGCATACTATGGAAAAGATGAAGCTTACAACCGCAAGCGGCAGGCCGTATATCGAATTTGACAATTCGATGACGGCCGGACCGCGGGGACCGATCCTGCTGCAGGACTATTTCCTCCACGAAGATTTGGCCCACTTCAATCGTGAGCGTATTCCCGAAAGAGTCGTGCATGCAAAAGGAGCCGGGGCATTCGGCACATTTACTGTAACGCACGATATCACTCAATATACAAAGGCAAAGATATTTTCTGACATCGGCAAAAAAACGAAAATGTTTGCCCGCTTCTCGCAAGTCGGCGGAGAAAAAGGGAGCGCCGATACCGAAAGAGACCCGCGCGGATTTGCGCTCAAATTTTATACGGAGGACGGCAATTGGGACTTGGTGGGGAACAATACTCCCGTGTTCTTCATTAAAGACCCGAAAAAGTTTTCGCATTTCATTCACACGCAAAAACGTGACCCCAAAACAAACTGTAAAAGCCCGACCATGATGTGGGATTTTTGGAGCCTAAATCCGGAAAGCTTGCACCAGGTGATGATACTGATGAGCGACCGTGGAACCCCGTTTTCACACCGCTATATGCACGGTTTTGGAAGCCACACTTTCTCTCTCTTTAACAAAAGCGACGAAAAGGTCTGGGTAAAATTCCATCTTAAAACAATGCAGGGAATTAAAAATTTCACAGGGAAAGAGGCCAATGAGATGCGGGGTATTGACCCTGACCATTCACAACGGGATTTGGTGGAAGCCATTGAGAAAAAAGATTTTCCCAGGTGGACTATGCAGATCCAGGTGATGACGAATGATCAGGCAAAAGCGTTCAAATGGAATCCGTTCGACGTCACGAAAGTGTGGAGCCACAAAGAGTATCCACTGATCGATGCGGGGGTGATGGAGCTGAATGTAATCCCGGAAAATTATTTCCGTGATGTCGAGCAATCTGCGTTTACGCCGGCGAATGTTGTTGATGGAATCGGCTATTCGCCGGATAAACTGCTTCAGGGCCGTTTGCTCTCGTATCCCGATGCGCACCGCTACCGCCTGGGTGTGAACTATGAACAGATTCCCGTCAACAAATGTCCGTACGCGACCTCCAATTATCAGCGCGACGGCTTCATGCAGTTCGGCGATAACGGCGGCGCAAACCCGAATTACCGTCCGAATAGTTTTGACGATATCGTTGTTGACGAACAGTATAAAGAACCGGCAATGCAATTGGACTCAAACACTGCGGATTGGTTCGACCGCAACGAACATGACGATGACCACTATACCCAGCCGGGCAATCTGTACCGCATCGCAATGAATGAGCAAGACAGGAAGAATCTGGTGAGCAATATTGTCAGTTCCATGAGCGGTATTACCGGAGAGAAAAAAAGCGAGATCATTAACCGGCAATTGTGTCATTTCTTCCGCGCCGATTCTCAATTGGGGCTGGAAGTAGCAAAAGGATTGGGAGTGACGATCGAGAAAGAGGCATTGTCTCATGTGCAATAACATATCCCGGAATGATACCGGAAATATCTCATGATCAGCGATGTGAAAGAAGATCAACGGCGCAACAGCGATCTCGATGAAATCGCTCCTCCCTGGGCAAAGTTTCGTTCAGAAATGCTCGGATCATTTCCGTCTCCCTATAGAGGCGGGAAAGATTCTCTGGCTGAAGGAATAAACGATGCCATCCGCGAATTGGAAAAGCTGAAACCGGTGAAGGCCGGCGGGGCCGCGTTCCTGGGGTCGGATCCGGCGTTGACCATTGATTTCGAAAACGTAAAAAATTCGTCGCTGGAACCGAAGATGAAGACCTCCGGAGACGTCATCAAGCAAGTGATCAAATTGTTTGAAGGGCTGCCGAACTGGGGACATCCGCTGACGATGTGCAACGTGAGCCCGCAGGGAAACACCGCAGCGATCGTTGCGGCAATTTTGACTGAAATATTTGCGCCGAATATTTTGGAAGGGGAATATGCGTGGAATATTCATCAGGCAGAACTGGAGTCTGCAGGGATACTGGCAAACCTCGCCGGGTGGGCGCCGAAGGAATCGGGGTGTGTCTATACATACGGCGGTTCCGGATGTTGGACGTATCATGTGAAATATGCTCTCACGCGTGTTCTTCCCGGCTCAAGAAACAAGGGAATACGCACCGACGCGAAAGTGATTTGTTCACAGCAGGCGCATTATACCATGCTTAACAGTACGGACTGGACGGGTTTGGGCATGGACAACCTGATTCTGATCAAGACGGATGTTGATTCCAACGCGATGGACGTGAATCATCTGGAGGAAGTCTTGTTGGATTGCCGGGCTCGAAAAATACCCGTTGCTTCCGTTGTGTGCACCATGGCAACGACCGATGCGAACGCGTTCGACCCCGTAGAAGAAGTACGTCGCTTATTGGATAAGTATCCGAATCCTCAAGGGTACGGCAAAGCCTTATTGTATTGCGATTCAGTGATCGGATGGGCATGGCTGGCTTTTAGCAATTACGATTTCAAAGAAAACCCACTTGGCTTCTCGGCAGCGGTGCTTCCGTATCTTGAAAAAAACTATAATGCAATCAAAGGGGTCTATTTTGCAGATGCGTTCGGCGTAGATTTTCACAAGACGGGATTCTCTCCGTACATCAGCAGTACTTTTGTTTACAAGAATGCTGCGGAATTTGAATCGCTGCTTTCCCGCGGAGTCACGGCATATTTACAGCCTCGCTCGCCATATAATCCCATGAATTACACTCTCGAAGCATCACGGTCGGCCACCGGATCGATGGCAGGATGGGCGACGCTGAAATTTTTCGGCCATGAAGGCTTCCAGTCGGTTCTTGGCGGCATCCTTGAGAATAAAGTGTACCTGCAACACCAAATTGCATTGAACCCTGAAATGGTGTGCGTTAACCCTTCAGATTACGGATTGGTGACGCTCATACGAATCTATCCGGCCGGTACCGATGCGCGGCTCCAATACGACAGTGAATTGAAGAACCCGGCCCATCGCGAGGACCTGATCAAACATAATTCATTGACACGCGCCATTGGCGATACCTTGTTTGAATGGTTCCGTTCCGGAAAAAAAATAAACGGGCGCTGTACGCCGTATCTGAGTTTTAGTACTGGGTTTCGCGGGACGGAATACAATAGAGATGCGAAAGACACTGAAGCAGTGATCTATGCGGTCAAAATGTTTCCTATGAATGTCTATATAACTCCAGAAGTGATGAATCATGTTTTGGATTGTGTCATTGCAGCCAGAGACGACGTGGGAGCAAAATTATGAACTCACTTTTCCGAGGTCCGTCAAGGAGGGAACGCAGCTCTCAAGGCATGGAAGGCTTGTACAGGGATACGGAAAGAGGTTTCGAAAAACTGACGACAGTTTTAACCGCCGTACTTGGCAATTCAATTACATTTATTGTCGCCTTGCTTATCGTCCTTTTCTGGCTGACGAATAAGCGATTCTATACGGAGTATATTCATATCGAGATAGGAGACGTGATCCTGGGTGTTACATTTTTAACTCTGTTTATCATTCAAAAATCATTCATTCATTTCTCCGCCTCTCTCCATCTAAAGATCAATGAGCTGGTCGCCTCAAACAAAGCCGCAAGCAATGCTGTCATCAATGCAGAAGAAAAGACAGAAGAGGAGATAACCGAACTTTCGAAAGAATATACTGTGCTTGTCGAACAGATAAAAGTTGTGGAAGAAGGAAAACTCTGAACCGCCGGCCCCTTCTCGCTTGCTGTTCAGAACATTATACAGATAACATTCAATAATGAAAAGGAAAAGATCATGGAACTAGACATTCGCGAGATGGAACGGAAGATGCTTCCGCCGACGGATATGGCCGAGCAAATCAAGAAGTTGGAAGAAGAGTTGATCGTTGAGCGAGACCGGAATCTTCGAACACTCGCAGACTTCAAAAATTATCGGCGGCGCATTGACCGTGACAGCGTTAAAGCCGCCGATGAAGGTAAGCGTGCGATCATGATTTCGCTGTTGGATATTGTGGACGATTTGGAAAAGGCGATGCAATGGGCTGGCAACGAAGAGCAGCCGTTTGCACAAGGCGTGCGAAACATCCACAAAAAATTTATTTCAATGTTAGAATCACAAGGAATTAAGCCTTTCGTCAGCGTCGGCACGGCATTCGATCATAATCTGCATGAAGCCGTGGTCATGGCGAAACACAACGGCCAGGTACCAGGGACTGTTCTCGATGAACTTCGCCGCGGTTATCTCTGGAACAAGGAATTGCTCAGGCATGCGCAAGTACGAGTCGCAGAATAAAGTGCGGACAAAAAAAGTGCGGGACAAGCTCGGCGTCGGGAAATATGGAAAATTGCGGGTTAAAAGCAAAAAGGCTGTGATGGCTGAAAAAAATACTTCTAACGGCGGAATGCGCTTTCTCATTATTGCGGCTGCACTCGTGATAATCCTTTACGGGATCAATCAGGCCCAGTCGGTAGTGGTGTTGCTCCTTGTATCTTTTTTTCTTTCGGTCATCGGAACTGTGCCGGTACTATGGATGGAGCGGAAAGGCGTTCCTACTCTCCCCGCTGTCTTGCTCGTGGTGGCATCGATGGTGGTGATTTTGTTAAGCATAGGTGTCGTCGTGGGTGCGTCGCTCAATAGTTTTACCAATGCGTTGCCTTTCTATCAGGCTCGCATGCATGAAATGCTCTTGGAAATCAGGGCGCTCTTCGCAAAAAGAGGGCTCTCAGTCACCGATAAAGTTCTTCTCGGATATGTCAACTCCGAGGCAATAATGAATTTTATAGGTTCTATGTTTACGGAACTGAGTTCGCTCCTTTCCAGCGCTCTCCTTATTATGTTCACTGTAATGTTCATTCTGCTCGAAGCATCCAGCTTTCCGGTCAAACTTCGCTCGATTACCAATCAACCGAAGGCGGCGTTTCCGCAAGTGACAAAGTTCGTTACCGATATTAAACGCTATATGGTCATCACGACTCTGCTCAATTTGATTGCGGGCGTGTTGATAACGATTTGGCTCTCTATCCTCGGCGTAGATTTCCCGGTCATGTGGGGATTTCTCGCATTCCTTCTCCACTTTATACCGAATGTCGGGTCTATTATCGCCGCTGTTCCCGCAGTTCTCCTTGCCCTCGTCCAGCTTGGAGGAGGTTCGGCCGCGCTTACTGCCGGCGGATATCTGGTGATCGGCACCATGGTCGGAAACGTCATTGCGCCGAGGATCATGGGGCGAAGACTCGGCTTGTCTACGCTGGTTGTATTTGTATCGTTGATTTTTTGGGGGAACCTGCTCGGTGTCGTCGGTGCACTTCTCTGCGTTCCTCTTACCATGACCCTCAAGCTCGGATGCGAGGCGAATGAAAACACTCGATGGATAGCGGTTCTTCTGGGTCCCGAGATTCCTCCGGAAGGCGAACCCGCCGTATCGAAGAAAAGTAAATGAGGTCCGCACATTTTGTGATTGGGGGTTCCCTCAGCCGGACGTAATAGCGGTGTGAGAAGATGTGATGAGTGTTTTTTCTGAAAGAAACGATATTGAAATATTCCATATTTCGCGTCTTCATGAATGGCAGGGGAGTTTTCCCTCAGGATAACGATGCTCCGATCCGGAGCGAACTCTTCAGCATCGAACGCCTCGAGCAGCATGCAGAGAGTCTTGCAGCCGCTCAACGAGTTGTTGTAAAGCCCGCCGCCGGTCGGCCCCTCGCAGTACGGCTGAAAGATAATAGCCGGGTACTGCTGAAGGCGTATCGCTCCATCGCGAAAGCTATCAGCGAAGAACAAGTGATCATGCCGGCAGCGGAATGGCTCGTCGATAATTTTCATATTGTGGATGAACAGATTCGCGAAATCAACGACGATTTCCCGCACGGGTATTACCGCCAGCTTCCTAAACTTGAGGGGGGACACCTCGAGGGCTATCCGCGCGTGTTCGGAATAGCATGGGCCTTCGTCGCCCACACGGACAGCCGATTCGATTTTGAGTCGCTGAATCGGTTCGTTCGCGCCTATCAACGAGTCCAGCCGCTTACAATCGGAGAACTCTGGGCGGTGGCGATCACACTGCGCATCGTGCTGGTCGAGAACTTGCGCCGCTCGGCCCAGCGCATCATTACAAGCCGTGCAGAGCGCCAGGAAGCGAACACGGCAGCCGACCGTCTTCTCGGAATCGGCATCCGCGAGGCTGAACCCCCCGATCTTGCACTCCGGCGTTTTAACGGAATATCTTTGCCGACAGCATTCGCGGCGCAGCTCGTTCAGCGATTGAGAGATCAAGACCCTGCAGTCACACCGGCGCTTCGCTGGCTGGACGAACGTCTGACAGCACAGGGTACGACATCTGAGAAGATCGTCATCGAAGAGCATCAGTTTCAAGGAGCGATGAGCGTTACCGTGCGCAATGTTATCACAAGCATGCGCCTCATGTCTTCCGTCGACTGGCCGAAATTCTTCGAGAATGTGAGTCTCGTCGACGCAGCATTGCGTGCGAAGAGTAATTTTGCTGCGATGGATTTTCCGACACGGGATAGTTACCGGCACGCAATTGAAGAGCTTGCGAGAGGTTCTTCCCATACGGAAATCGAAATCGCCCAGATGGCAGTTCATAATGCGCAGGCAGCGGGAGATAGTGATCAAGACGGTCCGCTGCATGACCCGGGTTATTATCTTGTTTCGAAAGGGCGTCTGGCATTTGAGAAACAAATCGCGTTTCATGTTCCTCTCCGTTCCTGGTTTGACCGCGGTGCAGCAGGAACGGGGATGCGGGGCTATCTTATAACGACAGCGTTTGTCGCCGGGCTTATTCTTGTACTTCCGTTGCTCGGTGTTGCAAAAACCGGGGTGCCTCGATACGATTTTCTTCTCCTCACACTTCTCGCTCTTCTTCCTTTGTCCGATGTCGCCGTTGCGCTCGTGAATCATTGGATTACGAATCGGTTTGGACCAAAAGCACTCCCCGGCCTTGAGCTTCGCGAAGGCGTACCGTCGTCCATGCGGACGATGGTTGTCGTCCCCGCTCTCCTGACGGCGCGCGAGGAGATCGAAGAGCAAATCGAGCGGCTTGAAGTACACTATCTTGCAAACCAGGACGGCGATCTTCGTTTTGTGTTCCTCTCGGATTGGGGCGACTCTGCTGCGGAACGAGCGGCAGGAGATGATGAACTTCTCGGTATTGCGGCTGAGGGGATCGCTCGTTTGAACAAGCTTCATGCAACGGGTTCGGTCGACGAACGGTTTCTCCTTCTTCACCGGCGGCGGTTATGGAACGAGCGGGAAGGAAAGTGGATGGGATGGGAACGCAAGCGGGGCAAATTGCACGAGCTCAATCGTTTGCTGCGAGGCGCGACAGATACAAGTTTTTTGAAATCTGGCGATCGCTCTTTTCACCTTCCATCTAACGTACCTGATGGTGTTCGATATGTCATTACGCTGGACGCCGATACGAAACTTCCTCGCAGAGCTGCCCGGCGGCTTGTCGGAAAACTGGCTCACCCTCTCAACCGGCCGAAGATCGACACGCGAACCGGCTGCGTGGTAGAAGGATATGCCGTACTTCAGCCGCGTGTAACGCCTGCTCTGCCCACAGGGCGTGCAGGTTCTTTTTTTCAGCATATTTTTTCCGGCCCGGGCGGGATAGACCCGTACGCGTTTGTTGTTTCCGACGTGTATCAAGATCTTTTCGGAGAAGGATCATACAGTGGAAAAGGTATTTATGATGTAGACGTATTCGAAGCCGCCCTCGAAGGGCGTGTTCCCGAAAACTCTGTCCTAAGTCACGACCTCCTTGAAGGAATTTTTGCCGGATCCGGACTTGTCTCAGACATCGAAGTTGTTGAGGAATTTCCTTCGCGCTATGATGTCGCGGCAGCCCGGCAGCATCGATGGGCCCGCGGCGATTGGCAGCTTCTTCCGTGGATCTTCGGGCATGGCCGGGATTCATGCAGCCCGACTCGTCTCCAGAAGATCCCGCTGACAGGCCGATGGAAATTGATGGATAATCTCCGTCGCTCTCTTTCGGCGCCAGCTGCGTTTCTTGGGTTGTTGGGGGGATGGACGCTTCCTTTTGCTTCTGCAATTGTGTGGAGCGGATTTATCCTCGCCACGATAGCGCTTCCCCCGCTTCTCCCTTTCTTTGCCGGCATTATTCCGCGGCGGCGTCAAATCTCGAAACGAAGTCACGTGCGCGCGGTCGGCAGAGATCTGTCTCTTGCCCTCTCACAGATTGCATTTCACGTCTCGCTGCTCGCACACCAGGCGTGGCTGATGACGGATGCGATTGTGCGGACGCTTTTCCGATTATTCATAAGCCATCGTCATATGCTGGAGTGGGTTACTGCTGCCCAAGCGAAGTTCAGCCTCCCTCTTAATATCCGGGGTTTTTATCGGCGAATGGCAGGGGGTGTTGCTCTTGCATGCACTGCGGCTCTCATCGTCGCATTCGCCCCGCACGAGTCCTGGCTGACTGCGGCGCCTTTCATCGTACTGTGGCTTTTTTCACCGCTCGTCGCACAGCGTGCGAGCCGCCAACGGGCATATGCCGCTCCCAGGCCGCTCTCCAACGTTAATGCAAAGATCCTTCGTCTGAACGCTCGCCGCACCTGGCGGTTCTTCGAAACTTTTGTTACCGCTGATGATCACGCTCTGCCTCCCGACAACTTTCAGGAAGAGCCGAAGCCGGCGGTGGCACATCGGACTTCCCCCACGAATCTTGGTTTGTACCTTTTGTCCACGGTTGCCGCCAATGATTTCGGCTGGCTCGGTATCTATGAAACTGCTGAACGATTGGATGCAACCCTCAAAACGATGCATGGACTAGAGCGGTTCCGCGGTCACTTCTATAATTGGTATGATACTCGCGACCTTCGCCCGCTCGACCCGAAGTACATCTCCTCTGTTGATAGCGGAAATCTTGCAGGGCATTTGATCGCGGTTGGAAATGCGTGCGGCGAAATGAATAAACGTCCTCTTCTGGAATCCAAGTGGATAACGGGAATTGCCGATGCACTTCTGCTCACCCGTGACTCCGTGCGCATGCTCGGTATCGATGAACGAATTCAGACGGCGGGTCGAAAACAGTTTGTCGAAAAACTCGATACTATTGCAGCATTGCTCCGCGAATCTCCAGCTGCGCCCGCTGGCATTGTGAAGAAGCTGGAGGAGCTTTCGTTTCATGCCGACATTCTCGCCGACCTTGCACGGGGTCTGGTCTCTGAGGAGGGGAAAGACGCGAGTGCAGAATCCGGAGCGGAGGTGTTGTTCTGGACGGAAGCGGTACGAGCATCGATCAAGAGCCGCCAGCGCGATGTTGAACTGTTGAAACCCTGGTCGTCTTTGGCAGCTGTCGCAAAACTCGACCCGAGTATATTTTCCGAAGACGTCCTGAAAAAATTTGTCAACTCGGTTCCGCCGCTGAACGTCATTCCAGACCGATGTGAGGAAGCTGTCGCGATCCTGACATTCCACCGGACGAAGTTACTCCAGGAAGGGAATCAAGGCGTTTCCTCGGCGGCCGGTATGGATGTTTTGATAGATTCCTTCAATCATTCGCTCCAAGCAGCCCGGTCCCTGACGAGATCTCTCGCGTCGGTGAAGGATTTGTCTCTGAAGATGTTTAAGGAAATGGAATTTGGTTTTCTTTTCGACAAGTCCCGAAAACTTCTCTCAATCGGCTATCGCGTTGCCGATGGGTGTCTCGATCTCGGCTGCTACGATCTGCTTGCGTCGGAAGCGCGGCTGGCGAGTTTTGTCGCCATTGCCAAGGGAGATGTACCGGTACAAAATTGGTTCCATCTTGGTCGATCGCTGACCCCCGTAGACCGAGGTTCGGCGCTTATTTCATGGTCCGGGTCAATGTTCGAATATTTGATGCCTTCGTTGGTGATGCGCGAGCCGGTTGAAAGTCTGCTTGGCCAGACAAACCGCTTAGTTGTTCGCCGGCAAATTGAGTATGGCGGCGAGCTCGACGTACCGTGGGGCGTTTCTGAATCTGCGTACAATGTGCGGGATATCGAATTCACTTATCAATACTCAAACTTCGGAGTTCCCGGACTCGGTCTCAAACGCGGTCTCAGCGAAGATGCCGTTATTGCACCGTACGCAACAGCACTGGCCGCGATGGTCGACCCGAAGGCAGCCGCAGAAAATTTTGTACGTATAACTGAAGCGGGGGGCTCCGGCAAATTCGGATTTTACGAAGCTCTTGATTACACGCCGACGCGGCTTCCCGTAGGCGCACGAGTAGCCATTGTTCGCGCGTATATGTCTCACCATGAAGGGATGACATTGGCCGCGATCGACGATGCTCTCAACGACGGCATTCTGCGCAGCCGGTTTCACGCCGAGCCGATCATTCAGGCAACGGAACTGTTATTGCAGGAACGAACTCCCCGTGATGTTGCTGTCGTCCGGCCGCGTTCCGAGGAAGTAAACGCCGCCGCTAACGTTCGCGATTTGGTACCGCCGACTCACAAAAAATTCTATTCGCCGCACGAACGTGTTCCGCGCACGCGCATCCTCTCCAACGGCAACTACGCAGTTATGATCACCGGGGCAGGTTCGGGCTACAGCCGTTGGCGAGATCTTGCCGTCACCCGCTGGTACGAAGATGTGACATGCGACTCCTGGGGCTCGCACATTTTTTTGCGCGACGTTCATAACGGGGACGTATGGTCGGCAGGATACCAACCCACTGGTGTCGAGCCCGACAGTTATGAAGTTGAGTTTTCGGAGGATCGGGTTGAAATTGCACGGCGGGACGGAACCATCGCAACAACGCTCGAAGTTGCTGTCTCTCCCGAAAGCGATGCCGAGGTACGGCGTGTTTCTCTGTCTAATCTTGGAAGCCGGGTTCGGGAGATTGAGTTAACTTCGTACGCCGAAGTAGTGTTGACTCAGGCCGCATCAGATTCGTCACAGCCCGCGTTCTCGAATCTCTTTGTCCAAACCGAATATGTCCCGGATGTCGGGACTCTTCTTGCGACCCGGCGGCGGCGGTCGCCCGCCGAACCAGAAATATGGGCGGCTCATCATGCTGTCGTAGAAGGCAAAAACATCGGAGACGTTCAATATGAAACAGACCGGGCCCGTTTTCTCGGCCGAGGGCGTGAGGTTCGCTCGCCGTTCGCCATGGCGGACGGAAGGCCGCTCTCAAATACGGTCGGGACAGTACTCGACCCTATTTTCAGCCTGCGCTGCCGAGTGAGAATTCTTCCAGGAACGACCGCGCGTGTTGCATTCTGGACTATGGTTGCTCCGTCGCGCACGGAAGTGCTCGACCTTGCCGATAAGCACCACGATTCAACGGCGTTTGAACGAGCTGTAACTCTCGCATGGACTCAGGCGCAAGTTCAGATCCATCACCTCGGCATCACCGCTGAAGAAGCGCATCTCTTCCAGCATCTCGCCAGCCACGTCCTGTATTCAGATTCTGAGCTTCGGCCCTCGTCCGAAGTTCTCAAACGCAGCCAGAGCGGACAGCCAGCGTTGTGGGCGCATCGTATTTCCGGCGATCTGCCGATCGTTCTCGTGAGGATCGATGAGCCTGAGGGTTTAGATATTGTCAGACAGCTATTGCGCGCACACGAATATTGGCAGATGAAACTTCTCCCCGTTGATCTCGTGATTCTGAACGAGCAGCCGCAATCGTATACGATGGACCTTCAAAATGTGCTCGAAACACTCCTTCGAACAAACGAATCACAGTTGCGTACGCAGCACGAAGGAATAGTTTCTCCGGGAAACATCTTCCTCCTTCGCGCGGATTTGGTTTCGCTTGATGTACGGATGCTGCTTCAAAGCGCCGCACGAGCCGTGCTTCTGAGCCGCCGCGGCAGTCTTTCTGAACAGCTCAAATTTCCTGAAGAGTCCGAGGTTCCCCCTCCGTCGCGCCGAGTCTCATTTCCTCTCAATGCCAAGGATTGGGTCAAAGAAAAGTTAATTGCCGTTCGGACCGATGATCGGTCAACAAAGTCCGCCGTACCGTCGCAGGCGATGGAGTTTCCTAATGGGTTCGGCGGATTCACGTCCGAGGGAAACGAATATGTGACGATTCTGAAAAATGGGGAGTGTACACCGGCACCGTGGATCAATGTCGTTGCGAATCAGTCATTCGGCTTCCAAGTGTCAGCCGAAGGCACAGGCTATACGTGGTCCATGAATAGCCGGGAGAACCAGCTCACAAAAAGGTCGAATGACTCTGTAAGCGACAGGCCTGGCGAAGTAATTTATATTCGGGACGAACAGAGCGGAGCACTCTGGTCGCCGACGGCTCTCCCGATCAGGGAAGAAACGGGAGAATACCTTGCGTGCCATGGCCAGGGCTACAGCCGATTTGAACGTTCTTCGCACGGAATCTCTCTCGAATTACTCTCGTACGTTCCTCTTGATGTCTCCATCAAAATTTCTCGGTTGAAAATCAAAAACAAATCCCATCGACTTCGCAGACTCTCGGTCACTTCGTATATGGAATGGGTCCTTGCTGCATCGCATAGTGCATCCGCACCATTCATTTCGACCGAGATCGACCCGGTCACTGGAGCGATGTTCGCGGGGAATTCCTGGAGAACAGAATTCCGGAATCGCGTTGCGTTCGCCGACCTCGCCGGACGGCAATCGAGCTGGACGGGCGACCGGAAAGAATTTCTGGGACGCAATGGCGCGCTCGCATCTCCTGCGGCTCTCGCCGGAGGCGCACCTCTCTCCGATCGTGTCGGTGCTGGACTTGATCCATGTTGCGCGATGCAGACTCGTATCGACCTCAAACCGGACGAGGAGTCGGAAATCATTATCTTCCTTGGTGAAGCAGGCACAAAAGAAGAAGCTCGTTCTCTGATCACGCGTTTTCGAACAATTGACCTGGAAACGGTCTTCCAGACAGTAAAAAAATATTGGAGTGAAACTCTTGGCGCGGTACAGGTGAGGACACCTGATCGACCAATGGACATTCTTCTCAATGGCTGGCTTCTGTACCAGACGATAGCATGCCGGGTGTGGGCTCGCTCCGCATTTTACCAGGCCAGCGGTGCGTACGGATTCCGGGACCAGCTTCAGGATGTGATGGCGCTTGCGGTGTCGAAACCGGAGCTTACACGTGAACATCTTCTTCGCGCTGCCGGGCGCCAGTTTGCCGAAGGAGACGTTCAGCATTGGTGGCTGCCTGCGTCCGGCCGGGGAGTTCGCACGAGAATTTCCGATGACCGGGTCTGGTTGTCCTACAGCGTTGCCCATTACGTTGCGGTCACGAACGATCTTGCGGTCCTCAACGAATCGATCCCTTATCTTGAAGGATCTGTCCTTCGCGTCGGCGAGCACGACTCATTTTTTCAGCCAATGGTTTCGGGTGAAGAAGCAACGTTATTTGAACACTGCGCTCTTGCCCTCGACAGAAGTCTCTCGTGCGGCAGCCACGGATTGCCGCTGATCGGGACAGGGGACTGGAACGATGCCATGAGTATGGTTGGGGAAAAAGGAAAGGGAGAAAGCGTATGGCTTGGCTGGTTTCTTTATGCAACACTGTCACAGTTTGCTCCGCTTGCAATCGCCCGGGGGGAACATGCGAGGGCTGCGGCATGGGCCGAGCATGCAGTTCGCCTGCGCGAATCACTTCAGCGGAATGGGTGGGATGGAGGCTGGTTCCTGAGAGGATATTACGATGACGGAACGCCGCTGGGTTCCGCGTCAAGCGATGAATGCCGTATCGATTCAATAGCGCAGTCATGGGGAGTTATTTCGGGAGCCGCAGATCCATCACGTGCCGCCAGGGCGATGGCGGCAGTAAATGAAAATCTCGTTCGCCGCGACGAAGGGCTGGTGCTGCTCTTTGCTCCACCGTTTGACCGGACACCTCTTGAACCCGGCTATATCAAAGGATATCCTCCCGGCATCCGCGAAAACGGCGGCCAATATACGCACGCCGCGATCTGGTCGATGATCGCATTTGCGATGCTCGGAGATGGAGACAAAGCAGCCGAATTGTTCTCAATGTTAAACCCGATAAATCTTTCAAGCTCGCCCGCTGCAGTTGCTCGCTATAAAGTTGAGCCGTATGTTGTCAGCGCGGACATCTACTCACAGTCTCCTCATGTCGGGCGCGGTGGCTGGACATGGTACACGGGTTCTGCAGGATGGATGTACCGTGCGGGCCTCGAGTCGATTCTCGGATTCCGTTTGCAAGGCGCGGTACTTCTTCTTGACCCATGCATACCGAAGACATGGAAAAGTTTTGAAATAACCTATCGCTTCCGGTCCACACGCTACGAGATTGCAGTCGAAAATCCAGGCGGAGTAAATCGAGGAGTTGTGAGCTGGACACTTGACGGAACGATTCAACCGGCGCCTGTATTGGGAAGTCCGGCATGTATACCGTTGAAGGATGATGGCGTTGCACATTACGTGCACGTCGTCCTTGGAGTATCAAAATAATCCTGACATCAAAAGGACTAATTCCTTAATTATTCTTTAGATCAGTGGCACAAGAAAGGGCTCAACCAAATGAACTCGGAATGGCACAACAAACATCCAATGCCTCCAAGGCCGACTCTCGAAAAGCAGATTGAGTGGCACCTTGACCATGAAAAGAATTGCGCATGCCGGCCAATTCCGTCGACATTGAAATCGAAAATCCAATCTCATAGAAAGAATGGTGGAAACCAAACGAAGAGTGCCACCTAACCCGTCGCTCCCGCTGGAAAGCGCCGGTTCCGCAAAGGACACTCGATAATGTGAAGGAACCAGCCCGATATATGTTACTTCTACCACTGCGTAGCAGAAACCGTCGCTGATGGGCGGTTTCAATTCTATTTTGTTTTTACCCGCTCGCGAACTTCCCGGCGAATTCAACGTTTTGCCCGGCCTCGGTTCTTACGTTTTGAGGTTTCAAAAGAATTAATCCTTTTTTCATCCCTTTGGATGATTCCCACTCTGATAAATCATCAGTAGTATATTTCAGGCCATATCCGAGCGCGAACGATTTTTTTTCGATTGAGTGAAAGGTTTTTTACAGATGTCTCGGAGTTATGTTGTTGAGCAAGAGCTCATTTGGCAAAATTAAATAGATTGGATGATATGCCGTTCTGGAAACTGCTCCGGATGAACCGTCGGTGAGGAGTGCACTCGCTCTGCCAGTTCGAAAAAACAAGGAAAGACAATGCTTGAACAAGATCATCAGATCTGGGGGATTATTCTTGCAGGCGGGGAAGGAAAACGCCTGCAATCGTTCATTCGTGCGCAGTATAATTCCGAAATCCCGAAACAATATTGCATATTTACAGGGACGCGCTCAATGCTCAGGCATGCTATCGACCGTGCAGAGTTGCTCATCAATCCGGCGCAGCTTCTGATTCTTGCCAGCAGACAGCATATTCGTTACATCCACGAGCAGCTCGCCGATCGCCCCGCAGGAACAGTCATCGTCCAGCCATACCGGCGTGAAACCGCCCCCGCGATATTGTATCCCCTTATGCATGTGTATCAGCAAAACCCTGAAGCGATTGTGTGTATTTTCCCCTCCGACCACTTTGTGTTGAACGAACAGGGTTTTATGAAACACGTCGAATTTTCCTCCGAGTTCGTCGCCGACAACCCTCAATCGATAATGCTTCTAGGCATCCATCCGCAAGAATCGAAAGGCGAATACGGCTGGATTGTTACAGGCGAAGAAGTTGCCTGCGGCAATGCAAACCGTGTCTATATTATTTCACAGTTCGTGGAAAAACCAGACCCGGTTACTGCAAACCAACTCTATAAAAACGGGGGCTTGTGGAATACGATGGTCGTCGTGAGCACAGCAAGAACTCTTTTGAGGTTATTTGAACTATTCACTCCGTCAATGTATAAGGCATTTTGGGATATACGGGGGGGCATCGGTTCGTCTTCCGAAGTACAGGTTGTTGACGATCTGTTTTCAAAATTACCTCCCATGAATTTCTCTTATTCAATTCTTGAAAAGAATCCGGCTGGACTTCGCGCCGTGAAAATAGAGGGAGCGTACTGGAGTGATTGGGGAGACGCGGCTCGGATTCAAAAAGATCTTAAATCCTATTGCACAGAACCATTGGCTCCAATTGTTCCGTTGCACTACGCAAAGATGTCCGACTCGACGGCGTTAGTTCCGTAAAGTCATGAATCAGCATGACTCGTTCGATAGTGTTGAAAGAAATACGCAAAAAATCGATCTCTTATTTGTTGGGATATTATTAGACATAAGGTGAGAACATGAGTAAAAAGCAAGTAGTTGTCGGCGAATATGAAAATGAATTAGATGCTGAAATTGCAAAGGGGCATCTCGAAGCCTCGGGCGTGCCCGCATCCATAATGAAAGACGATGGAGGCGGGATGCTTCCATCGCTCCAGAACGCAGAAGGCGTCCAGTTGATTGTCGCTGAAAATCAACGAGAGAAGGCCATGAAAATACTTCAAACAAAATCTCATTGACAGTATCAAAAAAAGAGTCGATAGCAATCGTCACGAGCCTCGGTAGGGCGCCATTGAGTTGAAGAAATGAATGACGTGAAGGAAGAAGAGACGACAGCTCCGTAAAAAAACAGGAGCACGAGTGAGAGATGTTGATTGGTGCATTACTCCAGGGCTTGCATTTCTTAATAAAGTGGACTGAAGTATGAAAGGTTGAGGTTATGAAAACTAATCCGCTGAAGCAATTGGAATCACTCGGCCAGTCTGTCTGGCTGGATTACATCAGGCGAGATCTGATTTCCAGCGGCCGGCTCCAGCATATGATTCAGGAAGATGGTTTGAGCGGGATGACATCGAACCCGTCTATCTTTGAGAAGGCGATTGTAGAGAGCCAGGAGTACGACGAAGCCATAGGGGCTCTGCTGATCAGGCGTAAGAATCCCAAGGAAATCTACGAAGATCTCACCATGCGCGATGTGCAAAGTGCCGCGTACGAGTTCGGCTCGCTCTACGAGAGGACAGATGGCAAAGATGGTTATGTCAGTTTGGAAGTGAATCCGCACCTGGCGCATGACACTCAGGGCACGATCGTGGAAGCCCGCCGGTTATGGACCGACCTGAACTGCTCAAATGTCTTTATCAAAGTCCCTGCTACTCAGGAGGGGCTGCCAGCCATTCAGCAGCTCATTAACGAGGGAATCAACATAAACGTAACATTGCTCTTTGGGCTCCCTCGTTATCGGCAAGTTGCAGAAGCATATATCACCGGCATTGAAGCTCGTGCAGCCCGGGGAGAACCCGTGCAACATGTCGCATCGGTGGCCAGTTTTTTTGTCAGCCGTATTGATTCGATGGTCGACCCGCTCCTGGAAAAAATTGCTGCACAAGGGGGCAAGGAGACCGACCTTGCAAATAAAACGCGCGGACAAGTTGCGATTGCGAGCGCTGCTCTTGCCTATCAAATGTTCGAAGAATTATTCGCCGGCGACCGATTTAGAAAACTGGCTGATCAAGGCGCAATTCCTCAGCGCCTGTTATGGGCCAGCACCGGCACAAAGAACCCAGATTACCGCGATATAAAATATGTCGATGCGCTCATTGGCCCGAACACGATAAACACCCTCCCGCTTGAAACTATCGATGCGTACCGGGATCACGGCGATCCAAAATTACGCCTCGAAGAAAATATCAAGGTAGCGAAAAAGATTATGGCACAATTGGCAGAGCTACGGATCACCATCGACAAAATAACTCAACAGCTTGAAGACGAAGGAGTTGAGAAATTCATAATACCTTTCGACAAGTTGATGGAGACCTTAACAAAAAAATCGCTTGAAAAACCAAAGGGGGAAAGCAGAACGTAGAACCAAGCCGTAGGGGGTAAAACGTAAAGCAAAAAGGAGAATCGCATGTTTATCGCTGATCTAATTGTTGCGTTGTTCGTTGGACTGTTTGTTGTTTGGATCGTTTCCTTTGCTTTTGGCACAAGAGGTCCGTGGGACAGCTTCCTCTGGTTTTTTGTTGTTGTATCGCTTTTCGCGTGGGCCGGAGGAGTATGGCTCGTTCCTTTTGGACCGATATGGTGGGGAATAGGCTGGTTACCCATTATTCTTATGGCAATCTTCGTTTCACTTCTTCTCACAGCAGCCAGCCCCCGGACTCGCCGCTGGCGCAGAGCCGCGGAAAAAAAGGCTAATGCCGATGCTGAAGGCAGAGTGGTTATCGACACAATCTTTTGGGTATTGCTTATTTGTCTGTTGTTTTTTGGCCTCGGCCACTACTCATGGTTTCCCCATTTTCGCTGAAGCCGGTTTTAATACCCAACGCGGAAACTAATTTCAGAATGCAGAAATTGATCTGACAAAATGAAAATATATCGCGAAGATATTGAGAAGTGATATGAAAGTAAGTCCTTTTGCAGGAAAGCCGGCCGAAGCTTCAATGCTGGTGAACATCCCCCGGCTTCTCACAGCCTACTACACCGAGTCCCCAGACCCTTCAGTGCCGGATCAGCGCGTTGCATTCGGTACCTCCGGGCATCGGGGCTCTGCGTTCAAGAAAGCCTTCAACGAAGATCACATTCTTGCGATAACGCAAGCGATTTGTCTTCATCGAAAGAGGTTAAGAATCGACGGGCCGCTATTTCTCGGAATAGACACCCACGCATTATCGTATCCGGCGTATGCAACTGCCCTTGAAGTGCTAGCGGCTAACGGAGTCGACGTGATGATCGCAGAGGGGGATGAATATACTCCGACTCCGGCGATTTCTCACGCCATCCTCTCCTACAACCGTGATCGAAACGCTGGTCTCGCTGACGGCATTATAATAACGCCTTCGCATAATCCCCCGGATGACGGAGGGTTCAAGTACAATCCTCCAAAAGGCGGCCCGGCTGAAACCGATCTCACCGACTGGATCGAAGCAAAGTCGAACGAGTTTCTTGAGAGAGACCTCCGGTACATCAAAAGAATTCCTTTTGAGAAAGCTATTCATGCCGGTACGACGCACCGGCACAATTACCTCGAGGCTTATGTGAGTGATCTCGGCAATGCGATCGACATGAATATCATCCGTGATGCTAAAATACATATAGGGGTCGATCCGCTCGGCGGTGCCGGTGTCCACTACTGGGGGCCGATCGCTGAACGATATGGATTGAACCTGACCGTTGTGAACGAGGCCGTCGATCCAACTTTCCGTTTCATGACGGCGGATTGGGACGGCCAGATCCGTATGGACCCATCGTCGCCGTACGCGATGCAAAGTTTGATCGGCTTGAAAGACCGTTTTGATATTGCCTTCGCTTGCGACACCGACCATGACCGGCACGGAATCGTTACACGAAGCGCGGGATTGCTGCCGCCAAACCATTTTCTTTCGGCCGCCATCTTCTTTCTCTGCCAGCACCGTCCGAATTGGAGGAATGAAGCAGCGATCGGCAAAACAGTAGTGAGCAGCCGGATGATCGATCGCGTTGTTAAAAAACTGGGCCGGAATCTTTATGAGGTGCCGGTTGGCTTCAAATGGTTTGTCGATGGATTGCAGAGCGGCTCGCTCTGTTTTGGCGGCGAAGAAAGTGCGGGGGCATCATTCTCCTGCATGGATGGCACCGTATGGACGACCGACAAAGATGGAATTATTCCGGCGCTGCTGGCTGCGGAGATCACCGCCCGCATGGGCCGCGACCCCGGTGAAATCTACAACGAACTCACGCGCGACCTCGGCGAACCTTTGTACGACCGTGTCGACGCGCCTGCGACGCCGGAGCAAAAAAAGATATTGAAAAATCTCTCCCTTCAGGATATATCGTTCACAGAGTTGGCAGGTGAAAAGATTGAAACGATTCTCACTCATGCGCCGGGAAACGGCGCACCAATAGGCGGGTTGAAAGTTGCAACTGAGAATGGCTGGTTCGCTGCCCGGCCTTCGGGGACGGAAAATGTTTACAAAATTTATGCGGAGAGTTTCCGGGGAGCAGATCATCTGCGCCGGATCCAGGAGGAAGCCGAGAGCCTCGTGAACAATGCTCTTGGAAAGATCTCTGCCGCGCCAATTTCTTTGAAAGAAAACCTATGACGAAACAAAAACGGACCGGCACATCTGTAGAGTTCCTCATGAATATGCTGTCAAGCAATGTCGGCGCGACCCGCTTGAAGGCGAGGAAAACACTGGTGACTCTGGGTAAGCCCGCGGTCGCGTCGCTCATTGAGGCTTTACGGATATCAAGGCTGGATTATGTTCGATGGGAAGCGGCGAAGGCACTCGGTGCGATCGGCGATGCTCGGGCAATTTCAACATTGGTAAGGGTGCTCGACGACCGCGACCGTGATGTGGCGTGGCTCGCCGCCGAAGCTTTGAGACAGTTCAAAAAGGCAGCATGGCCGCCGCTATTACGCCAGTTGATCAGGGATGGATCGGAGTCTGCTTTTTTGCGCCAAGGAGCACATCATGTGTTGCGGAATCAGAAAGAGAATGGATTCAACGATTTGCTCGCAAGCCTCAGGGAGGATTTAGAATCCAACACGGTTCAGGAATCGACGCCAATAGCTGCGTATGCCATTCTAAAAAGAATGAATGCAAAATCATGAACAATCATTCACTCAACTAAGAAAATGCACTATATGGCGCTTCTCCTAGGTAAAGAAAAACGATGATAAAATCTGATGACAGCGGCAATAACATAACTACCATGAAGGCCCTTGTCTTCCACGGGCCGAATAACCTGGCGTTGGAGGATAGGCCAAAACCAAAAATCATTGAGGCAACGGACGCCATTGTACGCATTACCACGACCACTATCTGTGGGACCGACCTGCACATTCTCAAAGGCGACGTACCGACAATCACTGATGGACGGATTCTCGGTCACGAAGGAGTGGGAATTGTTGAAGGTGTAGGGACAAGCGTTTTGGGCTTTCGCATAGGGGACAAAGTACTCGTCTCCCTCATTACCTCCTGCGGCAAATGCAGTTTCTGCAAGAAAAGGATGTATTCGCATTGTAGCATCGGCGGTTGGCTTCTCGGCAACAGTATTGACGGTACGCAGGCTGAATATGTGAGAGTTCCTTTTGCCGATACTGGTTTGTATCTGCTGCCGCCCGATGTTGATGACGAAGCTGCAGTCATGCTTAGTTGTATTCTCCCCACCGGTCTGGAATGCGGGACGTTGAACGGGCATGTGAAGCCCGGCGACATCGTGGCGATCGTTGGCGCCGGTCCTGTTGGCCTTGCCGTTCTACTGACGGCGCAACTCTACTCGCCCGCTGAAATAGTGGTGATCGATCTCGACGACAACCGTTTGCACGTTGCCCGATTATTCGGCGCAACACAGGTTGTGAACAGCTCGGACGGAAAGGCGGCGGAGCGGGTCATGGCATTGACGCAAGGCGTTGGAGTAGATGTGGCGGTAGAAGCTGTCGGCATATCTGCGACATTCAACATCTGCCAAGAGATCATTGGGTCGGGGGGGCACATTGCTAATGTGGGCGTTCACGGCAAATCGGTCGAGCTTCACTTAGAAAAGCTCTGGGCATCTAACATCACCCTCACCACTCGCCTGGTAGATGCCGGCACAACGCCATTGCTGCTCAGGATGGTTCAGTCGGGACACCTCAATGCAAAGAACCTCGTGAGCCACCGATTCAAGTTATCGGAAATCATGAAGGCGTACGACACTTTCGCGAACGCTGCAAAAGAACATGCGTTGAAAGTGATAATCAAAAACGGGGGTACGAGTTGAAGAAATTTGAAGAAGAATCTATGAGCAAGCAGAAAAGTGAGAGCCGGCCGGCACACAGTCTTCTACCCAATGATATCGACGGCTTCGATTCGCTGGCGGAGCTGGCCCTGGATATGCGCTGGTCCTGGAATCATGCCACCGACGAGGTGTGGAGGCGGCTTGATCCGGTGTTGTGGGAACTAACACATCATCCCTGGGACGTTCTCCAGACGGTCTCAAGAGAAAAGATAAAGTCGGCGCTGGCTGATCCTGCGTTCCGAAAACAAATTAATACCCTCGTAAAGACCAAGAAGCAAACAGCCAAAGCACAAGCGTGGTTTCAGCAAAAATATCCGCAGGCTCCCCTGACCTGTGTGGCGTACTTCAGCATGGAGTTCATGCTGAGTGAAGCCCTTCCGATTTATTCTGGGGGACTTGGTAATGTTGCCGGCGATCAACTTAAAACCGCCAGCGATTTGGGAGTGCCCGTCGTCGGCGTGGGGCTGCTCTATCAGCAAGGCTATTTTCGACAAATCATCGACGGGAACGGAGCGCAACAAGCCCTCTACCCGTATAACGACCCAGGACAGTTGCCGATCACGCCTTTGCGACAAGCGAACGGCGAGTGGCTGCGGTTGGAGATCGTGGTACCGGGAGACTCGGTTTGGCTGCGTGCATGGCAGGTGCAGGTCGGCAGAGTGAAGCTCTTCTTGCTCGACACCAATGACGCCGCAAACTCTCCCATTCATCGAAGCATCACAAGCGAACTCTACGGAGGCGGGCCGGAACTGCGGCTGAAGCAAGAGATGGTGCTTGGGATCGGCGGATGGCGTTTGCTCCGTGCGCTCGGCTTTCAGCCGGAAGTATGTCACCTGAACGAAGGTCACGCTGCATTTGCTGTGCTGGAACGAGCAAGAAATTTCATGGAGGATACTGGTCAGCCTTTTGAAATTGCACTGGCTGCTACTCGAGCGGGGAATCTTTTCACCACGCATACTGCTGTGTCAGCCGGATTTGACCGTTTCACTCCCTCGCTCATCGAACGGTACCTCGGCGGTTACGCCCGGCAGAAACTCGGTATTACTTTCCACGATTTGCTAGCCCTTGGCCGACATGATCCGAATGATCCGTCGGAGAGCTTTAACATGGCCTACCTGGCAATCCGGGGAAGCGGTGCCGTGAATGGCGTGAGCCGGCTGCACGGGGAAGTAAGTCGAAACCTTTTTGCACCTCTTTTTCCTCACTGGCCAGCAATCGAAGTGCCCGTGAGACATGTGACGAACGGAGTTCACATGCCGACGTGGGATTCAGCTTCTGCGGACGATCTTTGGACGGAAGCCTGCGGGAAAGACCGGTGGCTGGGATCGACGAAAACAATGGAGCAGGAGATCCGACAAATTTCTGATACAAGGCTTTGGAAATTTCGTACCACTGCCAGCAATTTTTTTGTGGAATACGTTCGCGAACGATTGACAAAGCAAATGGTTGCCTCGGGCGGAGCGCGAGAGGAGGTGAACGAAGTTAAGCATCAGTTCGATCCGAACGCGTTGACCTTAGGGTTTGCGCGCCGGTTCACCTCTTACAAACGTCCCAACATGCTGCTGCATGATCCGGAACGGCTGTTGCGCCTTCTCACCAATTCTCAACGTCCGGTTCAACTCATCCTTGCCGGCAAGGCACATCCTGCGGACAATGAAGGGCAGGCCCTCATTCAGGAATGGATGCATTTCATCCGCCGGCCGGATGTTCGCAGCCATGTGATTTTCCTGGGTGACTACGACATGCTGTTGAGCGAGTACCTTGTTCAAGGAGTAGATGTGTGGATCAATACCCCCAGGCGGCCGTGGGAGGCATGTGGAACGAGCGGCATGAAGGTTCTTGTCAACGGCGGCATCAATCTCTCGGAATTGGACGGCTGGTGGGCGGAAGCATACACGCCTGAAGTAGGTTGGGCAATTGGTGACGGCAAGGAACATGGCAATGATCCCGCTTGGGATGCCGTGGAAGCAGACGCACTCTACGACGTGCTCGAGCAGGAAGTTATCCCCGAGTTTTATGCTCGAGACAAGAGCGGTATCCCGACCGCATGGATTAAACGCATGCGCGAAAGCATGGCGCGTTTAGCACCGCGTTTCTCCGCCAATCGCACAGTGCGCGAATATACTGAACAACACTATCTTCCGGCTGCTCTTGCCTACAAAAGGCGCAGTGCAAACAAGGGCGCGGGCGGAAAGAAAATCATCGAATGGCAGCAAAGTATGAATAAGCACTGGCCTGCGATGCACTTCGGCGATGTGAAGGTAACAACCGATGCTGAACGTCACATCTTCAATGTTGAGATCTATTTGAGCAACCTGGATCCGAATGCGGTCAAAGTTGAGTTGTACGCCGATGGGATCAACGACGGCGCTCCTGTGCGGCAAGAGATGCAGCGCGTTCGCGAACTGGATACAGCGCCGGGCAGACACGTTTACAGCGCTGCTGTTTCTGCGGGCCGGCCACAAGCTGACTATACGGCGCGAGTACTACCGCACTGTGACGGCGTTGCAATCCCATTGGAGGACGCACGAATCCTATGGCATCGGTGATAAGATTTAATACGGTGAATTGCGCAAGGCAGGCATGTTCAGGAAAAGGAAATCGAAGTCAAAAACAAGGCTGATGTCTATGAATGATCAACGAGGAGAGCGATTGTGACTCGACAAAACATTCCGTTGGGAAAGATACTAGGCATTGAGATTGGTCTGGACTACTCGTGGTTTGTGATCTTCTTACTTCTCACGTGGATGCTGGCAGTCAGTTACTATCCTTCTGAGTTCAAAGACTGGTCGCACGCTTTGTGCTGGTTCATGGGCGCGACGACGGCCATCATGCTGTTTGCAAGCGTGCTGCTACATGAGTTGGGGCACTCAGTTGTGGCGCTGCAGTACAAAGTTCCGGTCCGCAGCATAAACCTCTTCCTCTTCGGAGGTGTCGCGCAGATCGGTGCAGAACCGCCCAGCGCCATTGCCGATTTTCTCATTGCGCTCGCGGGGCCTCTTGTGAGTCTTGTCCTTGCAGGATTTTTTTGCATCGTGCAGTTCCTGGTAGCGGGTTCTGAACCTCTCTTAGGACTGGCAAGGTACCTGGCCTACATCAACGTGGCTCTCGTGCTGTTCAATCTGATCCCTGGATATCCGCTCGACGGCGGTCGCGTGCTCCGGGCAGTCGTGTGGGCGATCTCGGGAAATATGCGCCGGGCAACCCTCATCGCAGCAAATGTCGGCCGGTTCTTTGCGTTCATGCTTATCTTTGCCGGCATCTGGCAGATGTTCACCGGCAATTTCGGCGGCGGAATCTGGATTGCGTTTATCGGATGGTTTCTCGACAGCGCTGCTTCCGCGCAAGTGCAGCAAGTAATGTTTCGTAGTTTGCTGTCAGGGCATAAAGTTTCACAAGCCATGAGCACGCATTGCCCGGTAGTTTCCGCAGACTTGACCATCCAGGAGTTAATTGACGAACACATTCTCAACAGCGGCCAACGGTGCTATCTGGTCAGGCGCGGTGAGGACACGGTAGGTTTGGTGACGCTTCACCGGATCAAGGGAGTGCCGCGGAACGAGTGGGTGAGGACAAGTGCCGCTCAGGTCATGCTTCCGTTGGAAGAGTTAAAACGCATCGATCCTGATGCCGAACTCTCGGTTGCCCTACAGGAGATGGATCGCGATGGAGTGAACCAGCTGCCCGTTACGAAGGATCAACACGTCATCGGCATGTTAAGCCGGGAAGATGTCATAACTTTCCTGCGCACGATTCAGGAATTGGGAACCCAACCGGCATGAAAACAGAAACTCTGGAACAGTCATGAAACGCTCAACAGAAATTACGACGTTGTTTCTGGATATCGGCGGAGTCCTGCTCACCGACGGATGGAGTCATGGGGCCAGTACATTGGCGGCAAAGACGTTTAATCTCGATGTGGCAGATCTGAAAGAACGGCATTCCCAAGCCCTCGACACCTATGAGAACGGAAAGTTGACACTCGACCAATTTTTAGATCGGATGGTGTTTTACGAGAAGCGGTCGTTTACTCGGGCTCAGTTTCGGGAATTCATGTTCGCTCAGTCGAAAGCATATCCTAGAATGATCGAATTAATCCGACGCCTTAAGGCACGATATGGATTGAAGATTGTCGTAGTCAGCAACGAAGGGCGAGAATTCAATGAGTATCGGATTCGCAAGTTCAAGCTGGATGGTTTCGTGGATTTTTTTATTTCCTCCTGCTTTGTTCGTTTGCGAAAACCCGATCAGGATATCTTTCGTGTTGCACTCGACACCGTGCGGGTTCCGGCCAATCAGGTAGTCTACATCGAAAACACTCAAATGTTCGTCGAGGTTGCGGAAGGCTTAGGGATTCGAAGCATTCTTCATACGGACTATAAATCGACGTGCGTAAAACTGGCTTCGTTCGGATTGCAGTATGATAAAGGAACCATCAATGAAGCCCGATGACGCGCTCATCCTGACGATCAACGGCGGCTCGTCGAGCATCAAGTTTGCGCTGTATCAGATTAACGAAGCTCCAATGCGTTTGCTTCACGGGAAAATAGATAGAATAGGTCTGAAAGATTCGACGCTGACTTTCAACGACGAGAACGAGAATCGAAAAGACAGCCTCAAGATTGACGCATCGGACCATCAGTCTGCGGCGGAATTTCTGATCGATTGGCTTGAACAGCAGGGAAATTTTTCTTCAGTGAAGGCGATGGGACATCGGGTTGTTCATGGTATGGAACACACTCAACCTGAATACATCTCGCAGGAATTGTTGGATGAACTGCACCGCATCAGCCCGTACGATATGGATCATTTACCAGCCGAGATTGAATTGATAGAAGCGTTTCGCAAACGCCATCCGAAACTTCCCCAGGTAGCATGTTTTGACACGGCGTTTCATTGCTCGATGCCCCGCGTGGCCAAGTTGCTTCCGATTCCCCGCCGCTTCGATGCAATGGGAATCCGCCGATACGGTTTTCACGGATTGTCTTATGCATATCTCATCCAAGAGCTCGCTCGTGTTGCCGGCAAGAAAGTTGCACAAGGGCGCGTGATACTGGCTCATCTTGGGAATGGGGCGAGCCTGGCAGCCGTTCACGAAGAAAAAAGCATTGACACCAGCATGGGTTTCACGCCTGCCGGCGGGCTGACAATGGGTACCAGGCCCGGCGATTTAGATCCGGGCGTTGCATGGTACATGATGAAGTCAGAGAATCTGTCACTCAAACAGTTCAATAATTTGATCAATCACGATTCCGGCCTCCTCGGCATTTCTGAAACCAGTTCCGACATGCACGACCTGCTCGACGCTGAAACGAAGGACGTGCGGGCGGCCGAAGCGGTCGCGTTATTTTGCTATCAGGTCAAGAAATGGATCGGCGCATTCGCGGCGGCGTTAGGCGGATTAGACACGCTTGTCTTTGCAGGAGGCATCGGCGAAAATGCGCCGCCCGTCCGTGCACACATCTGTGATGGGCTGAGCTTTCTCGGTGTCGAACTTAATGAGTCGCGCAATGCGGAAACTGCAGATGTGATTTCCACGGATGACAGCCGGGTGACGGTTCGTGTCATTCACACGGATGAAGAACAGATGATCGCGCGCTCGGTGTGCCGCATACTTAAACTTGGATAAGAAAACAGAGATGTGCAAGACATATTATCAAGAGCAAAAAAGGGCAAAATTCAATTAGAAATGTACGGATTGAATGAAAACCGTTGGAGCAAGCCCCCAATGTTGTGCAATGCAAGTTCCACGCGGGCGGGAAACCGAAATCGCGGCTGGTGCGGGGGGAAGTGATGACGTGTGTTTCGATTTCAGCCAAAGAGAGAGTGAAGGGATGGAAGGGCTGAAATCGATGGCAGGCGCGGGGAAAGCCATCACGTGTGTTCGATTTCGGCGTCTTTTCTTTGGTTACTTTCTTTGGACGATCAAAGAAAGTAACAAGTAGTAAATAGAAGAATATTCCTGTTGCATTTTAGACAAGAGTGACAAAGAAGGATATTTATATCATGATGACAAAAACTCTCTCCCCGGAATTGCTCCGCAAGATGGATGCCTACTGGCGTGCCGCGAACTATTTGTCGGTAGGTCAGATCTATCTCTACGACAATCCGCTGCTGAAGCAGCCACTAAAATTATCACATGTGAAGCCGCTGGTAGTCGGGCACTGGGGCACGACGCCGGGGCAGAATTTTATTTATGTGCATTTGAACCGGGTCATTAAAAAGTATGACCTCGATATGTTCTACATCGCCGGTCCCGGTCATGGCGGACCGGCATTGGTGGGCAATACGTATCTCGAAGGCTCCTACAGTGAAATCTACCCGAACGTCAGCCAGGACGAAGACGGAATGAAAAAACTGTTTATGCAGTTTTCCTTTCCCGGCGGGATTTCCAGTCATGTTGCGCCGACGACGCCGGGTTCGATCCATGAAGGGGGTGAACTGGGGTACTCGCTCAGCCACGCCTTCGGAGCTGCGTTCGATAATCCCGATCTGATCGTCTCCTGCGTCATCGGCGACGGCGAAGCGGAAACAGGCCCTCTCGCTACGGCATGGCAGTCCAACAAATTTCTCGACCCGATTACCGACGGAGCCGTGCTGCCGATCCTGCACCTTAACGGTTACAAGATCAATAACCCAACGGTTCTGGCCCGCATCGAACATGAGGAGTTGGAGAAATTTCTTCAAGGCTGCGGCTGGACGCCTTATTTTGTGGAAGGTGATGAACCGGAAACGATGCATCAACGTATGGCCGGGATTTTGGAAGAGGTCATCGAGAGCATTCGGCAAATTCAAAGCAATGCACGGAGCAAGAACGACACCACTCGGCCGCGCTGGCCAATGATCGTTCTTAGGTCACCCAAAGGTTGGACGGGACCGAAAGTCGTCGATGGTTTACAAGTGGAGGGAACGTCCCGATCGCACCAGGTGCCGTTGCTTGTGGATTCCGATCATCCCGATCATCTCAAGCAGCTTGAAGGCTGGATGAAAAGTTATAAAGCAGAAGAGTTGTTCGATAAGAATGGCCGGCTCATACCTGAATTGGCCGAGCTTGCACCGAAGGGCGACCGGCGGATGGGCGCCAATCCCCACACCAACGGCGGAACACTCCTTCGCGATCTTCGAATGCCGGACTTCCATGTCCACGCGGTGAATGTGCCTTCGCCCGGCGCCGTTGACGGCCAGGATACGCTCGTGTTGGGTAAATTTCTGCGTGACGTCGTCAAGCTGAACCAGGATCAACATAACTTCCGCATCTTCGGTCCCGACGAGACGCTCTCCAATCTTTTGGGCGCTGTCTTTGAGGTCACCAACCGTCAGTGGGATGCCCGGGAAGAAAAGAACGATGAATTCCTCGCACCCGCCGGACGCGTTCTCGACTCGATGCTCAGCGAGCATCAATGCGAGGGTTGGTTGGAAGGATATCTGCTGACCGGGCGTCATGGCCTGTTCAACAGCTATGAGGCTTTCATTCGCATCGTCGACTCGATGTTCAGTCAGCACGCTAAGTGGCTGAAGGTAACGTTGGAACTCCCCTGGCGGCGGAAAATTGCATCGCTGAACTATCTGCTCGCGTCCCATGTCTGGCAGCAGGATCACAACGGTTTCACGCATCAGGATCCCGGCTTTCTCGACCATGTTGTCAACAAGAAAGCCGACATCGTGCGCGTTTATCTTCCCCCCGATGCCAACTGTCTGTTGTCGGTCTTTGATCACTGCTTGCGGAGTCGGCATTACGTTAATGTGGTGGTTGCAGGCAAACATCCGCTCCCGCAATGGCTGACTATGGACGCCGCAGTTGTTCATTGCACGGAAGGAATTGGCATCTGGCAATGGGCCAGCAACGACCAAGGCGCGGAACCGGACGTGGTCATGGCTTGCTGCGGAGACACGCCGACGATGGAAATCCTGGCCGCCGTTTCCATTCTTCGCAAACATTTGCCCGATCTGAAAATCCGTGTGGTCAATGTGGTTGACCTGATGAAGTTACAGTCTGCAAGCGAGCATCCGCACGGATTGAGTGAAACGGATTATGACTCGCTCTTCACGAAAGACAAACACATCATCTTTGGCTTCCACGGATACCCATGGCTCGTCCACCGGTTGACGTATCGCCGGACAAATCGGAACCTCCACGTCAGAGGCTACAAGGAAGAGGGGACGATTACGACGGCTTTCGACATAAGAGTGCAGAACGATCTGGACCGCTTCCATCTGGTGCAGGATGTGATTGACCGCCTGCCTCAGTTGGGCAACAAGGGAGTTTACTTGAAGCAGATGATGCAGGACAAGCTCATCGAACACAAGCAGTACATCGATAAACACGGCGAGGACTTGCCGGAAATCCGGAATTGGAAGTGGAGCGATCACGAATAAAGAAGCGAAGTCTGTAACATTGAGCGGGATACAACCGGGCTGTGCGCGGTCAGAAATACACCGCGACGAAAGAAAAGTAAATCAAGAATCTATCAATTCATGAAACCTGAGGCATAGCAAAGAAAGAAGAATGCATACGATGGAACCGAATACCAACAAGCCGAATGATAGTCCGGGATCGAAGCCCCTTCCTTCAGCAGAAGCGGGGAAAAAAATGGAAACGCCGCCGGACGGCGGTAGTGAAGCCGAAGCGCTTGAACAGCTCACGGAAGACGGGCCTAACGAAATTAAGGGCAAAAAAAATAATCCGTTCCAGAAGGTACTCAATAGTATTTGGGGTCCAATTCGCGGATGATCGAAGCGGATGGACACGGAGAACCGAAAAAGAAATCAGGAAAGCGATAGACCAATGAATGAAAATGAACAGAGTCACCATTCACATCAGGCGCCGGAAAACGACAGAGTTCATAACGACCGTCGTCCTTCTTGGAAGCATGCCCATCGCGATTGGCGAGTATGGGTTGCCGTAGTAATAATGATCGGGGGAATGATCATCTACGTGATGACAGACGACTTCTCGATGCGGTTTCGCGGCCGGCCGCCAGTGACTCTCGGAAAATAGCGGAAACCCGGATTGCTCAATTTGAGGCGCATCGTGTTTGCGGAATCGCAATGCGATCTACTCTAAGTCTCGCCCACGGCGAATGCAATGCTGTGATGGCGAGGCATCATCATGATATTATGGCTTTAACGGTGTAAGTTATGATAGAACAAAAATTCTCTCTGGACAAATCGATGAACATCAATGCACCGAAATATCCGATGCTTTTGGCGCTCGCGAAAAAGCTTGAGCTGCCGATGCTGCTCCTCAGTTTTGTCTGGTTCTGCATACTTATCGCCGAGCTCGTTTATGGCACGACCACGGTGCTATCAGATTTTGGCACGGGTATTTGGATCGTGTTTATTTTCTATTTCACCGCGCGCCTGGCGACTGTTGCGAATCGAAAATCATTTCTCAAAAAGAATTGGCTCTTTGTTTTAGCTATTGTTATCTCTGTGCTCCGATTTTTTCCCCTCTTGCAGCCCTTCCCTCTGGTTCGTGCGCTGACCGCGACGTTCGGCATGCAGGTGATTTGGATTTTCGCTTCAGCTGACCAGGGAATGCGCTCCCTTCGTCGCGCCCTTGGACGCCGCGGTGCCGGTTATGCGCTCGCATTAACATTCGTAGTGATTTTCGGCGGAGCTGCAGGCATACTCCATTTCGAGGGAATCTCCGATGATCCGCAAAGTATCCACACGTATCCGAGGGCTCTTTGGTGGACGGCTATGCAGATGACGAACATTGGTTCGGCCTATTCAATAAAGACGCCGGGCGGGCGAATTCTCTGCCTTGGAATATCTGTCTACGCGGCAGGGATGTTTGGTTATCTCACAGCCCTCTTTGCAACATTTCTCATTGACCGCGATGCCAAAGATCTAAAGCCGGAGATTGCACGACAGAAGTCAATTCAAGATATCCAGCAAGAACTTATTAAGCTGCGCCGTTTAATCGAAGATGCTTTACCCCGGCTTTCCAACAAAAGCTGAGATCGAAAGATACAACAATTCCGGAATTTCGAAGGCTTGAATCTTGTGTGGCGTTCTCGACATTGTTCTCCGTGTCCCAAAGAGAAAGTTCCAGAGCGGATTAACGTGGAAAATCTAATA
>Ga0265320_10000452_pt1 | contig 32203 bp, 21 predicted proteins | sample 4827metaG_FD_202087 | JGI IMG/M metagenome (GOLD analysis project Ga0265320, IMG submission 202087) | Rhizosphere microbial communities from Carex aquatilis grown in University of Washington, Seatle, WA, United States - 4-8-27 metaG | ecosystem: Host-associated > Plants > Roots > Rhizosphere >... | reverse complement strand
ATTATTGTTGTTGCGAATCTGTCCGCGTCGCTTCGGGTGGAAATCGGCGGCACTGCACCCTGAAGCTCCGCACGCGTTTAGCGCACAGCGAGGCAGACCAACCTGCCGATCACCTGGCTCTACCGCGGCCTCACGCGTTTGCCGTGTCGCGCGACGAAGCGAGCGGATCTCAAAAGATCTCCCGCCCTCACTATTTCTTCGAAGCTTCGTCCAGGCCCGCTAGCGCGACGCGAAGCTTTTCCACGATGCTTTCTTTGCGCTCGGTGCCGAGGCGCGTTCCGTCGAGCTCGCAGAGCTGAAACTCGTCGCGCGCCATGTGCCCGAACGTGGTGACGTGCGAACCGGCGATGGTGAGCTTCTCGCGAAACACCGTTTCAGTGATCGTCCGGAGCAGCCCGGGCCGATCCGGCGCATGCACCATCAGCAAGTCCGCGTCGGCCGCTTCCTGAAAAAAGATGGAGAGCGGCGGAGCGCCGGAGGGTACCGGCGTCGGCCGGGCGCGACGCGCGAGCGAATGCACGTCGACTTCGCCGACGAGGAGGGCCTCGATCGAGCGCTTGATCGACGCGAGGAGCTGCCCGGTGTCCACGAGCACGTACGGCGGCTTCAGCGGACGGATGGCGAACAGGTCCACCGCCTCCGGCGGATACCCGGCGCGCGTCCGGCAATAGACACGCGCGCCGAGGATGTCGAGCGAGTGAGCGGAGATCGCGGCGGACAAAAGCGAGAGCAGACCCGGACGATCGTCGGCGACGACGCAGAGCCAAGGGCCGTCGACGGCGGCGGGCAGACACAGCTCGAGATGAACCAGGCCGTTGCCGCGCCGGTGCACGACGGCCGCGTGCGCTTGCATTTCCGCGTCGTTGTGCCGCTGCCGGTAGGCCTCCGGCATGCTCGCCGCGAAAGAAGTCACATGCACCTTGCTCAATCCCGAAGGTTGCCCGGCGACGCGCGCTTCGGCAAGGGCACTTGCGAGGGCAGCGGGGTCGAGCGCGACGCCCGTCCGGGTCCGGTGCTCCTCGGGAAGCCAGCGGACCACGTCCTCGACGTTGCCATGCATTCGAAACGCACAGGTGCGCGGAGCGAGCATCCGGATACCGACGATGGCGTTCCTGAGGGCACTCGCAACGACGCCGCGTCCCTCGAGGACGACCGCGACGCAGGCGAGCTGCCGCTCTATCGTCTTCATCAACGCCACGAAGCCATCCCTGGCGTCCGGGGTCGGAATCGCTGCGCCGCGCGCGATCAGGTGGATGTTCGAAATGCCCTGCGGATAGGCTGCGACGACGGACTCGGTGACCTTGGTGAGCCGCGCGACGTCGGCGCCGGTCGCTTGACGTAGCCACACGATGATCGTGACGTTCTGCCAGGCGCTGAAGAGAAACGCCTCGGGTTCCGAGTCGAGGATCGTCAGCTCGGACGTCGCATCCACGTCGTCGGTTCCTCACTCGCGCTGCCCATCGCCCCAGTTTGCCGATTGTGAGCGAGCCTTAAAATGGGACCGTGCGGCTCGAGCGCCGAATTTTGGTCGATGCGTGCCTGCTCGGGCGAATCGGAGCGAACTACGCTGCGGCGCGGCAACGAAGCGACGCTCGCCGATCGGAAAAACCGCGAATCGACACGAGCTAGAAACGTTGTCGGATCGAAGAAAGGTTATCGACTTCGATTTCGAAAGATCGCGTCGGCGCGAGAAGACTTCGCCAATCGAAGCGCAGCGTCACCGGGCCGACTCGCCCGGCTGGTTCGCAGCCGATCGTACCGTGGAGCTCGGTGAGCGCGACAATCAGCGGACGGCTCGCGTCGTGGCCGAAGTCGAGCTGGCACCGGCGACCGCGTGCGTCGGGAAAGCGGATCCGATAAGCCGCGAACCGACGGCGACCGAAGGCGACGATCCCCGCAGCGGGGGCGCATAGAGCGATCCCTTCGGCGTGAACGTGCCCGTCGAGCGTCGCGCGAGCGAGTTCGAAGCGCCGCGGCTCGAGCGTGACCACGAGGCGCCGCCGCTCGAGAGGCCGACCGTCCGCGTAGTAGGTGCCGATCAGCGTGAACCCGAACGGCATTCGCTCCTGCGAGAGACGTGTTCCAGCGTCGTTGACACGCGGCTCATCGCGTCGCTCACTTCGGGTCGTTGGGACCGGGCTCGCGGCGACGTAGCTCCCGCGGCTCGACGAAATCGTCGGGCAAGAGGACGAGCCGCTCGACGCGTTCGTTCTTCGCGAGCGCATCCACGATCTCCTCGACGTCTGCGAGCTTCACTCGTCCGTAATAGTAGTGGTCGGGCTCGACGGCGATCGCGGGACCCACCCAGCACGCGTCGAGGCAGCTCGACGTACAGGCGCGCACTTCGAGCTCCGCGAGTCCCCGCTCCTTCAATCGCGACTTCAACGCCGCGTGGATTTCGTCCGATCCGCGCGCGGCGCACGACCCCTTGGGAGCGCCGTCCGGACGTCGATTCACACACACGAAGAGCAGGCGCTTCCGCTTTGCCATGATGAAGAGAACGACGCCGACAGGGCGCGGTCAAGCGCGCGGTTCCGAGGGTCGCACCTCCCCGTGACTCCTTTGTTCGGCGCGACGGTTCGGAATGCAGAGATGTACCGTGGTTCCTTCGCCGGGCTGGCTCACCACCTCGACGCGCCCGCCATGCGCTTGAATGATGCGGTCGGCGATCGGGAGCCCCAGCCCGGTTCCGCTCGGACGCGTGCTGAAGAATGGGTCGACGGCGCGACGAAGCGTCTTCGGGTCCATGCCGACGCCGTGATCGGAAACGGTGATTCGCACGCCGGGCGCGTCCGGCGTCACGTCGGGGGCCGCGGAGATGACGATTTTACCGCCGTCTGGCATCGCCTGGCAGGCGTTCGCGAGGATGTTCTGAAGGGCGAGCCGGAGGAGCCCGGCGTCGGCCCAGACGGTCTGGACGTTGGGCTCGCTCGTGAGCTTGGCCTCGAGCGCGTACGATTCGGGAAGGCCCGTCTCCAGCAATCGAAAGATTTCGTGGAGCGGCACCTCTTCGCGCCGAACGTTCATCGGTCGCGCGAACCGAAGGAGCTCCGTGACGAGGTTATTCAGCCGTGTCACCTCTTCCTCGACGATTTCGAACAGCTTGTTCCGGTCTTCGGCCACGAGGCTGTGTCGTTTCAACGTGGCCGCCGCGTTCTTGATCACCGCCAGCGGGTTTCGCACTTCGTGCGCGATGGACGCGGCGAGCTCACCGACGGAGGCCAGCTGCCGTTTGCGAAATAGCTCCTCTTGAACGACGCTGAGCTCCAGGTACGAGTCGGTGAGTTCGGCGGTCGCCTGGCGAAGCTCGTTGGCGGTGGTTTCGAGCTCCTGCGCCGCGCGGCGATAGCGGACGAGAAGCGTGTCGGCGACACCGAAGCCGTAGACCAGGAAGGCGTACGGGACGAGATACGGTGTCCCGACGATCCCGCTCACCGACAGGATGTCGTTCACCGCACAAAGCACGATCACGACGTGGCCGAGGAGCGCGCCGCGCACCTCGCGCCGCCCGTCGTAGAACGCGCGAGCGAGAACGAACATCGTCATCAGCCCTTCACCGATGACGAGCGCGTATCCGGAGACGGCGACCGCCGTGGGACGGGCGAACGCGCGCGAGGTCTCCAGGCCGAACAGATGCAGCTTCGCGACGTGAACGGTCCCCGGCTCCCACCAGTGTCCGGTGACCATGAGCACCACGTAGAACGCCGCGAGCGTATACACGGCGGGCAGCACGCGCCGCACCCGAGTCGGCGCGACGTACTGGAACGCGAAGTGAACGTTGAGCGCCGTCGACGCGAACGCGCCGACGTGGGTGACGATGGACGCCGTGATCCATTGAGATACGCCGTGCACCGCGGCGGCTCCGGCGAGGCCGCAATCGGTGACGGCGATCGCGAAGCAGAGCAGCCCGAAGACGAAATACTCCGCGTCGCGACGGCGCGCCGCGTACGCTTGGAGAAAGAACGTCCCGACCGCGACTTCCACGGCCGCCCACGCGCCGAAGAGCCCGGCGAGCAGCGGCGTGTTCATGATCGAGTCATACCAGCGGCTAGATCCGCCTGTCATCGACCGGAGCCCCCGCGGCGGGGACGACGGCACGAAAGTCTGCTACATGAGCCGACTCGATTCGGCGACACTTTCGGCGGAAACTTCCGGACAAAAGGTCGAGGTCGAACAGCACGATGAGCTACGTGGTTCTTGCCCGAAAATGGCGCCCGATGGGCTTCGACGATCTCGTCGGGCAGGAGCACGTCTCGCGCACGCTCGGCAACGCGATCGCGTCCGGACGCGTCGCGCACGCCTTCCTCTTCACCGGGGTTCGAGGCGTCGGAAAGACGACGGCCGCGCGTATTCTCGCGAAAGCATTGAATTGCACTGGCACCGCGGACGATCCACACACCGGACCGACCGCGTCCCCCTGCCTCCAATGTTCGGCGTGCCGCGAGATCGCGCTCGGCACCGACGTGGACGTCCGCGAGATCGACGGTGCCAGCTACAACGGCGTCGACGAGGTCCGAAAACTGCAGGATTCCCTGCCGTACCGGCCCGCGCGAGACCGCTTCAAGATTTTCATCGTGGACGAAGTCCACATGCTGTCTCAGAGCGCGTGGAACGCGTTCTTGAAGACGCTCGAGGAACCGCCCCCGCACATCAAGTTCATCTTCGCGACGACCGAGGTGCACAAGGTCCCGATCACCATTCTGTCTCGCGTCCAACGGTTCGATTTCAAGCTCATCCCGACGCAGCTCATCGCGAACCGGCTCCGGCACGTGCTCTCGGTAGAGAAGGTCGAGAGCGACGATGGCGCGCTCCAGATCATCGCGCGCGAGGCCGCGGGCAGCATGCGCGACGCGATGAGCTTGCTCGATCAAGTCATCGCCTGGAACGATCAGAAGCTCGACGCCGATTCGGTTGCACGGGTCCTCGGCGTCGCGAGCCGGCAAGTGCTCCACGACATCGCCCGCGCGCTGGTCGAAGGAGACGCCGCGCGGTGTCTCGACGTCGTGAAGGGGCTCGCGAATCAGGGATACGACATCGCGACCGTCGCGCGCGACCTGCTCGCGCTCCTTCGAGATCTCGTCGTCGCCAAGGTATGCAAGGAGCCCGCGGATCTATTGGACCTCGCGGACCTCGAGCGGCGCGACGTGGTCGAGCTCGCCACGCGAGCGACCGTCGACGACCTCGTCCGCTTGCATCAGGGCTTCTCGACGGGGTTCGACGATGTCGTCCGGAGCGGACAGCCGCGCGCCGGCCTCGAGATGCTCCTCGTCCGACTCGCGCGACGCCCGCCGCTCATTCCCATCGACGAGCTGATCGCCCGGCTCGCGACGCTCGAGAAGAAACTCGGCGCGCCGCCACGCCGCGGACCGTCCGACGCCGGGGACCCGCGTGGCGGCCCGTCGCGGCCAGCGCCGTCGGCATCCCCCCAGCGACGCGACGCCGCCCCCGAAGCACCGTCGAGCGCCGCCCGCGTCACCGCCGCGCCCGCAACGGAACACGTCGCTCCGAACCGCGCCGCGCCCGCAACGGAACACGTCGCTCCGAACCGCGCCGCGCCCGCAACGGAACACGTCGCGCCGAACCGCGCCGCGCCCGCGGCAACGCCCGCGAGTGCACCGGCACGAGTCGCCCCTGTTCCAACGGCCGCACCCGCGTCGTCGCCGGTGACCTCGCCGCCGCATGCAAACGGCGTCGCCCTCGCCCCCACCGCGTCGTCGCCGGTGACGTCGCCGCCGCGTGCAAACGGCGTGGCCGTCGCCCCCGCCGCGCCGAATGGCACTGCCGCTCCCGGTTCGAACGGCATTGCCGGCGCGGGTTCGAACGGCACGCCGGCAGGCGTCGCCGCGTGGCGAAGCATCATCGAAGGCGTGCGCGCGGAACGGCCGGAGCTCGCCGCGTGTTTGCATCACGCGACCTTGGTCGAGGCGTCCGCGGAGCGCATCTCGCTCGGCTTCGAGCCGGGAAGCGTCTTCGAACGTGCGGCGCAGAGCGACGGCGCGGTCGCTCTCGTGCGCAAGGTCGCAGGCGGCGTCTTCGGCGCCGAGCCCAGCATCGTGCTCGGCGCGGTGCCGTCGAGCGGCGGCGCGGGCACCGTGGCGGCCCTCGAAGATCAGGAGCGCAAGGAGCGCCTCCGGTTGGCCCGCGCCCGGGCGAAGGACCACCCGCGCATCGCCGAGGCCACCGAGATTCTCGGCGCGCGTCTCAAAGAAATTCAGATCCCGGACGAATGAGGACGTCGTGCTTCCCGATCGGTTGAGAGCGTTGGTCCACCTCTTCGCGCGCTTGCCCGGAGTCGGCGAACGCACGGCCCAGCGCTACGTGCTCTTTCTCGCTCTCGAAGCCGGCACGCTCCCCGACGATCTCGGCGCGGAGCTCGGACGGCTCCGGCAATACGTCGGCGCCTGCGGCCGCTGCGGCAACCTCGCCGAGATGGACGCGTCGGGAGCGGCGCTCTGCGCGGTGTGCGCCGACTCTCGTCGCGACCCGTCGCTTCTGTGCGTCGTCGCACGCGTCCAGGACCTCCTCGCGATCGAACGCAGCGGCGCGATGCGTGGTCGGTATTTCGTGCTCGGTAAACTCTTGTCTCCGCTCGACGGCGTCTCGCCCGAAGATCTGCCGCTCGATCGCCTGCTCGCGCGAGTGAAGGAAGACGGCGTCGCCGAGGTGATCATCGCGACGCCGCCCTCGGTCGACGGCGAAGCGACCGCTCTCCTGGTCGCTCGCGAGCTTTTGCCGCTCGGCGTCCCGGTGTCGCGCATCGCGAGCGGCGTCCCGCACGGCGGCGATCTCGAGTTTTCCGATCAGATCACCTTGGGGCGCGCGATCAGCGGACGCCGCGCCGTCGACGCGGGGCGTTAACCCGAGCGAATTCGCCGAGTTCCCGAGGGTTTCTGGCGACGAGCGACGCGGCCTCCCGAGCTTGATCTGCCCACACCCCTCTGCGAGTATCCCCGGCCCCATGACGTCCAGCCGGCGAGAAGTCGTTCGCAGCGCCTCGGCGCCGGAAGCCGTCGGCCCCTACAGCCAGGCCATCCGAGCGAACGGCTTCGTGTTCCTGAGCGGTCAGATCCCGCTCGACCGTGCGACGGGGAAACTCGTCGACGGACCCATCGAGGCGCAGACGCACCGAGTCATGGGCAACCTCGGCAGCGTACTCGAAACGGCGGGGTCGTCGTTCGAAGACGTCGTCAAAACGACCATCTTCCTGGTCGACCTCAAAGATTTCGCCGCAGTCAACCAAGTCTACTCGAGCTACTTCACGACCGTGCCTCCGGCGCGATCGACCGTGCAAGTCGCGGCATTACCGCTCGGCGCGCGCATCGAAATCGAGATGGTCGCGCTCGGGCCCTAGCGAGAACCCATGCCCAAAGCATCGAAAGCCTCAGCATCCTTCGAGGATCGCCACCTTCACGCCACGCGCGAAACGGCGCTCGCCGCCGTGCTCGAAACCGGAGCGCGCAGTGAAGACCTGGTGGCGGCGTGGCTCGACGGCAAGAACGTCGAAGCCGTCGCGGAAGTCGCCGAGCACGCCGCCGGCGCGGCGCGAAAAGCGGCGCGTCGTGCGCTAAACGTGTTCGGCGCGCGGGGCATCGCGGCGCCCGCGCGCGCGCACGTCACGGTGCTCACTACCTCCGCGAAACCCGACGTCGTCGAAGGGTGGATGATGGCGCCGGATTCGTCCGGCATGCAGATGTTCGCGGTCACGGCGAGGCCGGCCGCGGCGCGCTACCGATCGTCGTTCGTCTTCCTGCACGCTCTGCAAGGCGTCGCGCGGGTCGACAACGGCACGATGAGCCAGACGCAGCTCGATGAATACTTCGCCAAGGTCCTTCCGGGAGCGGGCTACGGTGCGACGAAGGTGCCCGTCGATTGGGCCCGGTTCCGCATCGCCGAGGCGCGCCGCGCTCACCGCGAGCGCGGCCTCCCCGAGCCGCTCGGGTTCACGACGGCGAGCCCCTTGCTCGAGCCCGTGCCGGCCGAGGCCCCGAGCCACCCGTTCGACGACGAAGGGCTCGAGCTGTCCGACGAAGACGCCCTGGATCTCGCCAAGGGTTCCGCGACGCTGCACAACCTGCCCGAGTTCCGGAGCTGGCTACCGACGAGCGCCGCGCTTCAGGAACTGCTGATCAACGTCGGCACCAAACTGACGCCGGGCAAAGAGCCCGAGCCCGGCACCGTCGCCGAACATCTCCGCGGCGAGGTCGACTTGGCCACCGACCGCTTCTTTTCCGAGGACGTGCGCAACGAAGTGCTCCGGAGAATGAAGGACAGCGCCCTCAGCATCTTCGCGCGCGAAGGCGAGCAGCGCGCGCTCGAGGTCTCCGCGGCGATGAAGGTGATCGAGAAGTGCGGCATTTTGACCAATCCGCCACGCGACGTCCCCTTCCTCAAGGCATTTTTCGACAAGGGCGTGGCGATGATGGTCGCTCAAGGCGGCGGGCGTCTCCGCATTCCCGTACCGAGCGCGGGCATGGCCCAGAGCTCCCCGACGGAGACGTCGGAAGTGCAGGCTTCGCCTTCCGAATCAACTTGAAGGCGGCGGCTGGGTCGGCGTGAACGGTCCGCTCGGCGTGTCTTCGAGTCGCTGGATCTCGCGCGCGCGTTCGCGGAACGCCGCGAGCAGGCGCGTGTACACCACTCCCGGCCCTCCCGCTCCGACGACGCTTCCGTCCACGCGGATCACCGCGAGGAGCTCGCGAATGCTCGACGACACGAACATCTCCTCGAAGTCGCCGAGCTCGGCGAGCTCGGGCGCGCGAAGCTCGACGGCGATCCCGAGGTCCTTCGCGACGTCGAGGACGATCCCGCGTGTGATGCCCGGCAAGATCCCGGAGTCTTCCGGCGGGGTGACGAGCGCGCCGCGGCGAACGAAGAACACGTTCGACGTCGCGCCCTCGACGACTCGGTCCTCCGAATCGACGATGAACGCCTCTGCGGCGCCCGACGCGTGCGCTCGCTCGACCGCGAGGACTGCGACGAGATAGTTCCCGACCTTCGCTCCCGCGGCCGGGGTTGCGTCCGCGGCGCGCCGTGCGCGGTAGGTGACGACCGAGATCCCGTGCTCGTACACCTCGGGCGATGGCGGCGTGAGCGGCGTCACGATGACGAGGCGCATCGGGCGCAGGCTCGCACTCGGGTCGAGCCCGAGCTCACCCGCGCCGCGGGTCACCATCACGCGAACGTAGCTCTCGGCGTTTCCGGTCGTGCGCACCGCTTCCAGCACCTCGTGCTCCAGCACCTCGCGCGGCACGGGAAGGCGAATGTGCACGAGCTCCGCGCTCCGCTCGAGTCGCACGAGATGCCGCTCGAGCGCAAAGGGCCGGCCGCCGTACGTTCGCACCGTTTCGAACACCGAGTCGCCGTAGAGGAAGCCCCGATCGAGCACGCTGACCATGGCCCGGTCGAGCGGCGACAAGATGCCGTCGATCATCGCAGCGCGGCCGGTCATGCGCGGGCTCCCGGCACCGACGCGAGCGCCTCGGCGCGAGCGCGGGCGCGACGGATCGCCGCGCCGAGCGAGCCCGGGTATTCCGTCGCGAGCGCCGGATCGAACGGCGGCCCGACGACGATCGCGACCCGCGAAAACGGCAGCGGTATTTCGAATCGATCCCAGCTCCGTCCGAGCACGATTGCCCGGCGAGGCGCGCTCGCGACGGGACGGAGCGGGACACCCGAGTGCGCGGCGGCGAACGCCGCGCCGGCCTTGGGTACGCCGAAGGGGCCGCGCGGCCCATCGACGGCGAACGCCGCGTCTCCGCCGGCGCGAAGCTCGAGCACGAGACGCCGGAGCGCACTCGCGCCGCCCCGCGACGAAGAACCACGCACGATGCGAAATCCGAGCTGGCCGAGCACCCCCGTCTGGAGTTCGCCGTCCTTCGAGCGACTCACCAAGGTGAGCAGGTGACGTCGCCCGACCCCGCGGAGGAGCGCCATTTGTTGACCGTGGAAGAACGCGAAGACTCCGCGCGCTTGCCCGAGCTCCGCGCCCGCGTCGTCCTCGAACACGACGCGAAGGGTCGACACCCAAGGACGAATCACGAGCGCGAGCAGGATGCCCAACGCGCGCCGGAGCGCACGCACAACGGCCCCCTACCCCTTCGCCTGCGCGAGCAAGTCCTTGGCGCGAGCGAGGCCGGGATCCGTTTGCAACGCGCGCTCCAGCATCTGGGCCGCCTTCTGCTTTTCACCGAGCCGCAAATGGACGTCACCGAGATTCAAGAACACCTCGGCCTTCGTAATCGGCCCGCCGTCGTCGAGCTTCTGCAAGAGAAGCGCGCGGAACATTTGCTGCGCCTTCTTCAAGTCGTTGAGCTCCAACGAAACGGCGCCGAGCTCCTTCAAGATGTGCACGTTGCCCGGCTCGATGCGGAATGCCTTGTCGAGCTCCTCCATCGCGCGGGTCGCTTCGCCGTCGGAGAAATATGCCTTCGCGAGGCGGCGGTGAATTTCCGCGAGCTCCTTCGAGCGCTTTCCGGCGAACGATTGCACGATCTTCTCGAGCACTTCGACCGCCGCTTTGCCGCGCCCGGACGCGCTATAGGCGTCGCAAAGCTCGAGCATGAGCTCGCGATCGCCCGGCTTGAGGGCGCTCGCCCGCTCGAGCAGCTCCGCCGAGGCAGGGAAATCCGAGCGTTTTTCGGCCTGAATCTTTGCGGCGCGGCGAAGGAGCTTCACCTTGTCGTCGACGGCGGGCACGAGGTCGGCGTCGCCCGCGAGGACGCCGGCGAGGCGATCCCAGGTGCCGCTCTGCTCGTAGAGCGCGCGGAGGACGTCGCGGATCTGCGTATTTTTCGGGTCGACCGCCAGTCCGCGCTCGAGCGCCGACGCGGCACGCTCCTCGTCGCCCTGCGCCTTGTATTCGTCGGACAGAGACATCGCGAACGCGACGGCCTCGTCGCCGGTGGCAATACCCAGCAAGGTCTCGAGAATTCGCGCGGCGTTCGCGTGATCCTTTTCGCCTTGATAGAGATGCGTGAGCGCCTCGAGCGTCGCACGGTGATGCGGATCCCGCGCAAGGATCGACTCGTACGTCTGAATCGCCCTGTCGCGATCCCCGAGGTCGCGCTCGTAGAGGCCGCCGAGGCGCACGCGGAACGACAGCTCCGCCGTCGAATCGCCACGCTCCTTGGCTTGCTCGATCTGTTCGTCCAGCAGCTTGGCGAGATCTTCGAGCCGCTTGTCCTGTTCGTAGAGCCGTCCGAGCGCCATCACGACGTCGGTGCGTGACGGCTCTTCTTCGATGGCCGCGACGAGAAGCTCGATCGCCGTATCGATGGCATTGAAGCGGGTTGCTTGAAGCGCGGCGAGCTCGGAGCGCAACGTGCCGCGCGTCGATGGAGACGTCGCGACGTCGATGAGACGTTCGAGCAGGCGCGCGAGATCGCGGTACTCCCCCGACGACTCGTACAGCGCGCGAAGTGCCGCGGACGCGTCGACGTCCGAAGGCTCGTCCTCGAACAGCGTCTCGTAGAGCTCGATCGCCTTCGTCGGCTCGCCGAGCCGGTCGCGAGCGATGGCCGCTGCCTTGTGCCGAAGCCCGCGCGCATCGACCGGGTCCATGACCAGATCGATGCGGCGCTTGAGCAGGGCGAAGGTCTCCTTGAAGTCCTGTTCGGTCTCGCGGACTTTCGTGAGCTCCGCGAGCGCCCAGAGGTTCAGGTCGTCCTTGGCGAGGAGCTCGCGCAAGATCGCTTCCCCGAGCTCGCGATCCCCGAGGCCGTCGGCGAGCTCCTTGGCGCGACGATAGAGCGCGACGCGCTGATCGTCGTCGAGCTGGAGCTTCGCGCGCTGCCGCAAAGTCCGCACGAGATCGCGCTCGCGCCCGTGACCAGCTTGCAGCGCCTCCATCTGAATCAAGACTTCGTCGCTGTTCTGATCGAACTCGAGCGCCTTCTCGAGGGCCTTTTCGGCGGCCAACGGATCGTGCGCACGCTCGGTGAACCAACCGGCGAGCCGCATCGACAGATCGCGCGCGACGTCGGGCAAGAGATCGGGCTTCTTCTCGATCGCGTCGCGGAGCGCAGCAGCGGCGCCGGCCCAGTCGTTGGTGATCGGCGCGAGCCGCTCGAGCTCGTCGAGGAGTTCCGGATCGGACGGATCGTCCATCAGACCTTGCTGCAAGACGCGCTGAGCAGCGGCCGGATCCTTCGTCTCCTCTTCGAGCACGCGCGCGAGGCTCCTGCGCATCTCGATGCGTTCGCCCGCCGAGCCCGCGAAGCCGACGCGCTTCTCGTAGAGCGTCGCGAGCCGGTCGGTGCGTCCGCGACTCCGATACACGCCTTCCAGGATCTCCGCGGCTTCCTCGAAGAGATCGCGATCGTCGGTGAGCTTCTCGAGCTCGGCGAGCGCTCGCTCGTGATCGGGATTTTGCTCGAGGGCGAAGCGCAGGCTGCCGAGTCCACGACTCGGCTCCTTGAACTCGTCGATGTAGAGGACGGCCATCCGGTAGTGAAGATCCGCCTGCTCGGCATGCGAATCGACCACGACGACACGGCGCTCGAGCACGTCGGCGAGGGACGTCGCGTCGCCGAGGCGATCGTAGAGGCGATCGAGGGCTTCCAGGAGCTCCGGCTGGTCGCCGATTTGCTCGACTGCGCGCGCGTACGCCTGCACCGCGCGACGCTCGTCCTTCAAACGCTCCTCGGCGACCTTACCGAGGCGCGTGTAGAGATCCTTGGCGAGCGCGACGTCGAACGTCGATTGCGCTCGCTCGGTGAGGGCGTCCGCGTAACGGCCCCAGCCGTTGCTCGACTCGCTGAGCCGTTCGATTTCGGCGTGCAACGCGGGTGACTCCGGCTGTTCGGCGAGCGCACGCAAGAGTGCGGCTTCGGCGTCGACGGGCCTGCCGAGCCGTTGCTCGAGCACGTCGGCGATGGAGCGCAACGTGCTTGCCCGCTCGCCCGGTTCGGTCTCCGTCGACAGACGCATCTCGAGGACGTCGACGAGTTGGTCGTAGCGCCCGCGCCCCGACAGCACGGGCACCAGGATGCCCGCCGCTGCGCCGCGAAGATCGTCGTGCTGATCGCCGAGCTTACGCACCGCTGCGATCGCTTCCGCGTCGTCCGGGACCTCGGTGAGCACGAGGCCGTAGGCGTCGAGCGCGTCCTCGTAGTTCGACATTTTCGTCGAAAGGATGTCCGCGATCTGCTTCCGCAACGTCGCGCGCGCTTCGCCGGTCGCGGCGCTGGCGGCTTGCAGGCGCAGATTGTCGAGCAGCTCGGGCCACATTTCCTGGGCGCGATAGAGCCGATTGAGCGCGACGAGGACCGCGGGGTCGCTCGCTCGAACGACGAGGGCTTCGTTCAAGACGTCGATGGCGTTCGTGCGATCGTCGAGCTTCTTCTCGTAGCACTCGGCCGCCTTCATCAGGAGGTCGTACTTGAGGTCGGCGTCGTCCTCGCCCGCGAGCGCGACGCGACGTTGATAGAGCTCGACCAGGCGCGTCGGGTCGCCCTTCGCCTCGTAGAGCTCGATGAGACAATCGATGGTGAACGTGCTCTGCGGATCGAGCTCCGCGGCGCGCTCGTACGCTTCGACTGCGCCGTCGCGATCATCGAGCATGTCGCGGCGCGCCTCGCCCACTCGCCGGAAAATGCTCGCCCGCTCGTCGTCGCCGAGCAAGAGCTCGGCTTTGGCGACCAGCACGCGATCGAGGACGCTCCAGTCGCTGAGGAGCGTCGCGAGTTGCTCCATCTTCTCGATGGGGCCGAGCTCGGTCGCGTCGAGCTCGCGCAGGCGGTCGTAGGCGTCGAGGGCGCGCCGCGGATCGTCGCGACGCGTGTCGTGGACCGCGGCGAGCGTCGCGAGGAGGTCGCGCTTGCTCGCGAGATCCGGATGTTCGGCGAGCGCCGCTTCGTAGCTTTCCGCGAGCTCGTCCCAGGCGGAGGTGAGCTCGGCGAGGCGCTCGTAGTCCGCGCGCACGTCGGCGTCGTCGGCGTCGAGCTCGACGGCGATCGCGAGGGCCCGACGCGCTCGATCCTTGTCGCCGCCGCGGGTTTCCCAGAGAGCCGACGTTTCACGAAGCACGGCGACTTTTTCGCCCGCGCTGCGAGCGAGGGCGTAGCGGTCCTCGTTCAACTTGATGAGACGGCGCCAATCGTCGGCGGCTTCGTAGAGCGGGCGCAAGATCTCGACGACGCGCTCGCGGTGCGCGTCCTCTTGCTTCAGCGACTCGAGCTCGGAGATCGCGTCGGCGTGCGCCGGAACCGAGCGGACAATCTCGTCGAGTTGTTCGATCGCCCGCGCCGGATCGTGAAGCTCCGCACGATAGAGACGCGCGAGCAAGAGACGGTAGCCGGCCGCGGTCTCGAGCGACGACGCGGTGTCGGCGCGCTGGAGGTACAGTTCGGCAAGCTCGCGATAGCGCGTGCGCTCGCGATAGAGCTCGGTGAGCGCGTCGAGCGCCCGCGAGTCGAGCTCGTCCACGTCGACCGCTTGACGGTACGTCTCGATCGCGTCGTCGGGTCGACCGAGCTCGTGACGCTGAAGACCGGCGATGGTGTGGAGCAACCGGAGACGATCGGGGGGTTCGTATTTGTGGTCGAGGCCGCTCTTGTAGAGCGCGACACGCTCCTCGTGGCGACCCGTACGCTGAAGGAGATCGTCCACCGCGCCGAAGAGCGCGTCGCTCTCGGGCTCGAACGCGAGCGCGCGACGATAGAAGGAGAGCGCGCGATCGTTCTCGCCGAGCCGTGTGAAGAGCTCGCCGGTTCGCGCCGCGAGCTTCGCGGTGGTCGGATCGTCGCCAGTAACCTGCTCGAGCTCGCCCGCGTAAATTTCGGCGAGGCGCTTCTCGGCGCCCGCGACCTTCGCGAGGCGCTCGATCTCGTTCAACGTCGCCTGATCGCCGAGGTCTTCGTGGAACAGCTTGGCGACCGTCTCCAGCGCGGCGACGTAGTCCTCTTTTTGCTCCTCGTAGAGCTGCGCAAGGCGCTGAAGCAGCTCGCGTCGCTGCTCGGGGTCGTCGCTCGCCTCGAGTCGCGCCGAGATCGCGCTCATCATGCGGTCGTAGTCGGAACGGACCAAATAAATGGGCTCGAGCAAGGTCGCCGCGCGAGCTCGCTCGGTGCGATCCGGATCTCCGTCGAGCACGTGCTCGAGCTCCGCGATGGCCCCCTCGTGCTGGCGATCGATGTCGAGCGCCGCCTCGAGCTCCTCGAAGGCCCGCGCCCTATCCGAGAGATGACGCGCCGCCACGCGGGCGATCTTCACATGCAGATCGGCGAAGGCCGCGCCCGGCGCTTCGATTTCGCGTTGATACAGAGCGACGAGATCGTCCCAGCGCTCTTCGGTACCGTACAGAGATTCGAGCGCGTCGATGGCGCCGCGATCCATGTCGATATCGAGGATCGTCTCGTAGACCTCGATGGCGCGAGGCCGGTCGTTCAACCGCTCCGCGAGCAGCTTCGCTCGGCGAAAGAGGAGATCCTTCTTTTCCGCGTCGTCCGCGGCGACGTCGACCCGCTTCTCGAGGACCGCGAGGAGCGCCGGCGCATCGCCGAGCTTTTCGTACAAGGATTCGAGCGCGACCAGCGTCGTTCGATCGCCCGGCCGTTGCTCGAGGGCTTTCTCGTAATATTCGCGCGAGAGCACGAGGTCGCCGAGTACTTCCCGGCCGAGCTCGGCGATCTTCAAGGTCACGTCGAACTGCACGTCGCCGTTGAAGATTTCGCCGACGATCTCGCGCAGCAAAGAGACCTGTTCGGCACGCCGGCTCGTCGCCGCGGAAAGCCGTTCGAGCTCGTCGAGCCACGGCTGGATCTCGACGTGCCCCGCCGCGATGCGCACCGCGCGCTCGGCGTACCCGAACGCACGCTCGGGGTCGTTCATGAGCGTGTACGAGACGCGCACGGCGCTCTCGAGGCCTTCGAGCTTCGTCGGCGGATCCTCGGTCGACTGAATTTCGACTTCGAGTACCCGAAGGAGGCGTGCGCTATCGCCGTCCGATTCGTAGATCGGGTGGAGAATTTCCGCCGCCTCACGTCGCGTTGCGACGTCGGAGGAGTCGAGCAACGTCTCGAGCGCTGCACGGCTCGGGACGTGGCTCGTGTCGATGGTCAACGCCTCGCGATACGACGCGAGCGCGCCCTGCGCGTTGGACAGACGTTCGCGCCGCAGATCGCCGAGCTTCGCGAGGAGCGCGAGCCGCTCGGTGTTGTCGTCGACGAGGCCGAGGTGCGCCTCGTACGCGTCGGCGAGGTCTTCCCAGCGGCGCGCGTGCGAGTAGAGGCTTTCGAGGGCCTCCAGTGCTTCGGTGTTCGGGCCGAAGTCGTCGATGATCGACCGCCAGGTCTCGATGGCCTCCGACGCGGCGGCGAGCTTGTTCGAGAGGATCTCCGCGGAGCGGCGCATGAAATCGCGACGGCCCGACGCGGGCTCGGCGCGATCACGACGGCTCTCGAGGATCTGCACGAGATCGCTCCACCGCTCGGTGCGTTCGTAGAGACGATCGAGCGCCGCGAGCGCCGCGGCGTCTCCGGGATTCTCCTCGAGCCGCGACTTCCACGCGGCGATCGCGCCGTCGGGATCGTTCAATACCGTCTCGCAGAGCGAGCCGAGTCGGCCCTCGAGCTCTTGACGGACCTCGGTGCTTTTCTCGAGTCGGATCTGGGTGCGCAGGGTCTCGCGGAGCTTTTCGTGCTCGTTCGCGGTCACGTAGAGGCGTTCGAGGGCGCGCGCCGCGGGCAACGCCAGCTCGGCGTCGTCCGGGTCGAGCTCGAGGACCTTCCGATAGGTCGCTTCCGCCTTCTCGGCGTTGTTCAGCTGGTCTTCGTAGATGCGCGCGACCTCCATGAGGATCTCGCCACGCATGCCCGGCGTATCCGCGCGCTCGCTCGCCTTCTCGAGGACGCCCGCGACGCGGGCCTGGACGCCGACTCGGCGGCCAATTTCGAGCAAGCGGTTGCGCGCTTCGACGTCGAGGGGTTCGAGCGGGACGTATCGCGCGAGCGCTTCGAGCGCGCCGGCGTCGTCGCGGAGGCGTTCGTCGCGGAGCGTCGCCACGCGACGGAGCAGTTCCTTGCGTTCGTCGTCGACGGGACCATCGGCGGGCGCTCCTTCGTCGAGCGCCTTCAGGCGGATCTCGAGCACCCGGACGAGATCTCGGACCTCGTCACGCGCTTCGTAGACGGCTTCGAGCATCTTCGCGGCGCGGATCCGATGATCGCCGATCTCGAGAAGCCGTTCGGCGAGCTGGCGCGCCTCGTAGTCGTTCGCGCGTTCGCTGAGAACGTCTTCGACGTGTTCGACGGCTTTCGCGGGCTCGTGAAGAATGTCGAGTTGAATGCGCCCGAGGCGCAGCTTCATGTCGAGCGCGGCGTCACCGACCGACGACCCGAGCCGTCGTTCGAGGAGCGCCGCGAGCTCGCGATTCTTCCCCTGCTGTTCGTACAGACGATCGAGCGCGACGAGTGCGCCTTCGTACGTCGGGTCCACTTCGAGGATCCGCTCGTAGTAGCGCGTGGCCTTCGCCGGCTCTTCGATGATCTCCTCGCAGACGAGGGCGACCTCCGCGAGCATCTCGACCTTGAGCGCCGGGTCGCTCGTGGCGCGCGCTGCGCGATCGTAGAGCGCTTCGAGCTCCGCCCAGCGCTCGGCGCCGGTCAGGATTTGCTTGAGCCGCGTGAAAGCGCGCTCGTTCCCCGGATCGCGAGCAAGCACGCGCTCGAGGTATGGCGCGGCACCGACCGGATCGCCGAGCCGCTCTTCATGGAGCTTCGCGGCCTGCTCCGACAGCTCGACTTCGATGTCGCTCGCGACACCTGCGCGGAGCGCTTCGCGGTACGCCTCGGCGAGATCGGTGGGTCGATTCGCGAGCACCGCGAGCCCCTCGGCGCGCTGCCACAGCTCGAGGTCCGACGGAAACTCGCGCGTGGCACGGAGCATCACGTCGAGCGCCGTGTTGAACGACTCGAGCTTCCGCTCGTGCACGTCGGCGAGCTTCAAGTAGAGCGCGCGACGTTCCGCGGGCACGGTCTGCGCCGTCAGCATCGCCGACAAGGCTTCCGCTTCGCGGCGAGAATCGCCGGTCGCTGCGTATTCGCCGGCGAGCATCTCGGCGGCTCGCTCCTTGGTTTCCGGGTGAGCGAGCAAGCGGCCGAGGCCGGCGATCGCGCGCGGATCGTGCGGCGAGAGCGACAAAATCGTGCGAATGGCGGCGAGCGCGTCCGCCGGACGGCTGAGCCGTTCGACGTAGAGCTCGGCGAGCTCCGTTTCGACGCGAACCCGCTCGCCGTCCGCCACGCGGTCGCGATGGGTTTCGAGCACCTTCGCGGCGCCGGCCGCGTCGCCGGCGGCGAGGAGAAGCCGCGGGAGCTCGCGCAGCGCCGTCGCGTCGCCCGGAGATTGAGTGAGCACGCGGCCGTACAGCTCGGTCGCGCGCCCCGGCTCTTGAAACGCGTCTTCTTCGAGCGCGGCCCACTCGCGCAAGATGGCGACGCCGGCGTCGCCTTTCGGCGCGTTGTCGACGCGAAGCTCGAGGAGCCAGCGCAAATCGTCGCGCCGCCCCTCGCGACGCAAGATGGTCTCGAGCGCCACGCCGGCTTCTTCGTCGGCGGGGTCGGCTTCGAGCAGCCGTTTGTACAGCTCGACCGCGTCGTCGGTTCGCCCGAGCGCGCGCGTGTACACCTCGGCGAGCTTCAGCTCGAGCGGGCGTCGCTTCTTCTTTTTGATCTTCTTCGCACGCTCTTCGAGCGCTTGAACGAAGGCCGCCCACGAGCCCGCGGCACGAGTCTGTTCTTCGAAGAGCGCGAGCGTCGCCGCATCGTCGGGCGCGGCTTCGTACGCGCGGCGCGCGTAGACCGCGGCCGCGTTGCGATCCGACAAGCGCTCGCCGGCAACCACCACGAGCCGGCTCAGGTTCTCGAGCTTCTCGGCGGCGTTCGGCGCGTTCTCGACGAGGAGCTCGTAGAGCGCCGGGAGACGCGACCACTTCTCGTCCGCTTCGTAGAGCGGGATCAAGGCGCGCGCGGCGCGAGTGTCGGTCGGATCCGTCGCCAAGATCCGCTCGTACGACCGGAACGCACGCTCCGGTTGCTTCAGCTTTTCCTGGAAAATCCGCGCGGCCCGATACGACAGATCGATCTTCGGCGCGGGTTCTTTCGCGCGATCCGCCGTGTTGCTGAGCACCTCGACGAGGCCTTCCCAGTCCTTCTGCGACGCGTAGAGCTCTTCGAGGCCGTCGTAGTCCCCGGCGAGCAAAAACGAGTCGCGCAGGACGCGCAGCGCTCGCTGATGACCGGGCTGAAGCTCGATCACGCGACGCCACGCGCGCACCGCTCCTTGATGGTCCGAGATGTGTTCGGCGTAGACCGTGCCGAGCTTCTGCAGCACCGCGAGGCGAGTCGCGTCGTCGCTCGCGGCCGCGACGCGTCGCTCGAGCGCGTCGGCGAGCGTCGGCCAATCCTTCGCGCGCTCGGCGTGCCGTTCGAGCGCGTCGAGCACCTGCATGTTCGACGGATCTTCCGAGAGGATTTCGCGATAGAGGCGGGCCGCGTCGTCTCCACGGTTGAGCCGCTCGGCGGCGAGCTGCGCCATTTCGGTCATGAGCGCCATGCGCTCCGGACCCTTCACCGCGGACAACTCGGCGGCGTAGAGCTCGAACAGCTGCGGCCACGCGCGTCGCTTCTTGTAGAGCTCGGAGAGGTTCTTGTACGCCTCGGGGTCGCCGGGACGGATCTTGAGCAGCGCTTCGAACGCGGCCGTCGCGTTCTGCACGTTCGAGAACTGCTCGAGCCATCGGCGCGCGATCTGGCGATAGAGCTCGGCCTTCTCTTCGGGTTCGGAAACCAGCTCGGCGAGCTTTTGCTGGCTCGCGAGCAGATCTCGGGCGCGACCGAGCTTGTCGTACAGGTCGATCAGCTCGCGGACGCCGTCGATGTCGTCTTCCTTGATTTGAAGGATCTGATTGAGAACCGAGACCAGCGCGGTATCGCTCCGGATCGCGTTTCGGTAGAGGCCGGCGACTTCGCGCAGAATTTCGAGGCGCTTCTCCGAGTTCTTCGCGTCGGTCCGTTCGAGCTGTTGGCGGAGAAGCTCGACGAGCGCATTGTAACCCTGCGTTCGTCGATAGAGATCCTTCAGCCGTTCACGCGCGTCCGCGTCGTCCGGGTTATGACGGAGGAGACTCTTGTATTGCTCGATCGCCTTCTGGGCGTCGCGCTGATCGTCGGCGAGCACCGCGATCTCCTGCGTGATCTGGAGTTTGTCTCGGCCTTCGGGAAACACGCGCTGCGCGCCTTGCAAAATGCCGAGGAGGCGGCCGGGGTCGCCCACTTTGATGCAGTACTCCCGGAAGAACGAGAGCATGCCGTTGTTCGTCGGATCGATCTTCCGGATGCGCTCGAACCACGGCTCGGCGTCCTGCAGATTCTTCCGCTTGCGAAAGTGGAGCATGCCGATCTGCAGCATGTCGCCCACGCGATCCGGCCTCGATTGCTCGGACTCCGGTAGCTTGTGCTCGTAGAGCGCGACGAGGCCGTCCCAGTCTTCGACCTTCGAGTAGTGATCGACGAGAAACGAGATCGCTTCGGAGTTCGACGGCTGCTCCTTCAAGAGCTCTCGATATACTTTCTCGGCGCGGTCGCCGTCTTTGAGCCGGTAGTGAAGGACGCGGGCGAGGCGCATGCGAGCTGCGCCGCGAGCGGCCGCGTCGGTGATTTTCGACACCGCGCGTTCGATGACGCCCGCAACGTCCTTCCAGCGCTCGCCGCGCCGGTACATCCGCTCGAGCATCCGTGCCGCTCGGTCATTCGCCGGATCGAGCTTGAGCGATTCTTCGAGTCGCTCCGTCACCCGATCGGCATTCGCGTCGCTACCGGAAAACCGCAGTTCCATCTCCGCGGCGCGCATGAGCATCGAGCTCTTGTAGACGTCGTCGGGGGCCGAGCTGGCCTCGTCGAGGTACGTCTGAGCGAGCTCGCGCCACCGTCCGCGCTTCTCCTCGTTCTCCGTGACCCGCGACGTCGCGCTGGGTTCGTCGGGAGTGATCTCGAGGAGACGCAAGTTCGCAATGAGGACGCCCTCTTCGTCGAACAAATCGTCGCGAAGAACGCGCAGGTGCTCGGTGACGAGCGCCGCCTCCTCGGGAGTTCCTTCGGCGATGAACGTCTCGACGGCAAGCAGCCCGGCGACCGCTTCGGATTCGCCGCGCCCCTCGTGCGCTTTTCGCGCGCGCGACAACAAGCGCAGTACCTCCCCGGGGGCAAGGTCTCCGCCCTTTTGCCGCACGGCCTCGTTGAGTGCTTGCCACGCCTCCTTGCGGTCCGGATCTTCCTGCAGCTCTCCCAGTGCCGTGCGGATCTTCTGCGAATCCATTCTCCTACCTGTCGCACGCCCCCTATGGGCAGCGCGGAAAACGAGCGCCCGAGGTTACGCCGCGGGCCCAGCCAAGACAAGCCTTCAGACTCCGCATTTCCCTTCTCATTTCGGTTTCTTTGAAGGGCTTGAGGGGCTTTCGGTTGGGGCGCCGCTTCTCGTGCCGAGATCGTCGACCAGTCGCTCTTGACGGGCGATCGAACGAGCGTCGCCGCCGCGTCGTCGTGCCTCGGCGAGCGCGAGTCGGGCTTCGTCGAACCGGCCCAACATGATGAGCGCCCACGATCTGCCGAGATATCCGTCGGCAAACCCCGGACGCGCGCGGAGAACCGCGTCGTACGACACCAGTGCTTTCGCGCCGTCGCCCTCGTCGAGCGCGAGCGACGCGAGCCCAAGCCGATTTTCGAGGGCTTTCGGATCGGCAACGAGCCCGCTCTCGTACGCGACGCTCGCACCGTTGGGGTCGCCCAAATGAGTGCGGACCAAGCCGAGCGCGTGCCAGACCGTCGCGTCGCGCGGATTACGGCGAAGCGCCTCTTCGAGCCGGGGCTCCGCGAGCTCCGCTTCTCCCCAGCGTGCCGCCCGAAGCCCGCCGGTCTTCGGGCCGCTGGGATCGTGCGGCGCGACGCTCGCGGCCTGGTCGTAGTAGCCCAAGGCCTCGTCGTAGCGATGAGCGATCTCGAGGGCACGCCCGAGCTCGAGCCACGGAAGCGGGCTGTCGGGCGGAAGTCGGGCTCGAAGTTCGGCCGCAGCACGCTCGGCGGCCCCGAGATCGCCGACGGTGGCTTCGAGCCGGACCAGGAGCTGCCGCGCCGCGATGGCATCGGGATGTTTCTGGACGGCGCGCTCGAGCAACGTGATCGCCGCCCGCTCTTGCCCTTTGTCCGCGAGCAAGGCCGCCTCCTCTACAGGAGTCGCACGAGAGACGCAGGCGGCGAGCGACAAAAAGACCGCCCACGCTGGCCAAAACCGTCGGACATCTCGACGCGCCGAGCTCCGCGTGTGAGGCTGCCGGCCGGACGCGCAAGGAAGCATGCGAGAGATGGCAGACTATACGAACCTTCTCGTCGCCGAACGTGACGGAATTTTCGAACTCGTCATCAATCGGCCCGACAAACGAAACGCACTCAACCGAGCGGTCTTGACGGAGCTCGCCCAAGCCGTCCGCGAATTGTCGCGACCCGGCGGACCTCGCGCGGGGGTCTTGACCGGCGCGGGCGACGTCGCTTTCGTCGCAGGCGCCGACATCGCGGAAATGGCAGCGATGAGCGTCGCCGAAGCGAAGGCCTTCGCCGATCTCGGCCACCTCGTGTGCTCGCTCATCGAAGAAGCACCGTGTCCGTTCATCGCAGCGGTCAACGGCGTGGCGCTCGGCGGCGGCTGCGAGCTCGCGCTGGCCTGCGACTTCATTTATGCCTCCGAAAAGGCGCGGTTCGGCCAACCGGAGGTGAGCCTCGGCCTCATGCCCGGGTTCGGCGGCACGCAACGTCTCGCCCGGCGCGTCGGCGCGGGCGTCGCTCGCGAGCTCATTTATACGGGCGAGCCGTTGCTCGCCCAGGACGCGCTCGCGAAGGGGCTCGTGAACGCCGTCGTGCCGCCCGCGGAGCTGCGCGATCGCGCCCTCGCGGTCGCGACGAAAATCGCGAGCAAGGCGCCGCTCGCCATCGCGGCGAGCAAACGTGTCCTCCTCCGCGGCACCGAGACGGACCTCACGACGGGCAACGAGCTCGAGGCCCAGGCATTCGCCGGCTTGTTCGGCTCCGACGACCGGAGCGAGGGAATCAAGGCGTTCCTCGAAAAGCGAGCCCCGACGTTTCACGGCCGCTGATTTTCGGACATGCGACGTTCGGCAGGATTGCTTCCGCTCGCCTGCATTGTCTTGTCGAGCTCGCTACCTGGCTGTAAGTGCGGCGAAGATCGTCCTTACACGCCGTTCCGGATCACCGGGAGCGCGTCCGGCGCCGGGTCGTCGGTGCCGCCGTCTCCTTCGGGGAGCGCGTCGTCCGAGCCCTCGGCCCGCGAAGCCGTCGTGGCGCCGCTCGGCGCGAGCACCTTCACGATCGACGGCGTCGCGCTCTCGGTCGATCCGGAGCGCGTCATCGATCGAGCGCTCTCGGGTGATTTCGACGGAGATGGCCAGAAGGACGCCGTCGCGTGGACTCGGCTGCGCGGCGACCCTCCCGACGCGCAAACGTCGGGGGAGCTCGAGTTCTTCGGCGGGAAGAGCCCGGCCGGCAGAGTCGTCGCGACGTCGCCGCCGTTCGTTCCGTCGGGACCGACCTGTCGGCAAACGGTGTCCCTCACGGCGACCGGCCCGCACACGGTAACCCTCGACGTCGCGGCGCAATGCGACGCGCATCTCGTTCCGCGTTCGCCCGTGCGGGGAATCGTCGTCGTCGCTCCGGCGAACGATCGGCCGACCTTGCTCGCCCTCCGCGTCGCGGACGCTGCGCCGTCCGAGTCGTTCACCCTCGTCATCGACTCCACCGATCGTGACGCCGACGGCCGCGACGACGTAGGCGCCACCATCACTCTGAAATCGAGCCCGGACGATCCCGGAGCCTCCGCGGATCTCGTGTGGCTCGACCGAGCGGCGGGGCCTTCGCGCGATCCGACCGAGCCGAAGCACTCGTTCGACACCCTGGCGTCGCTCGAGGCCGTGCGCGCGCGCGGCAAGAGCACCAGTAAAGAGGTGCCCCTGCATATCGCCGATGCGCGACGCTTGTACGCCACGCTGTGCGCGGAAGGTGCGACGCCACGGGTCTTCGATGCCGACGGCGCGCCGCTACTTTGCGACGGAATGGGTCCGGAGCTCGCCGCGCTCACCGCCGCGGAAGTTCGCGCCGCGCTCTCTCGCCGCGACGTGCTCGGCGCGACCGCCGCACTCGCGCACGACGGCTTCTACGGCGCGCCGCTCTCGGAAAAGGATCGCGGAACCCTGCAAAAAGCGCTCTTTTTGGCCGCGCCGAAGCGCTCCGTCACGGTTCACGCGATCGCGGCGGTGCCGCGGGCCAAAGCCGGCTTGCCGCGGTTCAGCCCCCTCTCGTTCGCGGACGACGGCTCGCTCCTCGTTCAGACCGCCGATCACCTCGTCCGTGCACGATTGCCGGACGACACCGAAGAAACCGCGGACGACGTCGCGCCGTGGTCGCTCACCGTGGGCGGGGCCACCGAGCCGCACTGGACCGGCGCGGGGTTTCCCTGCGATCGCTCCGAGGTGGTGTTGGTCGAATCGGATCCTAGTGGAACGCCGCTCCCCTCCGTTCCGACGACGCTTCTCGCACCGAGACCCGGTCCATGTCGCGGAAGCTCGCCGCCCGCGGTCGAGCTCACGCCCCTCGAATGGACGGCGACGGAGCGAGCCGGGCTCATCGGTGGGGCACTGTTTGGCGCGCCCGATCTCGGAGCGCTGTCCAAACCGGCTCCGCAGGGATCGCCCCGATCCCTCGACGGTCACTCTCTCGTCTTCCCGTCGCGGCTCGGCGTCCTGGTGACGAACGCCGGCAAAAGCGAGATTTGGACCGCGCCCGACGCCGCGACCTTGTCGGATTGCGTGGTCTCGAACGGCGCCACCCGCGTCGCCTGCGTGCGAGCGAATCACGCCGTCTGGCTAGAACCCGGCGAAGAACCCCTCACCCGCTCCCACTCGCACTGATTCTAGCCTTAGCTCTTTGGCTCTAGCTTGCTCGTCTCAGCCGGGCGCCTTCACGCGTTCGAGGTATTTGCCCTCGCGCGTGTCGACCTTGATCCATTCGCCTTCGGTGATGAAGAGCGGAACGCCGACGGTCGCGCCGGTCGAGACCTTCGCCGCCTTCGTCACGTTCGTCGCAGTGTCGCCGCGAGCGCCGGGCTCGGTCTCGACCACTTGAACGATGACGCTCGGCGGCAAGCTCACGCTGACCGGATTGCCCTGGTAAATCACGATCTGGCACTCGATGCCGTCCTTCAAGAACTGCGCGCCTTCACCGACGGCTTCCTTGGGCACCGACACCTGATCGCCCGAGATCGGGTTCATGAACACGTACATTTCCCCCTCGGGATAGATGTACTGGAGCGTCCGCTCCTCGACGTCCGCCGCTTCCATCCTCTCTCCCGACCGGAGATTCTTCTCGAGGACGTTGCCGTTCAGCATGTTCTTCATGCGCGTGCGCGTGAAGGCCTGACCCTTGCCGGGTTTGACGAACTGAAAGTCCACGACGACGTAGGGCTGCCCCTCGTACATGAACTTCAGACCCTTCCTGATGTCGCTGGTGTCCATTTCGGCACGCCTTCCCTACTCGCGAGCCGCCGGGCGTTCAAGTCTCGGATGCTCGCTCGCCAGCAAAACCCGCGGTTCTCTCGATTTCCCGGTCGAGCCATGAGGCCCCTGCCTCTTGCCCGGCGTGCGAGCCGTCTGCAACGCTGTGCGCCGAGACCGATGGACGAGTTCGAAAGCGAGCTGCAGGAGATCAAGCGCGAGATCGTCGAGAGCCGTTCGCTCACGATCAAGACGAACAACCTCGTCAATGCGCTCGCCGCCGACGTCAAGAGCATCTCCAAGCGCTTCCAGGGCTACGAACGGCGCCTCGCGTGGAACAGCGCGACCGCCTACGCCGTGTTCGTCGCGCTCTCGCTCATCGCCGGCAAATTGCTGTTCGACGCGCGCGTCGATTCCGTTCGCGCCCAGACCAAGGACACCCGCGACCTCGCCGACAAGCTCGACAAGGAATTGAAGATCACCGAGACGAGGGACGAAGCGCGGACGCGCGCCGAGCGCCGGGCCGCCGACTACTACTCGCTCATCGCGCAGAACAAGCGGCGCGAGATCATCGACCAGTACGACGAAGTGTCGCACATGGAGCTCTCGCGCACGGAGCGGCTGGTGTTCGACGCCGCGCTCGAGCGGGCGAAGAACGAGCTCTCCGTCGTCGCGTATCAAACCGGCCTCGACTACGTCAGGACCGCGCGCTGGCACGAAGCCGAGCAAGCGTTTCGCGACTCGCTCAATTACAAGAGCGACGCGGCACACTCGTCGGAAGCGCGCTATCAGCTCTCGATCACGCTTCGCGCACTCGGCCGCCAGCGCGAAGCGATCCCGATGCTCATCGAGCTCTCCGAAGCCTCCGCCGACAAAGAGGTCGTCGACGACGCGACGTTCTTGCTCGCCCAGTGCCAGGTCGACATCGAAGCCTGGAACGACGCGAAGACGACCCTCCGCACCTTCATCCGCCGTTTCCCGTCGAGCGCGCATCTGAACGACGCTCGAGCAAAGCTCGCCGACATTCAGCTCTATCATTGAGAGGGAGAGCTAGGGCTAAGGCGAAAGCGAAAAGGGGGAAGGGAAAGGGGGCTGCCGCGCGGCGGCGGCGCGTGCACCAGTTCTGTTCGTCGCGTCGCCAAGCGCGGCGGCTCGAGGGGGCGAAGAGCGGCTACGGCGCGGCTTCGACGACGGCGACGAGGGGGGCGTTCCACCACTTGTTCTTGGTGAAGCCGGGATACGGCCCGACGAGGACGAGCGCGTAGTCGGCGCCGTCGACCAGGTTGCCGATGCCGGCAGGGCCGAAGCTCGTCGACCAAGGCTCGGAGTAAGCGGGCGTCGACGTGCCGCTCGGCAGGATCTGGACGAGCGCGGCGGGGTCGAGCGCGCCGAGCTCGCCGGAGGTCTGTGTGGCAAATGGGGTGGTCGGACGGAGCTCGCCGGGGACGATCCCCGACGCGATGGGGATCGGGCTGCCCTTCGACGGCATGACGCGGAGAGCGGCCGAGTCGACCGCGGGCGTCGCGTTCAAGAACTGAAGCCCCACGCGTCCGTCGGTGAGAATGCGCGAGAGACGCACGACGGTCGGAGTCAGGGTCGGCTGAGCCGGCGTGTACGACTCGCCGCACACCGAGCGCGCCGACGGATCGACGACGCCGACGCCGCCGATGCATCCGCCGAGAGCGAGCAAATAGGCGCGCTCGTCGGCGAGGGTGCCGGCAGGAATGACGGGAAGTGCGCTGACGCGAATCGACGGGATCGGAGGCGGCGCGGCGTCCGCCGCGTCGGCGTCGCTCGACGCGTCGGAAATCGGCGGCGGCGTACTCGCGTCGCGCAGGTGTGGCGGCGTCGCGGCGTCGAGCGATGCGTCGCGCGGCGCCGCGGCGTCACGCGAGCCGGCGGCGCCGTCGATGCTCGCGTCGAGACCGGCTCCCACCGAAGCGTCCCCGGCGAAAATCGGTGGAAGGTCGGCGAGAGGAATCAACGCCGCGCAGTCGAGGCCGTCGAGCGCGCTCGGATCGGCGGCCACGAGGTACGGGCGCACCCCGACGTGCACGAGGTCGATGCCGGACAGGGCCGGCACGAACGACGCGCCATAACGGAGGCCGCCCGCGGGCTCCGGCGTTCCCGTCCCCACACCGACGCCTCCGTCGACGACGGGGACAAAACAAAAATCGATACTCGGTGCGTCGATGACGCCGTGAAGGATCGTGAGCTTGCGCGGCCCGGGCGGCTCGGTCGGGCCGCTCGGCGCGCCCCCGGTCGATCCGGAATCGACGAGCCCGACGGCCGCGTCGCCCCCGCTCGCGTTCGCACGACCGCCGCTTCCACTCGCACCGCCGTCACCGCCGACGGCGAGCAAGTCGTGATTGCCGGTACAGCCGGCCGCTGCGAGAAGGACGAGTGACGCGATCCCGAAAGCCCGAGGCATGCCGGCCGAGTATGGCTCGGGGTGGGCCGCGGCGCGACCGAGCGCCTCAGCGCGCGGCGCCGGCCTGGATCCAATCGCTGATCGTGGAGAGCGTCGCCGGACACACCGACCCCGGCGCGGGATACGGCATACCGTGGCCGTATTGCGGGTCGCCGGTGCTCTTCGTCGTCAACTTGATGATGATGAAGCTGTGCGTCGGATCGCCGGGGACGACGCGACGGAGATCTTCCGCTTTCCCGGAAATGTTCTGCGCAAACGCGCCCGTTCCGTCTTTACCGAGGAGCGCGACGTAAGGATCGTTCGCGTCACCCTCGGACATGTCGAGACCGCCGGAGTAGATCCCTCCGGCGCTCGAGTGACAGTCGGTGCCGTCAGTGCCGCAGCTCTTCGAGAGCACGTCGGCGTAGATGCTGTCGAACGTCGGCTGCAGGTCGTGCGCGCACACCGCGAAGGCAACGCATGCGCTCGAAACGCAGGCGTTGCTGTCCGGGCAGTCGTCGTCCGTCTTGCAGCTCGAGGCCCCCGAAGTTCCCGTCCCCGTCGGTTGTGCCTTGCTGGCGCACCCGGTCGCCATCACGGCGGCGACGAGTGCCGCCGTGATGTGCAAAGTCGTGTTCGCCACGGGTTCGAAGGCCGCCTTGCCTGCGCGTTCGTCTTACTTGCCGCTGTCTTTGCCCGCGTCGCCGGTTCCCGCGTCGCCCGCCGGAACGGTGAACGTCACCACGTTCGACGTGATCACCTTGCCGTCGGCACCGAGCACCGCCGAGTGATCGTCGTTGTGGATCTCGCCCTTGACGGTGTGCTTGCCGGTGATCGACGGGCAATAGTCGAGGCCGATCGTGTTCCCGGTCGTCGAAACGCCTGCCGCGTTGTACGGCAGCTTGCCCTTCGACGGATTGGTTTCGTCGACCGGCGAGTCGCAGGCCGCGTAGTTGCCGTCGCCGTCGTCGACGAGGATGTGAATGTGTCCGCAGGTCCCCTTCGGGCAGCCGCTGCCGTCGGTTCGGCTCGGGTCCTTCAGCGTGAAGTTCGTGACCGTGAAGCTCACGTTCACGTCGGGATTATTGTCGTCCGCGGCCACGACGGCGTTGTTCGCCGGCAAGGTCCAGGTGATCGTCGGCGCACCGGTGCTGGTCGTCCCACCGGTTCCGGTCGCGCCACCGGTCGACGTGGCGCCGCCGGTCGCGGTCGTCGTGCCGCCGGTCGACGTGGCGCCGCCGGTCGTAGCCGTCGTGCCACCGGTCGACGTCGAACCGCCGCTCGCGGTCGAACCGCCCGTTGCCGTCGAAGCGTCAGTGCCGCTTCCGCTGTTGTCCGAGCTGCATCCGAACGAAAGCCCTGCGGCAAGCACGGCAACCAAGCACAAACCATGTCCGATCTTCATCGAAGTACTCCTAGGCGAAGGAAACCAGCGAGACCCACTACGCGCCCCGCGATGTCGACACACTGACGCCGACATGACCGCAACTAGTCGACGGCGATGGGGACGGTTACAAAATTGCGGACGAGACCGCATGCCCGGCACGTGGAACTGCGGCGACGCGAAGCGCGATTCGCGCGACTACGATCGCAACGTCATACAGGCGATGCAGCGCGGAGCGCCGAAGTCTGCCCAAGCACCCGTTTCGGGGCCACCCGGCTCGACGAACGCGGCGATCACACCGTAAGCGTCGTCCATTCGAAACGCTTGGACGGCGACGCGGAGAATGTCGCCCGCGAACGCGGGAAGGCGATAGCCGAGCTCCACGCGACGCGCGATGAGGCGCGCGCCAACGCCGAGATCGACGAAACGTCCGAGTGCGGCTTGCTCGATGAGTTTCGGATACGCGAGAAAATTAACGTGCTGGTTGCCGTCGGTGTGAGACAGACCGAACACGACACGCGCCGAATCGAGTCGCGGATTCGGATCGAGCGGCTCGGCGCCGTCCGGGAGCTCGAGCAGTGAGAGCACAGGTTCCCAGTCGGAACGGTGCGCGGGCACGCCGTCGCTCAACCCTTCGAGGCGGGTGATGGCGCGCGTCCCCGGCGGTCCGTCGATGCGCGTGAAGACGCGTTGGCCGTAGGAGCGACCGAGGAGGACGGCCGCGCCGTCGTCGTTGGCGACGGTCGACTCGGTCCACGTATTGAGGAGGATCCGATTCGGCGCGCCGCTCTTGGCGACCGTATGTTCGAACCGAAATCGAACCCGTGTCCGAACCGGCGCGCGGGGCGCGACGCGGATCTCCGAAGACTCCATCATGACGCGCGCGAGCACCGTGCTCACGCCGTGCTCGAGCTTGCCGAGCACGCGGCTCGGTTCCGGACGCGACCAGAGTTGACGGCCCATGGGTCGCCAGCTCGCTTCGAGACGCACGCGTCCGTCTTGAGTGACGTCGTCATAGCGGAGCGGGGACGTTTCTTCGCCCGCGTCGTTTTCAGGGAGCTCGGGACCCGGCGGAAATTCTGACATGGTCGGCGGTCACTCCAGAGGATGGCCGTGATTCAAAGGGCCGACGCCGGAACCGTATCCCGGCGCGGTGCGAATGGCTTCGTGGACGTACTTTCGCGCTTCTTGAACCGCGCCTTCGAGCGTCATGCCCTCGGCAAGCCCGACGGCGATCGCGGACGCCAGGGTGCAACCGGTGCCGTGCCCGGCGGTCGTGCGAAGCCGCGGACTCTCGAAGCGGCGCTCGAACCCGTCCGCGGTGCGAAGCACGTCGACGACGGTGTCGCCCTCGAGGTGGCCCCCTTTGATGAGCACCGCTTCGGGCCCCATGAGCAGCAGTCGGTCGGCGGCGTGGAGCATGCCTTCGACGTTCCGTACCGGCATCCCGGTGATCGCTTCGGCTTCCGGCGCGTTCGGCGTGAGCAGCGTCGCGAGCGGCAAGAGCTGTTTCACGAGCGCGGTCCGGCCTTCGGCATCGAGCAATCTCGTCCCGCTGCCGGATATCATCACTGGATCGACGATGAACGGGATCGGACGACCGAGCGAACGCAAGCGCCGCGCGACCACGTCGACGATGCCGCGCGAATAGAGCATCCCGATCTTGATCGCGTCGGCACCGAGGTCGTTCAGGACGACCTCGATCTGCAGATCGACGAACAGGGGATCGACGGGCACCACGCCGAAGACGCCCAGAGTATTTTGGGCGGTCAGGGCGGTGATGGCCGTTGCGGCATAACCTCCGAGCGCCGTGATCGCCTTCACGTCGGCTTGAATGCCGGCGCCGCCGCCCGAATCCGACCCGCCGATTGCGAGCACGCGTCCACGCGAAGCCATCAGCGGCGCCCTCCGATGCTGGCGCCGGTGCGCAGCGACCATCGTCCGCGCACGAAGACCGCGCCGTTCACCAGCATGCGCGCGAAGTGATCGGCGATGAGCGCCGCCCACACCCAGATCAGCCCCGCTCCGAGTGTTCGTGAAAAGAGCCACGCGAGCGGGACGCGAAACCCCCAATTACCGACCGCAGCGCCGAAGAGCGGCGTCAAGGTGTCGCCGGCGCCGCGGAGGACGCCCCCCAAGGTGAAATGAGCGCCCATGAACGGCTGCGAGATCGCGAGCATCATCATGAAGGGCATCAGGTTCTCCGCGACGCGATCGTCGCTCGTGAACGCGTGGGCGAGCGGGCTTCTCAGGAAGAAGAAGATGGAGCCGAGGACGCACATGACCAGCACCGCTTGCCCCACCGCGCGACGTCCGGCCAGGCGCGCTTGCTCCGAATCGCCGGCACCGAGCGACTGGCCGACGATCGTCGACGCCGCGGCGGCAAAGCCCAATCCGGGCACCCAAGAAAATGACAAGAGACGCACGCCGATCGCGTACGCCGCGATGGCGGCGGTGCCGTACGTGGAGAGCACGCGAAAATACGTCAGGAGAGCGAGGCTCATGATGAGCCGCTCTCCCATCGAGGGAATCGCCACCGAAAGAACGTCCTTCGCCGTTTGGAAGAGCCCGCGGAGTTCCTTCCACCCAAACGTGACGTCGAGCCCCTCGCGGGCCGCCCGACGGCACGTGAAGACGTAGAGGGCGAGGCCGACCGCGTGGGCGCAGGCGGTCGCAATGCCGGCGCCGAGGAGCTCGAGACGCGGAAAGCCGAGCGCACCGAAGACGAGCAAGAGGCTCATCACGGTCTTCGTGCCCATGACGAAGACCGCGATGATCATCGGCGTGCGCGTGTTCCGATGAGCGCGGAGCGCGCTCTCGTACATGAACGCGGCGCCATAGAGGAGCATCGCGCCGGCGA